>Ga0265295_1005911_pt1 | contig 15212 bp, 14 predicted proteins | sample Munlansysbiofilm_FD_192503 | JGI IMG/M metagenome (GOLD analysis project Ga0265295, IMG submission 192503) | Leachate microbial communities from a municipal landfill in Southern Ontario, Canada - Methane capture system biofilm | ecosystem: Engineered > Solid waste > Landfill > Unclassified ... | reverse complement strand
TGGGCGGCGGCCTGGCCGTGGACTACGACGGGTCGCACACCAACTACGCCAGCAGCCGCAACTATTCCCTGGAGGAATACTGCACGGACATCGTCGAGTCGGTCATGGCCACGGTGGACGAGCACGATCTGCCGCACCCGCACATCATCACCGAATCGGGCCGGGCCACGGTGGCCTATTACTCGGTGCTGCTTTTCAATGTGCTCGACGTCAGCCGTCTGGAGACCCGCGACGTGCCCAAGACCCTGGACGAGGAAGACCCCGAGGCCGTGCACAACCTGCTGGAGGTCTACAACTCCCTCTCGCTCAAGAATCTGCAGGAATGTTACAACGACGCCATCTACTACCGCGACCAGATGCGCCAGCTCTTTCGCCTTGGCCAGTGCAGCCTGCGTCAGCGGGCCATGTCCGATACCATCTTCTGGGCCGTGATCCGCAACATCGCCGAGAAGCTGCCCGAGATGAAGAATCCGCCCTCGGCTTTAAAAGACGTGGATCTGGCCCTGGCCAGCATCTACTACTGCAACATGAGCGTGTTCCAGTCTTTGCCCGATGCCTGGGCCATCGGTCACCTTTTTCCCATCATGCCCGTGCACCGTCTGGACGAATGTCCCGAAGAGCAGGCCATTTTGGCCGACATCACCTGCGACAGCGACGGCAAGCTGGACAGCTTCATCGACATCCACGGCGTCAAGCGCGTGCTTGAGCTGCATTCGGTCAAGCCCTGCGAACCCTACTACCTGGGCGCGTTTCTGGTCGGGGCTTATCAGGAGACCCTGGGCGATCTGCACAACCTCTTTGGCGACACCAACGTGGTCAGCGTGCGCATCAACGAGGACGGCACCTACGATTTCATCCGCGAGCTCGAAGGCGACAGCGTGGCCGACGTGCTGTCCTATGTCGAGTTCGAGCCCAAGCAGGTCCTGGAGAACTTCCGCAAGGTGGCGGAGCAGGGCGTGCGCACGGGCAAGATCAGCCCCCAGGAGCGCTTCATGATCATGCGCGCCTACGAGCGGGGCATGCGTGGATACACGTATCTGAATGTGGGCCGGGACTGCGAAAATCCCGATACCTGCCAGGCCGGATAGTCGAGCGGATTGTAGTCTGAAATAAAGCCATTTTTAAGGAGGAGTGCCATGTCCAAAGTGCTCATTATCGGCGCCGGTGGTGTCGGCCATGTGGTGGCCCACAAATGCGCCCAGGTTCCCGAGGTCTTCGGCGAGATCATGCTGGCCAGCCGCACCAAGTCCAAGTGCGACGCCATTGCCGCGTCGGTCAAGGAACGCACGGGCCGCACCATCCAGACGGCCGCCCTGGACGCCGACAACGTGGCCGAGACCGTGGCCCTCATCAAGAAGTTTCAGCCCAAGCTGGTCCTGAACGTGGCCCTGCCGTACCAGGATCTGGCCCTCATGGACGCCTGCCTTGAAACCGGCGTGGATTATCTCGACACGGCCAACTACGAGCCCCTCGACGAGGCCAAGTTCGAATACAAATGGCAGTGGGCCTATCAGCAGCGCTTCAAGGACAAGGGCCTCATGGCGCTTTTGGGCTCCGGCTTTGATCCCGGCGTGACCAACGTCTACTGCGCCTATGCCCAGAAGCATCTGTTCGATGAAATCCACGAACTGGACATCATCGACTGCAACGCGGGCGACCATGGCCAGCCCTTTGCCACCAATTTCAACCCGGAAATCAACATCCGCGAGATCACCCAGCGCGGCCGCTACTGGGAGCGGGGCGAGTGGGTCGAGACCGATCCCTTGTCCTGGCGCATGAGCTATGACTTTCCCGAGGGCATCGGTCCCAAGGACTGCTACCTCATGTACCACGAGGAGCTCGAATCCCTGGTCCAGAACATCCGTGGCCTCAAGCGCGCCCGCTTCTGGATGACCTTCTCCCAGAATTATCTCAATCACTTAAAGGTGCTGGAAGGCATCGGCATGACCTCCATCGAGCCCGTGGACTACAAGGGCCAGAAGATAGTGCCCCTGCAGTTTTTAAAGGCCGTGCTGCCCGAGCCTGGCTCCCTGGGACCGCTGACCAAGGGGCGGACCTGCATCGGCTGTGTCATGAAGGGGGTCAAGGACGGCAAGGAGCGCAAGGCATATATCTATAATATTTGCAGCCACGAAGAGGCCTACCGCGAGGTCGGCTCCCAGGCCATTTCCTACACCACGGGCGTTCCGGCCATGATCGGGGCCATGATGATGATGACCGGCGCATGGCGCGGGGCAGGCGTTTTCAACATGGAACAGCTCGACCCGGATCCGTTCATGGAAAAGCTGAATATCCACGGACTGCCCTGGGTGGTGGTTGACCTGTGATGGATGGACGCACCGCGTACCGGTTTGATCCCCGCCAGGTCGCCACGCCGTCTTTTGTGGTCGACCTGGGGCTGATCCGCCGCAACCTTGACGTGCTGGCCGGAGTCAAGGAGCGCACCGGGTGCAAGATCCTGCTGGCACTCAAAGGCTTTGCCATGTGGAGCGTCTTTCCAATTCTGCGTCAGGTGCTGGACGGGGTCTGCGCCAGTTCGCCGCACGAGGCCCGGCTCGGGCGGGAAGAGTTCAAGCGCGAGGTGCACGCCTTCGCGGCCGGATATTCCCAGGCCGACATCTTTGACCTGTGCGCCACCGCGGATCACATCGTCTTCAATTCCTTTGGCCAGCTGGAGAAATTCCGGGGCCTTGTTGCCGACGAGGCCCGGCGTCTGGGCCGAAAGATCGACCTTGGCGTGCGCATCAACCCGGAGCATTCCGAAGGCGCCGTGCCCATCTACGACCCGTGCTCGCCGGGGTCGCGCCTGGGCGTGCGGCGCAGGGATTTTCGCCCCGACCTGCTGGACGGCGTGACGGGCCTGCACTGGCACAACCTGTGCGAGCAGAACGCCGATTGCCTGGAGCGCACCATCGCGGCCGCCGAAAAGGGCTTCGGCGAGTTCTTCTCATCCATGCAGTACGTCAATTTCGGCGGCGGGCATCACATCACCCGGCCCGATTATGATGTGGACCTCTTGTGCCGACTCATAACGGGATTCAAGGAGCGCCATGGCGTGCAGGTCTACCTGGAGCCCGGCGAGGCCGTGGCCCTGAACACGGGCTATCTGGTTTCCACGGTGCTTGACGTGACCAGTGCCGACATGCCCATCGTCATTCTTGACACATCGGTTCCTGCGCACATGCCCGACGTGCTGGAAATGCCGTACCGGCCGCACCTCGTGGGCTCCGGCCTTCCGGGCGAAAAGCCCTGGACCTGCCGCCTGGGCGGCCAGTCCTGCCTGGCCGGGGACGTGGCCGGGGAATACTCCTTCGACAAGCCTCTTGAACCGGGCGACCGCCTGGTCTTCACGGACATGGCCCACTACTCCATGGTCAAGACCAACACCTTCAACGGCATCCAGCTGCCGAGCATCGCGGTCTTCGAACCCGAGGACGACTCCATGCGCGTGGTGCGCAGCTTCGGCTACGAGGATTTCAAGGGCCGGTTGTCCTGAAAGCGGAGCGCATTGACAAGTAGTAAGGGGGGCTGCCAGTCGGCCTGACCATGGATTCGGCCATGTATGTGACGAGTGGTTCAGGGCCAAGGTCAAGGAGGCCCTTGAAGATTCCAGGCCACCGCTTGCGCATGACGAGGTTGAGGCCCGTTTTGAGGAACGGCGGGCCAAGGCGCGCCGCACACACACGGAAAGCCTGGCGTGAAAATCGAGTGGTCCGAAGTTTCCCGGCAGGTCACCTTAAGAACAATAAGCCCCGTGCGTTTGCGTGGGGTTTTTTGCTGGTTCTCGATTCCGAATCATATTGCAACTGTCTATCAAATAAAGGAAAAGTCCGCGCTTGTTATTATTACTCAATGACTGAGTAATTTTGCTCAATCCATTGAGTAAAAATGATGGAGTGCTTGTTTTATCATGTATATCAAATGATTAATGCGCGTCTATGATCGTGTAGGTGCAACGGGCTCGGTTCCATGGAGTATGGGGGTGACCTGCTGGCGTGATGGAAAATACGAGGTCGATTACGTCGTCGAGCGGGGCAAGGAAATCTGGGCCATTGAGGTCAAGAGCGGCACGTCGGGGGATGCAAAAGGGCTTGAACGGTTCCGGGACACATACCCGGAAGCGAAAACGCTCATGATCAGCGGGCCGGGTATCCCCTTGGAAGAGTTTTTCAGTGTTCCGGCAGCGCGGTGGGTTGGATGAGCGTGTCGGGAGAGTTTGATTGGCGTCAGAGGGGCGGGTGGAGAGGGGATGCCTCGGAAAAATTCAAGATTTAATATCTGATACCCCTCGATTTCTTCATGACTACAGCTCCTCGGTTCTAAACTCGCTATAGCCTTCATAGAAATAACTCACGTCTATGCCCTTCATAAACAGCGCGCGGTCATCAATTTGATCGGTCAGAGCTTGTTTCAGCAAGGTCTTGATTTCAAGGTTTTTCACGGGGCTGCGCTGCATGGCGGAGAGATATTCATCTTTATCAACCAGATTCCAGTCCACCACCTGTTTGATTTGGGATTTGAGCATGAGGTCAAGCCAGATGCGTGTGGCGCGACCGTTCCCTTCGCGAAAGGGGTGGGCAACATTCATCTCCACATATTTTTCGATGATTTGATCAAAGTTGCTGTGCGGCATCCTGTCGATATATTTCAGCGACTGCTCCAGATACATGAGCGGTGCAAAACGAAAATCCCCTTTGGCGATATTCACGTTACGGACTTTGCCTGCAAAGTGATACATGTCCTTGAATAAATAGGCGTGGATAAACGATAGGCCTGCGAAGGTGCCGACTTCCGCCTTGTGGATATCGCCCGAGTCAAACAGCTGTTTGGCTTTTTGCTTGCTGATTTTTTCTTCGGCTTTGGCAAGCTCAATCTGGTCGGTGATGCTGAGTTTGTTATTGAGGATCATTCCGTACTTCCTTCTCTTGCAGTACTCTCTATGACGTCATAACCGCTTTACTCAAAAATCGTAATTTGCCCAAGGCGTCAGCGAGATTTTTCCGAAATCGGCGTTGTGCCCGCTACCCGTGTCATCGCTCGGTCACGAACCTTTTGTTGGCTCCAGGCCAAAGTTGCGCAAAGGATAGCTATGATATCGCTTGGATGCAATGATTTGAAATGTCATAGTGTTGTCCTGCGCGACAAGAAGAAATCGCCACTGCCTACGGGTATCATCTGGAACGCACGCCTTCGCGCACCCTGGCGCGGGCTCCTCTCGGGACGTGCTGCGAAGCGTCAGCATGACACTGTTGGGAATTCGGGGCAGCGTGGACTTCCGGGCAGCCATGTTGAATTGAAATCGGCTTCGACCAATTGCAAGTTTCTGCCCGTCCAATTGTAAGTCAAAGTTCGTCCAATTGTAAGTTTTGTCGCTTCAAAATGAATTTTATTTCAATGAAATAAATATGTTGGTCTATTGCCGGCGCGCCGCGAACCAGGTTCTTTAACAGCGCCGTCCTGCCCCCTTTTTGTCATCGGCCCAGGCCTTTTGCGGCTCTGATTTCCTGCGCGCGTTCCTCGAACAGGTTGCGGTGCAGTTCCATGTGCGCAAAATAGTCGTGGATCAGCGCTTCCAGGGACAGATCCTTGTCTTCGCGTCTCCAGACGTGGCCCAGGGTGGCCGGGTTCATGTTTTCGATGAGGTGCAGGATGAGGGCGTTGTAGGTTTTCCAGAGGGTGGTCAGGGTCTTGAAGTCGAAGGCTTCGATTTTGGTCGCGTTTTTCCATTCCTCGGCGTCGTATTTCGGGAACACGAGCACCGCTTCGAGCTGCAGGCGGATGAAGCGCTGGTGGTTGTTGGTGGCCGAGTCGATGAGATGGCCGATCATTTCTTTTAATGTCCATTTGTCCGGGGCCAGGCGGATGTCGGCCAGGGATTGGTTTTCGATCATGAGTGCCCCGAAGGACTCGATTTGGGCCTTGCAGTTGACGCAGTCGATGTTCATGGTTTCTCCTTGAAGTTTTATCGGCAGTTCATAACGCGCAGGGCATGGCGGAGACAAGCGCCAAGAAGCCGGAAGCCTTTCCGTTTGAAAGCCGCTTGCACCCTTGACACCCGGTGCCCGCCTGCGTGACGAAGGCCTGCGTTTGCCACTACCTGGAGAAAAGATGCAGATTGTCGATTTGGGGCTCATCAGCCATAGGCGGGCAGAGGCCGTTCAGCTTGAGCGGCTGGCCCTGGTGTCGGACGGCGCCGAGGACACGCTGTATCTGCTGGAGCATCCGCCCACAATTACCTTGGGCCGTAATGGCGGGCGCGAAAACCTGCTGGTCGGGGCCGAGGTTCTGGCCCGGCAGGGCGTGGAACTGGTCCAGACCCGGCGAGGCGGGAACATCACCTGCCATTTTCCGGGCCAGCTCGTGATCTATCCCGTGTTTCGTATTGCCCCGCGACCTGGCGGACTTCGGCGTTTCTTTTGTGATCTGGAGGAGGTCGTGATCCGCACCCTGGGTCATTTTGGCTTGGCCGCGGGTCGGAGCGAAGGGCGTCCCGGCGTGTGGATCGGGCCGCGCAAGATCGCATCCATCGGCATTGGCATGCGGCGCTGGACTTCCTACCACGGAGTATCCCTGAACGTGGGCCGGGACCTGTCCCTGTTTCGGCTCATCACCCTGTGCGGCCTGCCGGATGCCGAGCCGACCTCGCTGCACCGCGAACTTCATGACGAATCCATCTCCATGCAGGAGGTCAAGTATGTCTGCGTCCGAGAATTTGGTTCCGTATTTGCGCATCCCCCCGTGGCTGCGCACCAAGCTGCCCAGTAGCCCCGCATTTGCCGGAACCGACCGGCTGGTGGAGAGCCTGGGGCTGCACACGGTCTGCCGCAACGCCAAGTGCCCCAACATGTTCGAGTGCTATTCCCAGGGCACGGCCACGTTTTTGATCCTGGGCCATGTCTGCACCCGCAACTGTGCGTTCTGCAACATCACCCCCGGTGCGCCAGATCCCCTCGATGCGGACGAGCCTCGCCGGGTGGGAGAGGCGGCCAGGCTGTTGGCCCTCAAGCACGTGGTCATCACCTCCGTGACCCGCGACGACCTGCCCGACGGCGGGGCAGGGCATTTCGCATCCGTCATCAGCGCCGTGCGCGAAGCCTGCGCGGACAGTTCCCCCTCCATCGAAGTGCTCATCCCTGATTTCAAGGGATCATTTTCAGCCCTGCGCACAGTGCTGGCCGCCGCGCCGGAAATCATCAACCACAACGTGGAAACCCCTCCGGCGCACTACTCCCGCATCCGTCCCCAGGCCAATTATGCCCAAAGCCTGGAACTGCTGCGCCGGGTGCGCGAGGCTGGCGGCGTGCCCAAGAGCGGGCTCATGGTCGGGCTGGGCGAGACGGACGAGGAGGTGCGCGGTGTGCTCGTGGATTTGGCAAAGGTCGGGTGCCGCATCGCCACCGTGGGTCAGTACATGCGCCCCAGCCGCAACCACCCTCCGGTACAGCGCTACGTGCATCCGGACGTGTTCGAACAGTACGCGCTCTGGGGCCGAGAGGCCGGGATCGAATACGTCTTCAGCGCCCCGCTGGTGCGCAGCAGCTACAACGCGGGCAAGGTTTTCGAGGAGCTTGGGCGGCAGGGCTGAAGGATTTTGCCTGACGCGAATTCACACTCGGCGACGCGAATGAAAAAAGCCCCGAGCTTTCGCTCGGGGCCTTAGGTGATGTTTCCCGGAACCTCCGGGGGGGCGGGATGAATCCCGTTATGGCAAAAATGGCGTCCCCAAGGGGATTTGAACCCCTGTTATCGGCGTGAAAGGCCGGTGTCCTGGACCTAGCTAGACGATGGGGACTTGGGTGGCTGGGCGACTTAGATTCGAACTAAGATTGACGGAGTCAGAGTCCGCTGTCCTGCCGTTGAACGATCGCCCAGCAGGGAAAAAATCCATTAGGGAAAGAGCTGCTGGCTGTCAAGGTTTGAAATGTCGTTTCCTACCAGGAGCCTCCCGGCGAGAGCTTGGGGCTGTACATGGTCTTCAGGACGAGGATGTCGGAATCCGAGAAGACGCTGTTTTTTTCTTCCTGAGCCTGCCTCGAATTGAGGACCGTGTCGCGGGTTTTTTGGGGATGGGTCATAATCCCCAGCGCGTGCATGAGTTCGTGGCGCACGATCCAGAGCTTCTGGCCGCCGGAGGTCTGGAAGTTGAGGTGCAGTACGATGTCCGCCTTCCTGATGACTCCGCCGCTTGAGGCCAAAAGGGTGAAGCCTCGGATCAGGTCTCCCATTTCCTTCCACCCCGCCATGCCCTGTGAGCTTTTGGTCACCGCCGCCTGCCATTCCTCTTTGGAGTCGGTCAGGTGGAAGCGGACGTTGGCCTGGTTTTCGGACGAGATCTGCCTGAATTGCAGCTGCGGGATGATGCGCCGCACCTCGTTTATCACCGTATCGATATAGTATTGCCCTTCAAGGCGGTCCGTGCCGCCGATCCAGAACTGCACTGGCTCTTCGAAACGGGTGATGGTGCCGCTCGGGATATAGTCGCGCATGATGGCGTCCGTATCGGCGCGGGCGGTCATGGCCATGAGCGCGAAAGCCATGGCGAACAGGAAGGTGGCGACTTTGTTCATTTGTCCTCCGGGCCGATCAGGTCTGGCCGGAAATGTTTTACATAGGCGCGGTAGCATGACGTCACGGGCGAGGACGGGTCCATGCAGGGCAGCAGGTTGCCGAGGATGTCCGGCTTCGGGGCTTTGGGCGGAGGGGGAATTTTTGGCAGCAGCGATTCGTCCAGGGCGGGGCGTCCGGCCATGAGCTCGATTTTCACTTCCTGGAAGTAGGCGGTGCCCAGGAATTCGTTGGCCTTGTCCAGGATGTTCTGCGCAAAATAGGAAAACTCCTGCATGACCATGGAATTCGTCGCGCCCAGAAGCATGGTGCTTTGACGATGGCCCAGGGGACGGATCATGGCAGCCATGTCTGCTCCCAGGATTTCCGGCCAGTGACGCCAGAGCCGGGCGAGGGCAAGTTCCAGGGCGGCTTCCGGGGTGCCAAGAACCGAGTCCAGCGCCTCGGAAACGGAGCGTGTCTTTTTTTCGCGCTTGTGCATGAGCCCTGCCTAACCATCTTGCCTGCGCCAGGCAAGACGAGCTTCTTGACCTTTGCATGCCAGGCATGTAGGCAACGCTATATCAGGATATCTTGATATAGAAAATTAAGGTTTGTCATACCCATGAAACTGCTGACCCAGACCAAGGCCCTGGCCGATGAAACCAGGCTCCGCCTCATCGGCGTGCTCGCCGTCCACGAACTCAACGTGGGCGAGATCGTGCAGGTGTTGGACATGGGCCAGTCGCGCGTTTCCAGGCATCTGAAGATCCTCATGGACGCGGGACTGGTGGTCTGCCAGCGCCACGGTTTGTGGGCTTTTTATTCCTCGTCCGCGGCCAATGGCTCCCGCGCCTTGCTGACAGCCGTGCTGGATGGACTCAAAGATCTGCCCGAGCACCGGCAGGATCTGGAGCGCGCCGGGCACGTGCTCAACGACCGTCGTCTCTCCACGACCCGCTTTTTTGATTCCGTGGCCTTTGACTGGAACCGCCTGAGCCGCGAGATGCTGGGCGACTTCGAGCTGGGGCCGGCCATCATGCAGCGTCTGGCCGGAGTCGGACAGACGCAGACGGTGGTGGATTTGGGCTGCGGGCCGGGCCTGTTGCTCGGGCATCTGGCCGGTGCAGCCGGGCAGGTCATCGGGGTGGACAATTCTCCGCGCATGCTCGACGCGGCGGGCAAGCTTTTGCCCGAAGGGCCGCAGGTGAGCCTGCGCATCGGCGACCTGGAGCATCTGCCCCTGCGCGACGGCGAGGCCGATGCGGCCATCATGTCCCTGGTGCTGCATCATCTGCCCGCTCCCCAGGACGGCATCGCCGAGATGGGCAGGGTGGTGCGACCGGGCGGACGGGCCGTGCTGGTCGATTTCCTGCTGCACGACAACGAGACCCTGCGCACGCGTTACGGCGATCGCTGGCTGGGTTTTTCCCCCCACGATCTGCATGTCTGGCTGGAGCGGGCCGGATTTCACGAACTGAGCCGCGAAGAGCACCCCGTCAATCTGGGGCTCACACTCATGCTCATCACCGCCCGCCGGGAAGAATTTTCAATTTAACATCAGGTGGCCCCGGCCACTCCCATTACGGAAAGGAGAAAACATGACGTTACCCATTGATCCAAAGCTTGACCACAAGGTCGCCGACATGAGTCAGGCCGATTGGGGTTCCAAGGAAATGCAGCTGTCCGAGCGCGAAATGCCAGGCCTCATGGCGCTTATCGACAAGTACGGCAGCGACAAGCCTTTGAAGGGCCTGCGCGTCACCGGCAGTCTGCACATGACCATCCAGACGGCCATGCTCATCAAGACCCTGCACGCCCTGGGCGCGGACGTGCGCTGGGCCTCCTGCAACATTTTTTCCACCCAGGATCACGCCGCGGCCGCGGTGGTGGCCCAGGGGCTGGCCAAGGTTTTCGCCTGGAAGGGCGAGAGTCTGGAAGATTACTGGTGGTGCACGGAAATGGCCCTGACCTGGCCCGATGGAACTGGCCCGGATCTCATCGTCGATGACGGCGGCGACGCGACGCTGCTGGTGCATGAAGGCGTGAAGGTCGAGAAGGATCAGGCCCTTCTTTCCCGCCAGACGGACAACAAAGAATTCCGCTGCGTTCTGGACCGCCTCATCGTCAGCGCCAAGACCGATCCGCAGAAGTGGAGCAAAATCGCCGCCCGCATCCGGGGCGTATCCGAAGAGACGACCACCGGCGTGCATCGCCTCTACCAGATGGCCAAGAACGGCGAGCTGCTTTTTCCGGCCTTCAACGTCAACGACTCGGTAACCAAATCGAAGTTCGACAACTTGTATGGTTGCCGCGAGTCGCTGGCCGACGGCATCAAGCGGGCCACGGACATCATGGTCGCGGGCAAGGTCGTGCTGGTCTGCGGCTACGGCGACGTGGGCAAGGGTTGCGCCCAGTCCATGCGCGGCTTCGGCGCGCGCGTGCTGATCACCGAGATCGACCCCATCTGCGCTCTGCAGGCAGCCATGGAAGGCTACGAGGTCACTACCATGGTCAAGGGATGCCAGGAGGCCGACATTTTCGTCACCGCCACCGGCAACTACCAGGTCATTCGCGGCGAGCACATGCTGGCCATGAAGGATGAGGCCATCATCTGCAACATCGGCCACTTCGACAACGAGATCGACATGGGCTTCCTGGAGAACACCCCCGGCTGCTGCAAGATCACGGTCAAGCCCCAGGTGGACAAGTGGATTCTGCCCTCGGGCAAGAGCCTCATCGTCCTGGCCGAAGGACGTCTTGTCAATCTGGGCTGCGCCACGGGCCACCCCAGCTTTGTCATGTCCAATTCTTTCACCAACCAGGTCCTGGCCCAGCTCGATCTGGCCAAGAATGACTACCCGCCCCAGGTCATGACCCTGCCCAAGATCCTGGACGAGGAAGTGGCCCGCCTGCACCTGGCGCGTCTTGGCGTAGAGCTTGAGACCCTGTCCAAGGAGCAGGCCGACTACATCGGCGTGTCCGTGACCGGCCCGTTCAAGCCCGATCATTATCGTTATTAACTGACTGAAAAATTCAAAATTCGCAGGCTGTTCAAAAATGGTGAGATGCAAGGAAGCGAAAAAATCCAGGACGCGCAGTGTATTGTGACATACATAAGCGGTCTGGATTTTTTCGCTGACGCAGCAGATCGCCGTTTTTCAACGGCTGTTAACAGCCTCCCCATTCTAAAAGGAGATATTTCATGATTCTCAATGCCGACCACTATCTGTTCACTTCCGAATCCGTGACCGAAGGCCACCCGGACAAGATCGCTGACCAGATTTCCGACGCCGTGCTCGATTGCCTCCTGGCCCAGGACCCCCGTTCCCGCGTGGCCTGCGAGACCCTGGTCACCACCGGCATGGCCGTCATCGCCGGTGAAATCACCACCGAGGCCTACGCCGACCTGCCTGGGATCGTGCGCTCCACGGTGCGTGAGATCGGTTATGTCAGCTCCGACATGGGCTTTGACGCCAACACCTGCGCCGTTTTGTCCTCCATCGACAAGCAGTCCCCGGACATCGCCATGGGCGTTGACCGCGCCAAACCCGAAGACCAGGGCGCAGGCGATCAGGGCATGATGTTCGGCTACGCCACGGTGGAGACCAGCTCGCTCATGCCCGCTCCCATCTACTACGCCCACGGCCTGAGCCGCAGGCTGGCCGAAGTGCGCAAGACCGGCGTGCTGAACTTCCTGCGTCCCGACGGAAAGACCCAGGTCTCCGTGGAGTACCGCAACGGCAAGCCCGTGCGCATCGACAACGTGGTCGTGTCCTCCCAGCACACACCCGAAGTGACCTATGACGAGATCGTCGACGGCATCAAGCGCGAGGTCATTGCCAAGGTCATGCCCGCGGACATGATGGACGAGAAGACTCGCATCTACATCAATACCACGGGCCGCTTCGTGGCCGGAGGCCCCCTGGCCGACTGCGGTCTGACCGGGCGCAAGATCATCAACGACACCTACGGCGGCATGGGCAACCATGGCGGCGGCGCGTTCTCGGGCAAGGATCCGTCCAAGGTCGACCGCTCCGGCGCCTACATGGCCCGCTACGTGGCCAAGAACATCGTCGCCGCCGGGCTGGCCGGAACTTGCGAAGTGCAGATCGCTTACGCCATCGGCGTGGCCGAGCCGGTCTCGGTGCTGGTCACCACTGGCGGCACCGGCGTGGTGCCTGACGAAGTGCTGACCAAGGCCGTGCGCCAGGTCTTTGATCTGCGCCCCTATTACATCATCAAGCGTTTGAACCTCATTCAGCCCATTTACAGGAAGAGCGCCTGCTACGGGCACTTCGGGCGCGAGGATTTCGTCTTCCCCTGGGAAGTGACCGACGCCATCGACGACCTGAAGACGGCCGCCAAGATCTAGCAGCCCGCCCTAAAATGGCAATCTGCTGCGTCAGCGAAAAAAGCCAGACCGCTTATCTGAGTATGACTGCGCGCCCTGGCTTTTTTCGCTTCCTTGCATCTCACCATTTTTGAACAGGCTGCAAATTTTGATTTTTTTGGGCAGTCAGCTAGGCATCGCTTGATGTGTCGTGCGGGGCGGAAGAGATGCACTCTTCCGCCCCGTTTTGTTTGCAGGCGCTCTTGACCGGGCTTGCCGAGAGGGACAAGAAAAGCCATGTCCTCGTCCTCACAGAAATCCACCGCGCACACTCCCACCGACGCCATTCTCGACAGCATCTCCGACGGCGTGTTCACCGTTGACCCCCAGTGGCGCATCACGTCCTTCAACCGCGCCGCCGAGGAGATCACCGGGGTGCCGCGTTCGGAAGCCATCGGGCGCCTGTGCTCCGAGGTTTTTCGCTCCAGCCTGTGCGGAGATCACTGCCCCCTGCAGGACACCCTTAAGAGCGGCAAGCCGCGCATCGGCACCTGCGGGTACATCATCACCGCCCAGGGGGACCGCATCCCCATCAGCGTTTCCACGGCGGTCTTCCGCGACGATCAGGGCCGGGTCATGGGCGGGGCCGAAACGTTCCGCGATCTCTCCGAAGTCGATGCGTTGAAGCGCGAGCTCGAAGGCCGTTACCACGTCGGCGAGCTGTTCAGCCGCAGTCCGCGCATGCACAAGCTTTTCTCCATGCTTCCGGCCATCGCCGCCAGCCCCAGCACGGTTCTGCTGACTGGCGAAACGGGCACCGGCAAGGAACTCTTCGCCCGCACCATCCACTCCTTAAGCGCTCATTCCCAGGGGCCGTTCATCGCCGTCAACTGCGCCGCCCTGCCCGACACCCTGCTTGAATCCGAACTCTTCGGGGTCAAGGCCGGAGCGTATACCGGCGCCACCCGCGACCGGCTCGGGCGCTTTGCCCAGGCCCGGGAAGGGACCATCTTTCTGGACGAGATCGGGGAAATCAGCCCGGCCCTGCAGGTGCGCCTTTTGCGCGTGTTGCAGGAACGCACTTTCGAGCCGTTGGGCTCCTCCAAGACCGAATCCACCGACGCCCGCGTCATCGTGGCCACCAACCGGAATCTGGCGGAGCTGATCAAGGGGGGCGAATTCCGGGAAGATCTCTACTACCGTATCAACGTCATTCGCCTCGAACTGCCGCCCCTGCGGCAGCGCAAGGACGACCTGCCCCTCTTGGTCGAGCAGTTCATCCGCCGCCTCAACCGGGTCCAGGGCCGCGAGGTCAAGGGCATCAGCACCGAAGCCCTGTCTTTGCTCATGGCCTACGATTGGCCGGGCAACATCCGCGAACTCGAAAACTGCGTCGAGCGGGCCTTCGTGCTTGTCGGAGACGGGCACATCGATATCGACCATCTGCCGGAGGAATTGACGCATCTGGCTCCTCTGGGGCGTTTGGGCGAGGGCCGTACCATGCACGACATGCTCGACAGGCAGGTCATTCAGGCGGCCCTGGAACGCAACAATTTCAACCGACTGGCCACAGCGCGCGAGCTCAAGATTCACAAGACCACGCTTTTCAGGCGCATGAAGCGCCTCGGCATGGCGCTGCCCGAGCGCGATGGTCGATCTTCCTCGAAAGAGTAGCGCTGGCGCTACCTGATTGTCTGCTAGTGGTGCGCGCCTGCTTCGATATTGTGTATTTTTTGTTCGTAAACTCCTTTTTAATCAGCAGGTTGTCTGTTTGGGCGCGCCGTTCTGCGGCGGCACGCCTCCTGCTTTGCTTTGGCAAAGAGGAGTTTCAATGTCGCGCATCGCTTTGCACCACTGGCAGGATCGCATTGCGCCGGTCTTTGACGTCGGCGGGCGAATTCTTGTGCTGACGCGAGGGGTCGGCGAGCGGGAAGAGCATGTCCTGGTTCGCGGCGAACCGTTGCACAGAGCCGAAGACCTGCTTCGCCTGGGCGTCGGGACGCTGATTTGCGGGGCCATTTCCCGGCCCATGCAGGAAGCCATTGCCGCCGGCGGGATCACCGTCGTCGGTTTTGTGGCCGGTGACCTTGAGCAGGTCATTGCGGCCTGGGAGCAGGGCAAACTGGATGAAGCCTTTGACATGCCGGGCTGTCGTGGCAGGGGTCACGGACGAAGGAGAGGCATGCGCCAAGCAACAACTAACCGCGCATCGTGGAGAGATTGAATGCAGAATTTGGAAAATAAGGCCCCCCGGGGCAGTTCGTGCGATTCATGCAAGGATTCCAGCTGTTCGGCGGCCAAGCGCGAACAGGGCGAGAACGATCAGGATTTTGAG
>Ga0265295_1005910_pt1 | contig 15217 bp, 13 predicted proteins | sample Munlansysbiofilm_FD_192503 | JGI IMG/M metagenome (GOLD analysis project Ga0265295, IMG submission 192503) | Leachate microbial communities from a municipal landfill in Southern Ontario, Canada - Methane capture system biofilm | ecosystem: Engineered > Solid waste > Landfill > Unclassified ... | reverse complement strand
TATCATCAATATTAAATGACTTGGAATCATTATATCTTAATACCCAAGTCCTAATAGTAGGGGCAGATACTCCATATTCTTCGCCTAAGCTCCTGTAGCTGTGGTTACCTTGATTGTAGATCTTTACTAGCTGTTTCTTAAAGTCTTCATCGAAACGCTTCTTGGCCATTTAAATCTCCTCCTGATTTAATTGTACCATGTTAAGTAAAGAACTGTCCTACTTAGTGTAACCTATCCAAAACCATCTTCATAAAGAAAAACAGAATTAATGAGCAGTTGAACAATTTCACTAAGGAAAGTGTTGCAAAACAATTGATTAGCTTGTCCTGTTGTCATAAACTTCAAACTATGTAAGTTGATAAGGATTTTATCTCGACCTGGTAATGTTACTTGTTTTTTATTTTCATATCTCATAGACTCTACAATGCTTTTCTCAAAATCATTCAGTTTAATCACCTTTATGCCTTTCAAAAATTATTAATCTATATATTGGAAATTCAAGATTTTTCTTCTCCTAATAATAGATCAAATCATGTTTTTTTTGTATCATATTGATTCTCAAAATAAACAATTGTATTTTTAGCCTTTTCTAACAATTGTTGGTATGTCATTATTTTTAAGTTATGAAATGAAGAATTCAATATTCTTAAATAGTCTTTTTCTTTATTATCTAAAACATTTTTCGAGCCATATAAAATAATTCCCTTTGGTTTTATTATTTTGCAACTATTTACATCTTGATATTCTGCATTAGTTGTCATTTTCTCTAATTCAAAAATATAATTTTGTGTTTGTGCAATAGCTTTAGTTAAATTAGAATTAGGATAATAATTATTATGACTTTTATCCCAATTGAAAAGTTTTTCTGTTGGAAGTTTGACTTCGATTACATCGATATGTTCTTCAAAGTTTTTAGGTATAATATCTAAAATGTTTTTATCATTTATTTTATCTTGATTTATAATTAAAATATAATCATTTCCAAACATCCAGATATTATCCAATAGGAACTTTTGAATTCCCACTTCATTAATAAAATTTCCATCTATAATAACTTCTAATTCTTTTACTGTTTGTTTCATTTTTTCAAGAGATAAAATTTTATAAAAATTATCTATTTGTGTTTCATTTGCTTGTATAATCTTACTGAATTCATCTTGAGTTATTATATGAGAATAATCCTCTTCAGATTTAGATTTATCTCTATCAAATGCCGCAGATGATATAGTAAAAGGATTATTTCTTTTATTATCAATAAACTTTAAGTTGTTTAAGAAGTTCCTTAATCGTAAAATAGCCTCACCAGTTAAAGCGATTTCTTGAGAACCATAGACTCCTTTTTGTGTTCTTCTAGCAATTCTTAGACAATTTATATATTTTGTGTTTTGACTTTCTAACAACCAACAATGTATTTTTTGTTGTCCAGATTCTGTTTCATATAAAACAACATCATCTTTTATCTTAAAATTTACTTCTTTAGAATTTACCTTTTCTTGTTTATTTAAGTTCTTTTTAGATAAATATGTTTTTTCATAGTTTACAATTGTTTCTATTTTTCTATATTCATCATCTGATGATTCATTTTTATATTTTCTTCCTAAATACCAAATATGATCTTTTTTATTATCATCATATCTAGGATTAAATCCTTTTTCATCGCTCATATTGTCACCTTTCTTTATATTGTTTTCGGTTAATGTATAATCTCGATAGTTTTATATCCTTATCAAAAATCTATTTTTTCTTTAAAATTTTTTCTGTTATTTCTCCCATTGTCCATGGCTCAACTTCCTCTTGTGTCTTTTCAATATTCTTTGATATTTTAACTTGATTTTCCCTAGATTTTCATAATAAATCATGTATTACATTTCTACTTATTTTTTAATATGCTTATATTATTATATAATTCCATTAATGTTTTTTTATATCTTCTGTTGTTTTTCTAGTCCCCCAAGAAACTGTATTATAATTATATGCATTAGACTCCATTATAACTTAATCTTTTGCTATTTCATCTATACCACATTTATCTAATATCTGTTTAAAAGACTCATCTACATCTGATTTTATATCATCTATGTTGTCTCTTTTTACTTCTGGTAAGTGTGTATTCAATATTAATTGAAATGAGTTTATAAATCCTCCTATAATATCTCTTCTATCAATCTCATCAACGCTTTTATGCTTTTAATGATATTATATCAAGCAATTCAAGCTATTTCAATTAAGTTATCCACAACAATCTAATTTTTAGATCATTATCTTCACATAGGAGCAGAAACCTCTATCTATTCTAGTTACTGCTTCCACAATACTTATTCATAATAGTCTACCGTCTGATCCTTCAAAACTACTTCTTTGGGCCATTTATAACCTTTTCCCTTATTTAAGCCAATGATCTTTATCAATCTTCTTACTAATTCTTTCTGCAAGTAACTACCCATAATCTTACGGTCTTCTTGATGATTTCTGCTATATTATTATCTATCAAAGTGCTATATATTTTTTCCTTCAATAAAGATAATCTCTTTTACTTTTGTAGCATCTGATTTCCAAGCATATTTTATATTTTAGAATTTAATTCTAATTTTATCCTCATTTTTACAAAAAACATCTATATAATTATCAAAAGCTAAAATCTTATCAATACTATCTCTAACCATTTCCTCATCATAAATATTACCTTCACAAATAGCATCCTCTAAAACTTCCTTTATCTGTTCTTCCTTTAATGTCAGAGAATCACTACATTTATCTCTCCCATTTTCCATCCTTGTTGCACATCTCCAAACTACTTTACCTCTTTCAGTTCTTCTCCTATATGATGCTCCACAATATCTACATTCCAGTATATTTCCTAATAAATATTTACCATTATATCTTTTACCTCTGGATTCTACTGTTCCATCTTCTTTATAAGTTGTCCTTGATCTTTTAGCCATCTCTTCCTGCACTTTATCAAAGATATCATACGATACAATTGCTGGGTGACTATTACTTACATAGTAACTATGTCTTTGCCCAGTATTATTCATTTTCTTTCCTGTCATAAAGTCACCTGTATATGACTTTTGTAATCTTGTATCTCCCTTGTATTTTTCATTTTTTAACATCTTCTGGATTGTAGTTGTATCCCAATGTTCATTTCCAGTCACTGTCCTTATATCCATTGATTCTAAATATATTTTGATTTGCCCAAATGATAGGCCTTTTAGATATAGTTCAAATATTTTTCTAACTATTTCTGCTTCTTCAGGAACAATTACCATTTCTTCATCTACCCATGTATATCCCATAAAGTTCTTATATTTTATAAAGATATCACCTTTCTCAAACTTACGCTGAAATCCCCACTGAATATTTTCACTAGTATTTTTACTTTCCTCTTGTGCTAACATACTCCTTAATGTTATTTCTAGCTCATTCTCTAATTTTATTGAGTCCAAATTTTCAGTTTCAAAATGCATGTTTATTCCCCTTTCTCTTAAATATCTTATTATTTTTAATAACTCCAAAGTATCTCTTGATAATCTACTAATAGATTTAACTAAAACATAGTCGATTTTACCCCTTGATGCTTTCTTTAACATCTTCTCAAGTCCTGTTCTCCCTTCTCTTCTTAACCCACTTTTTCCAACATCATAAAATACACCAGCAAAAATCGAATCTGTATTTTCTGATATCATATTTGTGTAATATTCTATTTGCCATTGCAAGCTTTCTCTTTGAATCTTATTTAAAGTGCTTACCCTACAATATGCTGCAACTTTTTTTTTTATATTCTGGTAGTTTAGCTGGTATAAGTATAACTTTTTTCATAATGTCATTCTCCAATATCTATTTAAAATAGACAGATCCTCAGTCCATATATTTTTATACTAAAAAAGGATATGAAAGCTTTAACTCTCACATCCTTAATTTTACCCCATTTATATTAATTTTTCTTCTTACAATTTAGTTGTTTTTCCGTTGCAACAGGATTATGGATTCCACATGCCTTGAGAGTACAATAATGATGTCGTAATCATCTAGTACCCCCTTGGTGGAAAGGAATATTTCTAAATTTCTACCACTTCCCCCATGGATTTACAAATTTTCTTTATCTAATAATATACTGCTTGCTACATCTAGACAATAATTATCTTGATAATTTGATAATTTGATACTTGATTCTTGCTAATATATTCAATACTTTTCGTATCGAAATTGCAAACAACAAAACCCTCAAATTATTCTCTATTTGAAGGCTTTGTTCATTACAACTTAAAGATGCTATCTTAATGAATAATCTTTTCAGTCCTTCTAATTGGAACATTCACTACAACTGATTTCATAACTGCTACTCATTTGACTCACCTTTACTTAACTTTTCAATAGCTTGCTTTTCTTCTAGCAAGAAAAATATATCTTTACCTTGGTTGAAGCTGGATCATTTTTTTGATGTAGAAGATAAAATTTAGTCTAATAGATTCTCCACCTTCATTAATACCTCCTTTTTTATCAAGCTGTAATGTCTCCAGTTGCTATAATCTTTCTTTCAACAATATCAGCATACATTAAATTTTTAAGGTGATAAGAAACCTTTGATTGATACTTATTAATTAACTCCATGTAAATTTTTCAAGTGCAATATGACTACGATACCAATCATCATTTTCTAAAAGCACTTCAGGAGAACCTGCACTTTTAACTCTACCATTTTCTAATATAATCACTGTATCGCTGGAAACCATAGATGATAAACGGTGAGATATGGACAATATTGTATGGACCTTACTTGCCTTTTGAAGTACAGAAACTATTTTTTCTTCCGTTATAGAATCAAGATTGGCTGTTATCTCATCCAGCAGAAGTAAAGGAGGATTTGTTACAATAGCTCTGGCTATAGCCAAAAGTTGTTTTTGCCCTTGTGAAAAAAGAGCATCACTGGTTACTTTAGTATCCAGTCCATTTTCCAAGGTTGATACATATTCTGTTAGTCCCACAAAATCCAAAGCCTTCTCTATTTGCTCCTTCGTAATACTTTCATCCTGCAAGCTTATTTGATCTGCTACTGTTCCCTTTATCATATGAAAACTTTGATCAACGTACCCAAATATTCTGCGTTTTTCAGAGTTCGGTATGTCATAGACATCAATCCCATTTATTGTGATACTGCCCTTGGTTGGTTTGAGCAGTCCCATGATAAGCTTAAATAATGTAGTTTTTCCAACCCCTGTTCTTCCAACAAATGTAACCTTTTCATTTGGTTTTAAATTAAGTCGAATGTTTTGAAGAACATCTGCACCTTCTTCATATTGAAAGGAAATATCCTTAAATGATAAATTCACTTCCTCACGGTCTGGAATGATGTCTTCTACTCTTAGCTCATTCTTCTTAGGATTATCTTCAGATTCATTGTAAAAATCATTTACTCTTTTGATACCTGATATGGCCTGCTGAATATTTTGCAGCTCCATTCCCAGATTTTCAATTGGCGCAAACAAATTAGATATCAATTCTATTGATGCTGCAACCATTCCTAATGATATACCCAAATAGTTCAGTTGTTTAGAGGATAGCACTACAATGAAAGCAATGACAACTGCACGAGTAATCTGAATAAATGGAGAATATATAGAATCATAGAAATTCACCTTTTCTACTGTTTTGTAGTTATCAAATAAATACCTCTTATAGTTCTCCTCCATGTATCTTTCCTTACTGAAGGATTTAATCATCTGTATATTTTTTAAGCTTTCTGAAATATGATTATTTACCCTGCCGATGAGTATTCTATTTTCAATCTGCGCCTTAAGCATTCTCTTTTGAAAAAGTCGTGTAATACCATAAATAGCTGGCATCAGTAATAAAGTTACAAATCCAAGCTTGCTGCTAAACATCCAAATTGAAATTATAATACCTATAATTTTAAAGCAGTCAACCATCATTCCGATAATACCATTTGTGAACAGTGAATTGATTGCATCAACATCATTTGTAAACCTTGAAACTACTGTTCCCGAACTATTTGAGGAAAAGAACATTGCATTTATTCTTTCAAGCTTTTCCATCATTTCAATTCTTATTTCCTTCGTAATCTTTTGTCCTAAAACTGTAAGAACAGCTTCTTTGACAAAATCAAATATTCCAATAAACAATAGAACCCCCATATAAACAGTTGCTAGAACAAGTAATTTGTCAGAGCTTTTGGTTACAAGGTTATGGTCAATTATATATTTTAAAATTTGAGGTGGAATTAAGCTTGTAACAACAACGCCGATAATAGAAAGTCCTAATAGTACGCTTATACCAATATTGTTTTTAATAACTCTAACCATCGACCTTTTTATTAAACTATTTCCCATCATTGTCTCCCCCCTCTGTACATTGCAAATTAAATATTGTGGCATAAAGTTCTGATTTATTCATAAGTTCATTATGTGTACCATATTCTGCTGTTTTATCACTCTTTAAGAGTATAATCTTATTTATTCTATTAAAAATAGCCAAGCGATGAGAAACTAGAATTATCAGACTGTCTTTATAATTGCTTTTCATATTTTCAATAATTTTTTCTTCTGTCTTCATGTCAACCGCTGAAAAAGGGTCATCCAATATAATAATTCTATTTTTATTAAGAAGTGCCCTTGCTAGAGCTATTCTCGCCTGCTGACCACCGCTTAATTTTATTCCGCTATTTCCAACTAAAGTATCCTTCCCATTGGGCATTACTCCTAAATCAGTATCAAAACAGACATCCTTTAAAACAGAAGTAATGTCTTTTTTACTACCTAAAGTTATATTGTTGTATATAGTATCAGAAAGCAACTGCGGCTTATGACCTAAATAAGAAATCATCTGGCTTCGCTCATATTCTGAGTAATCCTTAAGCTCCTTGCCATCAATTTTAATGCTTCCTATATAAGGGTATAAGCCTAATAGGGATAGTCCAAGTGTAGATTTACCAGAAGCAATAGAACCTGTTATACCTATAATTTGTCCTGTGTTGCCTTCAAAACTAATATCTTCAATAATATTTTCCTTACCATCTTCGTATGAGAAACTAAGATTTTCTACGGTCAATGTAGTAGCACCCTTATTTATATTAGAAGAATTATCTTTTGTTTTGTATTCTGTAAGATATGGCTTTATACGCTTCCAGGAAACCTGTGATTTTTGTACAGAATTAAATAGCTTTGCTGCTTTACTTGCTTTAACTGCCATGGCAGTAAATATTGCAACGTAAGTAGAAAAATTTCCTACAGTCCAGCCGCCATTAATAACTTTTGTTCCTCCCAGATAAATTACCATAATTATTCCAAGCATTGCAATGACGTTATATATTGGTTGCATAGAATTTTCTAATATATTAGCTTTCACAGCCTTGTTTTGTAAATCTAAAAGTTCATCATTATACCTTGCTCTATTTTTAGTTTCCATGCCGGTTACACGATAAAGCACTGAATTTTCAATTGTATTATAGGTAATATCTGCAACCTCACTACTTTTCTTCCGATAATCCCTTGAGTACTTATATATAACACTTTTTAATTTTTCAGCAAGTACCATAGCAATTGGAATAAAAACAATAGAAAGTGCAGTTATTTTTATGTCGTAAGCAAGCATTGTTATCAGGTAAGATATCATAAGAACACCAGTATCAAATACTTCAGTAGTAAACTTTCGCATTCCTTCCACACATAAATCAACATCAGAAATAACTCTTGTCATGAGGTTGCCCATATTTTCATTATCTAGCTCAGAAGTACTTTTATTCATTATATTGTTGTATATCATAAGTCTCATAGTTGAACTGGTGCTGTTTGCGAAACGTCTAATATAAAAGCGCTTAAAATAGCGTAAAATTTGAATAGCTCCTATAAGAGCAACATAGGTAGCTGAAAGTAATAATACAGAATATAAGTTATCCCCACCAGCAATAGAATCTATGAGTTTTCCTTGATATATAGGACCTAGAATGATTGTACTATTACAAGACAATCCGAATATTATAATACATGCAACAACAAATTTTTCTTTTTTCCAATAGTTTATAATTTTATCTGGCTGTTTCATAGGTTCAATCTTTAATTTTGACACAGTAACTCCTCCCTGCTCTAAGCAAGACCTTATTAAGTACAATAGCAAATTTTCCTATACTAATCATCACTTTATAAATCTCATTAATACAGCATATATTATTAATATCCAAATCAATATAATGATTCCGCCTGCTATGTAATTTTTGGGTTTACCCTTCTCGAAAACACTTTCTGCAGCTTCTTTGCAAAGTTCTTTTACACTACTTGGTATAAGTCTTAATGACAGCCAAATAAGTGCAGGAAGCACAATTACATCATCGATAAATCCAAGTACAGGTATAAAATCCGGTATAATGTCTATAGGACTTAGAGCATATCCAACAGTTATCATAGCTGTTAACTTTGCATACCAAGGAGTCAGTTCATGCTTATATGCAAGATAAAGTAATGCTATATAAGATTTTAATTTTTTAGCCCATTGTTTTATTTTTGTTATCACAACAATCCCTCGTAATCTATTGATTTTCATTTATTTCAAAAACTTTATTACTAAATTCATTTAATAATGATGAACATTCATCAATTCTCTTCAGTATTTCATCTTTCATTGGACATCCGAAATAATCCTTTTTTTCTATCTTCCTTAACCATGTATTAAGTTTATCTATCTCATGTTCATTTTCTTCTACCTCAGCAAAGGTAAAATTCTCTCTTTTAGTTTCCCGCTCAATTTCAGCTCCAAAATCATCACATTTCTCAAACAATTCTTTATAATCCTCTTCTCTTTCCTTATTAAACTGCTCAATTAATTTTTTGTTTTTCGCTTCCTCATCTATTAAAGTAATACAGCTAATACTTTTGCCTCCACTATTATTAATTTGTTCTTCAAGTTTCTTAAACTCCTCTTTGCTCTCTTTAGTTTCAGGCAATATCCAGATAGATTGCAAAACATTTATTGCTCCAACAGATTTTAATCTTCTCCATACAGCCATTCTATTTTTTTGTGGTTCTCTTGGAATTTGATATATCAAAGTTCTCCAGTTCAATTTGCCACTTCCTTCATTAATAATATATAACGCTGGTTATTTGTAACACTGGTTACATTTTTAATATAGCACTGCTTACATCTACTGTCAAGTGTTTTTACTGCTAAATGTTCTCAATTCAGCTATGATGTTTTCACATATAATGCAATCTGCCAACAATAAAACCCTCAGCTTATCTGAGGATTTTAGTCTTAACAGATTCTCCTTATACTAAGAGCAGTAACTGCTTTATGTATCCTAGCTACTGCTCCTGTTATTTTTAATCATAGTAATCAACCATCTGATCCATAACTATTCCTGATTCAAACTGTATCTCCAGTCTCTCTCCCTTATTCACTTTGATGGTGTTTATTAATCTTCTGACTAAGTCTTCATCAAGCTCTCTTACCTGTGGTCTTACAGTCTTTAGGGTGCTGTCCATTTCCGTTAGTTTCTGTTTATAGTTCTCTGCCTGCTTCTTTTCCATTACAAGCTTTAATTTTGCCTGTTTAAGTCCATTTATCTGTTCAGATATCCTTTTGTACTCATTATCAAAATCTTCTGCTACAGCTCCTTGTTTTGCATTTTCTTCGATTAAGGTTAGCATCACCTTTTGCAAGGATTCGATCTGCTCATCATATTCTGTTGGGATATCTTTAGTAGAGTATCCGCCGATTACTCTGATTACATTTTCTCTGAAAGCACCTATAAAATCTCCATTGTTTTCTACTACATTATTAATAGCTGTCATAATGGCATTATGTAGCGGTTCTTCTTTTAGGGTAGGTGAGTGTTTGCAAGATGCCTTTGTTCCATTCTTTAGCCTATTCTCACATCTCCATACTGCACTTTTCTGTCCGTATTTTGACCATGTCTGCCTACGATATGGATGTCCACACTCGGCACATACTAAGATTTCTGTTAGTGCATATTTGGAGCTGAATTTACTTTTTTCCTTTTTTAGCTTATTTGCCTTTCTTGTAACTGCCGCTTTATTCAGGCTGGCTCTTCTAGCCTTTTCTTCCTGTACTTTATAAAACAATTCCTTTGGTATGATGGCCTCATGATTATCTTCTATATAATACTGAGGTACAATTCCATTATTCTTTACTCGTTTCTTTGTTAGGAAGTCTACGGTATAGGTTTTCTGCATTAAGGCATCTCCCATATATTTTTCATTGACTAGCATTTTTTCAATTACACCAGGATGCCATGTTTCTTTTCCTGTGACTGTTTTTACTTTATCTGCCTCTAGAGCTTTTATAATCTCTCCTATACTACTTCCTTCTAAATACATTCTAAAAATTCGTCTCACTATCCCTGCTTGTTCAGGTACTATAACCAGTTCGCCAGTTTTTTTATCTTTGGTGTATCCCATAAATTTCTTATGATTAACCGTGATGATTCCATTTTCATATTTTCTTACAATTCCCCATTTTGTATTTTCACTTAGGTTTCTGCTTTCTTCCTGTGCTTGACTACTTAAGATAGTAATCAGTAATTCTCCTGTGCTTTCTAGAGTATTAACACCCTCTTTTTCAAAGTATATGGCGATATTCTTTTCTTTGAGTTTCCTTATGGTCTGAAGGGAATCTACTGTATTTCTTGCAAATCTGCTGACTGATTTTGTTATGACCATGTCTATTTTCCCAGCCACACAGTCATCAATCATAGCATTAAAATCATCTCTCTTTTTTGTATTAGTGGCTGACTTTCCATCATCTGCATAAATTCCAGCACACTTCCAATTTGGGTTACTTTTAATTTTCTCTGTGTAGTAGGATATTTGAGCCTCATAACTGCCTTCCTGTTGTTCTAAGGTGGTACTAACTCTACAGTAAGCTGCTACTCTAAGGGTTTTTAATTCCACCCTTACATTCCTGTCATATATGGTCTGTGCTGGTATAAATGCTACATTCTTTTTTGCTACTGCTACTGCCATTGTTATTCATCCTCTCTTATTTTCTCATGATCTTCCTCCATAGTTATGCCATTGATAAATTCTACTAGGATTCTTCCATTTTTATAAATAACTATCTGCTTTATTATGGCTATAAATATATCTTCATCAAACTCTGTTAGCTGTTCTTTCTCAGCCAGCGATTGTTTTATTTTTTCAGTGTTATAATCATAATCATCTATTTTAGTGATGCTATAATAAGCCTTTGCCCTTTTAAAGATTAGCTCTGATAGTTCCTTTGATGAGAAATGTTCTTCTTCCTCTAGGTCTTTTATTCGTTCTTCCAACTTTCTAATTTCTAAGGTGATCCTTGGAGGTTCTTTTTTCCTACCTTTATCTAACATCCACTTTCTTGATAAGATTTTATTGGTTGTCGATAAAAAGGCAGTTTCTATATCTTTTTCAGTATAAAATAAGTTTCTGCAGTGTACTTTATTTTGGTAGATGTACCTCTTACACTTCCAGTTGCTCTTCTCGGATGGTCTGCCAGCATGTTCAATGTATTTGCGGTAAACATCACCACATTCTCCACATATTAATTTCCTGCTAAATAAACTTTGATTTTTCATACTATTTGGTTGTAGGGTTCTTCCTAGTGCTTTTTCCTTTTTCTTTCTTTTGTGCTGGACAGCTTCGAAAGTTTCTTTATCGATTATTGGTGGATAAAAGTCATCTCCTAAGTACTTAATATTTTGAAGTATCTTTCCCACGGAGCCATGATTCCAATTAGGTTTGTTATTAGCATTAAGAACTCCTGTCGCTGTTAGCTTCTTTGCTATGGCATGTAGGGATAATCCATTTTGGTAATCCTCAAATATCTTTTTAATCACTGTCAGCTTTTTATCATCAATTATTACTTTTCCATCTACTATCTTATAGCCAAGTGGCATATGCCTTTGCATCGTCTACCTCACCTCACTTTCCATAATGCTCTGTCAGTTCTAGGTTGTTAATTAGATTGAAGGTAATCTCATAATTTTCTCCGATAATGACATTTTCCACCGTATTGAGAAATAGGTTTTCGTCATACTCTTCTATAATCTCTGGATTATACCTTATGATTTCTAGCAGTCTTACTGTTCCTATGATTTCTTTTTCATAACCGTTATCATCAAGGCATTGATTCCTCATTTTCTTAATGGCTTCAAGTTCTACAGTCAGAGCATTTTGTCTTTCTATAAAAATTGCAGAGTCAATATACCCTTTCGATACGACTCTACTAAGGATATGACTCTGCTCTGTTAATTCCATAATTCTACTATTTAGTTTTTTAATTTCTTCTTCCTGCTCATGATCTGTTCTTAGATTTCTTAAAGATTCAAGTAGGGGATAAAGGATATCTGTATGATTGCTTAGAAGCTTATTCCACATGGTTAGGAAGGTTTCTTTTATAATATCCTCCCTTACAGCTTTTATACTGCATTTACTTATATCTCTTATATGCTGGACACAGCACCACTGAATTTTTTCATATGGTTTACCTATATAAATCTTTTGTCTCCTAAAGGTGCTACCACATTCCTTGCAGATGATTTTGCTACTAAATTCATATCTGTTTTGGTATTTTCCACTATCATCTACTCTCATTTGATTTCTTCGATATTCATATATCTCTCGGACCATCTGCCCTTCTTCTCTTGTAATAATGGGTTCGTGATTGTTTTCAATAAAATACTGAGGCAATTCCCCTTTATTTGTTTTTCTTTCAAAGGGAAGCACCTCAGTTGTATATGTCTTTTGTAATAATAAGTCTCCCTCATAGATGGGATTTTGTAAGATTGCTTTTACTACACTGTCCTGCCATTCTTCTGCTGAGCGTATGGTTGGGATATTATCGTCTTTTAAATGCCTTGCTATTACATATGAGCCTTTTCCATTTAGATATTCATGAAAAATCCTACGAACAATCTTCGCTTTATCTTCTTTTATTATGAGATTTCCATCTTCATCCTTGGTATATCCATAAGCAGGATCACTAAGCTTAAATGTTCCATCTTGAAATCTCTTTTTAACTGCCCATTTGTTATTAGTGGAGATGCTTTCTGCCTCTCCTTGTGCAAGGGAGCTTAGTATGGTAATCATCTGCTCACTTTTTTCTGATAGGGTATTAATATGTTCTTTCTCAAAATATACCCCGATACCAAGTGCTTTTAGCTTTCTGATAGCCTCAATACTGTCTAATGTATTTCTAGCAAACCTTGTGACGGATTTTGTAATGATCATATCAATTTTGCCGTCTTCACAGTCTTTTATCATCCGTAGAAATTCATCACGTTTTTTTACTTGCGTACCACTTTTGGCTTCATCAGCGTAGATTCCTGTGTATTCCCAGTCATCTCTTTTTTCGATAAAAGTCTTGTAATATTCTACTTGTGCAGAAAAGGAATTAAGTTGTTCTCTTGAATCAGTACTTACTCTGCAGTAGGCACAAACTCGTTTTTTAGGTTGTAATTCTAAGATTACCTTTTGCTTTACAGGTTCTATTTTTCTTACTTTCTTTGCCATGGTCTTCCTCCTTTCTTTTAGAACTTTAGTTCCTGTTAGCAACACACATTACCACAAGAATTTAAATATAGCTAGTGTTTTTACACATATACTTTTGAAAGTTCTGGAGAAAAGGTCTGACGGTTTAATTCATCAATTTCTGCATATTCTTCATCTGTTATAATTCCTCTACAAAGTAAGATTTTTAGCAGTTTTAAAGCCATTTTATATTCTACTTCTTTCGCTGTTTGCTCTTTTGTCATCGCCATCCCTCCATTCATGTGAATTTTATTATTGTTTATATAAGTATTTTTCATCTGCTTAATATCACAAAAATAGGGACCGCCATTTTAAATAAAACTTATAAATAGACTCTCGTCTATTTCAAGCGATCCCCATTGCTTCTAATATTAAGATTTTGTGTTGTACTTAGACACTACCATCCCCAACACACAAAGTCTTGCAAGCAAGACTTAAAGGGCGATTACATAAACTGCAACTGGTTGTAACTGCTTTAACAGTTATTGCATCATAGGACTCTCACCTCCACCGGGATCTCCGCTGGCTGCCCCCATTGCGATGTCTGTGGCTGGGCAGAAGTATCATTATAGGCTGATGAGGTTATTGCGAACAATCCACCATAGATTGTTTCTTGGAACGGATGGGTATCGCTTTGCACCTTACTTTGCCGACTTTGATAAAAGCAGAAAATAAATATCTGCTCTTACAGGTGGTCATCGCGCATCCTCCATTGTCGCTTTTCCATTTATGGCTCATCAGCTAACGTATTTATGTAATCGGATATTTAGTTTTCAAAGTACAAGACAGGGAATAAAAAAGATCCCCTCAATGTGTAGGCAACGAGAAGACCTTTTTGACAACCATTTTTTAAAAATATTTTATTTTTCTTTTAAAATTCTTTTTATTTTGATTAATCTTTTGGAGATGGCATTTTGTGAACAATGCATTTTCCTTGCAATTTCACGCTGCGTATAACCTTCGAAAGCCAATAAAGTTAATAGTTCTAGCTCTTCATCACTTAAGTCTCTTAGTTTTTTAGAAAGTGCATCATCAGAAATAGTATCTATCCAAGCGTATCTTCCTGAAAACTCCATTTCATTAAAACTTGTGGATAGTGATGTAAACCTTTGAAACAAATTGGAGCGTGTTTCAGCATTCTGCTCATCTATCCCTTCTTCCGGCATAGCTTGTACACGATTTTCGTAGTTTCTTCTCATACGAAACCAGCTCCAATCAAAATCATATAGCTCCTGTATTGCTTCATCATTCATTCCTGCTTTTTTGTATTGTCCACGTAACTTTTCCCATTCTCTATCAAATATCAACTTTTCTCTACTATAATTAAAACCCATTCTAATTCCTCCGTCTTCTGATTTTTTTAAAATGAATGTAATCATCAGAAAAAGGAGGAGAACGGCATTTTGTATGTAAGCTAAACTTTGGCTGTTCCATGTTTCCCCCTGTTTTTGGGTAAAGAAAAAGCCCAGAACAACATTAATTTGTTATTCCAGGCTTCTCCATCACCATATATTTGGAGAAATGGGCATAAAAATAACCCCGACATAAATGCCGAGGTTCTTGATTGTTATTTTATTTTAGGCCATTACTTCCCCATAATACAGAGTATAGGCTATTGACAATTCAAAGTCAGTACGTAGATGGTTCGTATCTAGTTCAACTTTAGTTCACACTTAGTACGCATT
>Ga0265295_1005909_pt1 | contig 15222 bp, 15 predicted proteins | sample Munlansysbiofilm_FD_192503 | JGI IMG/M metagenome (GOLD analysis project Ga0265295, IMG submission 192503) | Leachate microbial communities from a municipal landfill in Southern Ontario, Canada - Methane capture system biofilm | ecosystem: Engineered > Solid waste > Landfill > Unclassified ... | reverse complement strand
GGTCTTTTGCTTCGGCCCAATGACTTCTCGTATTTCTTTACTTCATTATTCGTTATTCAATGTATTTTAGTTAGGGCTATAGGCTTCGGCTTCGCTCAGCCTGACGGTCAGGCTGAGCATGTTGAAAGGTTTCTCAGTGTTTAACACATTGTTACACTGTGTAGCTTTTTGTTCTCTGCGTTCTGCATATCACAATCGGGTACGCAAACCCGCAACTTCCTGAACCTCAACCTTAATCTTTTTTGGTTTCACAAAATTCACGAAGAAGCCACAGAGTAGCACAAAGATTTTATGATTAAGTATGACTTAGTGCTTTTTGTGCCTACTTAGTGTTCGCTGTGTCCTAATGGTTTTTACTGTTTATTAGAACACTGATGATGCTGATTTTACTGATTTACACTGTTTGGCTTGTATCACTGTGCTCTGCCTTGAGCATTCTAAGATAAAACCAAACATTTAAGCATTTAAGCATTTAATTTCATAATTTATTTTTAAGTATCAGAAAAACTGAATATTGAATATCGAACACTGAATATCGAATGTAGAAGTTTTGGTATGGAAGGTCTTTTGCTTCGGCCCAATGACTTCTCGTATTTCTTTACTTCATTATTCGTTATTCAATGTATTTTAGTTAGGGCTATAGGCTTCGGCTTCGCTCAGCCTGACGGTCAGGCTGAGCTTGTCGAAGGGTTTCTCAGTGTTTAACACAGTGTTACACTGTGTAGCTTTTTGTTCACTGCGTTCTGCATATCACAATCGGGTACGCAAACCCGCAACCCGCAACTTCCTTAACCTCAACCTAAATCTCAACCTTCTTAGCTATTGGCCTTTTGGTGCTTCGCAAAGTACAATCGGGCACGCAAACTTTCAACTAAGTTATAAGATCGCTTTGTTATTCGCTACGCTCATGAGACCGCTTCGCTAAGTTCGCAAAAAACGCTCGCAATGACGGGAAAAATTTGTATCCCCCCCCTACTACTTACTGTTTACAATTCACTAATCACTGCCTTATCATCACCCCGCATTCTCATCAATTTCCATCAGTTCGAGCCAGCGCTCGCCCTTGGTATCGAGCAAGCTAATTAGCTCTGCAATTCGCTCGGCTAGTGTAGTTAGCTCCTCGTGCGATAAGGTGTTGCTGCCTATTTTCTGTTCGGCTTCAGCTTTCTCATTTTCCAACCGCTCAATCTCTTCGGATAGGGCATCCATCTCCTTACGCTCAGCAAAAGTTAGTTTACGAGGTTTACTCTTCGATGTTTTGGGTTTAGATTTTGGCACCTCAGGTTTAGCATCCTGCTGTTGAATACGTTGCTGCTCTTTTTTCCACTCGTAGTAATCGGTGTACGAACCTGGGAACCCGCTAATTTCACCATTACCTTCAAAAATAAGCAATCCATCAACCACCTTTTCGAGAAAATGCCTATCGTGCGAAACCACCAGCACCACTCCAGGAAAATTCTCGAGATAGCTTTCCAGAACATTAAGCGTCTCTATATCAAGATCATTTGTTGGCTCGTCAAGAATTAGGAAGTTTGGGCTACGCATAAGTATGGTGAGTAGGTAAAGCCTACGTTTTTCGCCACCACTAAGCTTATGCACGTATGAATTCTGAACATCGGGGGCAAAGAGAAACATATTCAGGAATTGCGATACCGAAAGGGTTTTACCATCGCCAAGAGTAATCACCTCGGCAATCTCACGGGCCACATCAATTACCCTCATATCCTCACGAATAGCCATTCCCTCCTGTCGGTAGTAACCAAACACAACGGTTTCGCCCACATCAATTACGCCTTTATCAGCCGGAATAGATTGTGTTATAACATTGATAAAGGTTGATTTTCCGGTACCATTATCACCCACAATACCAAGGCGCTCGTAACGATTAAAGGTATAAGAGAAATCTTTTAAAATAGTAATATCGCCAAAGGATTTATGCAGCCCTTTCGCCTCCAGGATCTTCTTTCCTAACCTAGCAGCACCAACCTTTATCCTAACATTGCTACTATCAAATCGCTGCGATGCCTTTTCTCTTAATTCGTAAAATGCATCAATTCGATATTTCGCCTTGGTTGTTCGGGCTGGTGGTGAACGCCTCATCCAATCGAGCTCCTTTTTAAGCAGATTTGATGCCTTGTCAACCTGTGCACTTCGAGCCTCAATCCGCTCCTGTCGCTTCTCGATATAATACGCGTAATTCCCTTTATACCAGTATAGCTCTTTGTGGTCGAACTCAATAATATCGGTACATATCCTATCAAGAAAAAAACGGTCGTGTGTAACCATAAGCAGGGTTATTCGACTAGTTTTCAGGAACTCCTCAAGCCACTCTACCATGTCAAGGTCGAGGTGGTTGGTAGGCTCATCGAGAATTAAAAAATCGGGCTCGTTTATAAGTGCTGCCGCCAGAGCCACACGTTTTTGCTGACCACCCGAAAGGGTGTCAACCGGTTGCTCGAGATCTGTAATTTTTAGCTGCGTAAGAATTTGACGAGCCTTAACCTCTATATCCCACGCATTATGCTTCTCCATAAGATCAAGAGCCACCTGCATTTCATGCTTCTGGTGCGAGATCATTGCCTTTTGATAAGTCAGAATAGCCTCGCCTTTATGTTCGCTGGATAAAAACACATTCTCAACTATAGATTTTTGAGGATCTAGAACAGGATTTTGTTCAAGGTAACCTAACCGTAAATCATTTTGCCAAACAATAGATCCCGAGTCCTTCGACTCAAGCCCAGCAATAATCCTGAGCAACGTAGTTTTTCCTGCACCATTGCGAGCAATTAGCCCCACACGCTGATCTTTACCAATGGTAAATTTAATATCGGTAAAAAGCACCAAATCACCAAACGACTTGCTAATATCCTCAACCTGAAGGTATGGAATCATAATAAAGAGTATGTTTTAAGAGTTTAACCCCAATTATTCATTCGAATAATTGCTGTCTCCGACAGCGACTAAGTTTTACAACCAATCTAGTTGCCCAAAATTGGTCTCAACTAGGTCGGGGTAACCCGCATTTGCATTCATCTTTAACAAAAAAGATGAATAATACGGGTTAATTTAGATGCTAACGCCACCATTTCAAGAAAACTATGAGCATAAGTCCAAAAATTTCGAGGCGTCCAAGTAGCATATTAAACGTAAGAAGGACTTTTCCGAAATCGGGAATAACTGTAAAATTTGATACCGAACCTACCTCGCCAAACCCTGGACCAACCGTACCAATGGTTGCTGCCGATGCCGAAAAAGCAGTCGTTATATCAACCCCCATGGCGGTAAGCGCTAAACCGTTAATAAAAAGAATTAAAATATATAGCACAATGAATACTAAAACCGAATCTACCACCTCATCGTCAACCACTTTACCATCGACCCTAACTGGTATAACGGCTTGCGGATGCTGAAGTTTAAGCACTTGCCGTTTAAGCGTTTGGTAAAAAATAACCACCCTATCCACTTTAATACCTCCAGCCGTTGAACCCGAACAAGCACACTGAAAAGTAAAGTATATTAGCACCATGATTGAAAATGGAGGCCATATGGCTGTATTTGCTGTTGCATAGCCTGTTGTTGTTCCAATTGACACCACTTGAAATGCAGCATGCCTAAGCGCTTGGGGGAACGTTTCGAATATTGAACCCCAGGTATTAAAGGTTACCACAATAATACCAATCAAAAATGATAAGGCATAAAACCGTACCACTGAGGATTTATACCATTTATTTTTCCTGAATGCAAACATTGAGTACAGAACCCCAAAGTGCATACCTGACAAAAACATGAATACAATCACAATAACCTCTATGCCTATGCTATTATAAAAGCCTATACTGGCATTCTTTGGCGAAAAGCCTCCAGTTGCAATAGTGCCAAACGAGTGGGTTACGGCATCGAATAAATTCATGCCAAAAACATACAGTAAAATGGTTTGTGTTGCGGTAAGCCCTAAGTAAACCACAAGCACAATTTTAAGGGTTTTATTGGTTTTATAATGAAAATTTGTTTTAGCTAATGGCGACATCTCGAGCCTCGACAACGACATCCGAGCCTTGCCAAGCGCCGGTACAATTATTAGCATAAACAGGATAACACCTAAACCACCCAACCAATGCGTTGCCGAGCGCCAAAAAAGCAGCCCCTTTGGCAGTGCTTCAATATCATTAAGTATTGTTGAGCCCGTTGTAGTAAATCCCGATACACTTTCGAACCAAGCATTAGCAAGCGAAAACTCCCCTCCCCAAAGCAGGTAGGGCAACATACCAAAAAAACAGATTAATAGCCAACTTGATACCACAATTACGTACCCCTCTTTATGCGAAACTTGATTTGATGAGGGTACAAATATGAGAGGAAAAACACCTGTTAGCGCAGTAAGTATGGTGCTAAGCAGTAATGGTAACCGGCCACTATCTGCATTAAAAGCCGAGATTAGAAACGAAACGAACATAAAACCCGAGCTAAGCAACAGAACCAGACCAATATAGCGTATAATGATATGTGGGCGCATAATAAAGAGCTTACTTCCGATCAGAAGTTTTAGTGAGCGAAATTAAATTAACAATGGACTCCTTTAGTTTATGAAATTCATCTTTGGTTTCAAGATGTACTGCAAAGGGTTTTCGAAACTTCACGTAATCGTTAATTCCCTTGGTTAACCGCAAAATTGGTGATACAAAATAGTAATGAACCAGATAGGTAAAAACCAATGTAAAAATCAGGCTAGTAACAATAACTATTAAACCAGGAAGCGATGCGCGCTGTGCACTGGTTTCGAGAAATGCTGCTGATTTGGATAAGTCCTGCTGATTAATAGTTATCAAGTTCTTTACATGCTCATTTACATCTATTAGTAAGGGGTTAGTAAAACGAATAAAATCATCTATCGAAAAGTTAGAATCATCAAAATTGGCTGATGCACAAGCGTAAAACTTCTCGTAAAACATCCTTACCGAATCAACCTGCAGATGCTCGGTAACCAAATTAAGATTGTTACTCGCACTATCCAGATTAATTCGCAAAAATTTGTCGGCCTCATAAAACATCTGCCTTGGTTTAATAGAGTCGCCAGAAATTTTATACAGCAACGCATTCTCCTGCTGGTCGAGAGCATCAAGCATATTCCTAGAGTAATCAATGCTTTTGTAGTTATCGTGTATAAGCCCTTTTATTGATTTACCCAACCTGGTAAGCTCGAAAACTGAAATTGCGCCCGAAAGAAAAAGCATCGAGGCAAGAATAATAAAACCAAGCATCATTTTTGTTCGAATACTCATAGCTTTAATAATTTACTACAAATGTATTAAGTTAAACTTTGATATTCCATGTTACGCAAAAAAAGTTAGAAGAATTCAGTTTTATGCGCAAGTTTTGTAAATTCAGCGTGTCAAAACAGTACCAAGTTTAAATTTTATTTGACATCAATCGCATCGAATGACCGACAATGAGCTCATAAATGATATTCTGGAACACAACAGCCAAAAGGCTTTTGAAGAGATTGTGAACCGGTATCAAGCGCTGGTTACAAAAACGTGCCGAGGATTTGTACACTCCTATGCCGACGCTGAGGATATTGCCCAAGAGGTGTTTATTGAGGTTTACCAATCGTTAAGCAAATTTAGAGGCGAATCTAAATTTTCAACCTGGGTCTATCGAATAGCTGTAAACAAATCGCTGAACCACATTCGTAAACAGCAGAAACATAAAACGCTTCGAAGAATTGAGGATATTTTTGCACCCAAAGACGAAATGTCAAAACCAAGAGATATTGAAGACCACTACAGCCCCAGAGCCGACGATAGAATTGAGCAAGATGAAAATAAAAAAATGCTTAGAAATGCCATTAACAGGCTACCAAAAAACCAACGAACAGCCTTTGTATTAAATAAATATCAGGATTTAGCATATAAGGAAATTGCAGAGGTAATGGAGCTAACGCTATCGTCGGTTGAATCGCTTCTATTTAGGGCAAAAAGAAACCTACAGAGCCATCTTTTAAAAGAAATGCAAAAATAATTTGTACACAGCGCAAGTTTTTTCAAAAATTGGTGTCTAATTAATTAAAGACTAATAAAATGAACTGCAACAAGGCAAATATAGATTTTCTAAACTTTTTAGATGGCACTCTTAGCGAGTCAACGCAAGAAGCCATAAAAGAACATCTGGCCACGTGCAATGCTTGTAAAGAAAAGTTTGAAAATATAAAAGAGATATACACAAGCATTGAAACCCAAAAGGATGAGTTTAAAGAGAACCCTTTTCTAGCGGCAAAAGTTTGGGATAGGCTACAGGATAAGAGCAAAACCTCTGCAGCACCCATTATCGCAATGCGCAAATCGGCAATAGCAACCCTAGCAGCAGCCGGAATAGCTATAGGCATAACCATTGGAACGCTTTTTAACACATGGGTTTCGGAAAGAAACAGCTACGAACAGATTAACAGCTGGACCCAGATAGCTGAGGATTATTTACCAAGTGAGATGTTTTCACCCTACGATAATTTAGAAATCAACGAATAAAACCAAAACCATGAATGCCACAACAAAAAATAGAATTACTATAGGAATACTGGTTTTATCAGTTGCCGTAAACCTTGCTGTTATCGGAACCATATTGTTTTACAAACCTAAACCAGCGCCAAGCACACCATCGCAACGCGAAATTAGGCAAACCAGAACAAATCATTCGCAGATAATAGCAAACGACCTAAGATTTAATACGGAACAAGAAAAACTTTTTGCAAGTATGAGGGCCGAATACGCCGAACAAACCAGGAATAACAGGATCGTACTAAAGAACCATTACAATCTGATAATGAACGAATTAAACAAAAGCGACCCCCAAAGAACCTTACTAGATAGCCTGGCTAAAGAAGTGGGAAAATTACATGAAAAGCAACAGCAAGCAACAATAGATCATCTTATTACGCTTCGAGAAATCTGCTCGCCCGAGCAATACAACCAGCTACAACAAATGTTTTCGCGAGGCATGCAGAACGGGCAAAGAAAACTCGAGCTGGAGCAACGGCATTTACGCCAAAATAGACAAAGGAACTTCCGAAACAGAAGAATTATCGAATAACAATTTCACTAATGCTATTAAATAGCAATCAATCACAATGTATAAACTAAAAACAGATACTACCATGAAAAAAATGAAACTTTTTGCGACTGTCGCCATAGTGGCAGCAGCGCTAACCACAACAACCGACGTTTTTGCCCAACGAGGAATGGGCAGAGGATATGCAAACAACGCCGTAGGGCAAGGCAGATACTACGCTAATAGGAATGCTGCAGTAGCTAATGATGCCAACAGGCCATACTACTGGGGCGAATGTATTCTAGACTTAACCCCTGAACAAAACGAGAAGATCACAGAGCTAAGGACCAACCATTTACAAGACTTAACCCAGCTTCATAACGAGCTTAACGTGAAACGTGCACAGCTAAGAAGCTTACAGGTAACCGCCAACCCAAGTCTCGATGAGATAAATAAGGTTATTGATGAAATGGGTGCCATTAGAACAAAAATCCAGAAAAGAAGCGCTGCCCATAGAGCTAGCGTTGCCGATCTTTTAACCGATGAGCAAAAAGCAATGTACAATACCCGCAGAGGTGCTGGAATGGGCATAGGTGCTGGTGTAGTAGGAAGAGGTGGCGGAAGATTTACCCGTGGCGGAAGAGGAAGAGGAGCGGGGCGTGGAATGGGACGTGGAATGGGATGGTAAAAAACATTAATCATAAAAAAAACCTCGCCTTACTAAGCGAGGTTTTTTTTATGATTATAGGTGTTGCTTATTTTTTGTAAGTGAATCTTAACACACCTGTGTTAGCCTTTCCTGCTGGGGCTTCTGCAGTTTCATCAACCTCAGTAACCTTAATAACATAAATTTCATCATCAAGAACACCAATATAAATATCATCAACGGCAGGCGCATCTACTTCTGTTGACTGATTATCTTCACCAGCAGCGTTAAATAGACTCCATGCTACTTCAATACTAGCCAACTCGTAATCGTAACCATCTGCCTTTACAAACTTGGTGCCATTTCCCTGGGTAACCCCATCTGTAGTATTATCACTATTCCAATTAACTGTACCCGACGACCATGAACCATCAAAGTTAGTGACTACATCACCAGATGTTGAAACACCGTTATTGTTAATCATATACCTAGTTGCAACTACATCTTCCTCATTACCAACCGCTGTAACAGCTACGTCATCTTTAAGGTTCCAACTTCCTTTACCATGGAAACTCTGGATTTTCCAAACTTCACCTTCTTTCTCAGCTTCAAGTTTTGTGAAAGGTAAAGTTACAGTAAAAACTGCACTCACAACCTCACCCTGCTCGTCGGTAACAACAACAGCATACTCAATTTTATCAATTGTACCATCAGTAAAGTCTTCGGAGTTAATATTATCTTCATGCCTAATTGTAGCCTCGGCCAATCCGCTGTTGCTATCTGAGTAATTTTTTGATTCCACATCACCCACAACATCATTTCCCAAAATCTTTGAACGCTCAACAGAGACTGATTCAATTTTACCAGGGGCAGTAATGGTTGCACTAAACTCCAAGACATAAGCAGGCCCCTCAGTAATGTCAAGTACCATTGAATTTTCACCTACAAACATAATAGTGGGCGCATCGAACACCTCTGGGTCTTTTTCGCAAGAGGTAAACGTAAGTACACCTGCAAACATGGCTAAAGCCAAATACTTTAATGATTTAATTTTCATAAGATAAAAAGTTTTAATGAAACAATTTGTTTAAATTTACAATTTGAATACAAAGTTAAAATAATTAAGTAACGCAACAAACACTATGCCTAAAAAAAAGTTCGACGAAACACAGCTGTTTTTAGTTAAGGGTGATATAACTGCCCAAAAGTTTGATGCCATTGTAAATGCGGCGAATACAACGCTCTTAGGAGGTGGGGGTGTAGATGGAGCGATTCACAGGGCGGCAGGGCCTGAACTGCTCGAAGAGTGCAAAACCATTGGGGGCTGCCCAACTGGCGAGGCTCGAATAACGAAAGGGTACAATCTAATATCGCCATACATAATACACACCGTTGGCCCTGTATGGCATGGAGGCACCAGCAATGAGCAACAGCTGCTACAAAATGCGTATGAGAGCAGCTTAAAACTCGCAAAGGAGCACGGTATACAATCCATTGCATTTCCAAATATCAGCACTGGCGTGTATGGCTTTCCGAAATTGCTGGCTGCTAAAATTGCCGTTGAAACGGTTAGCCGTTTTTTAAGCCATAACAGTACCCCACACAAGGTAACCTTTGTTTGTTTTGATGATGAAAACCTTGAAATCTACAAAGAGTTGCTGGGGGATTAGCAGTATTTTTATCCACATTATTATTAAGCGTATTTAGCTAAAACATAAAATTAGCTCGGCCCTATACCTAAACTCGCTAAGAATGTGCAAAACCACACCCTATTTTTTACCCCATTTTTAGCTAACTTTGCAGCAATCATACAACTAAGAGCAAATGGCTAAAAAGATTAGGGTATCGGCTGTATCGTATCTAAATACCGCACCCTTTGTATACGGACTGCAAAAAAGTGAAACGGCTAGCCTTATCGACTTATCGTTAGATAATCCGGCCGAGTGTGCCCGAAAGTTGACGGAAAACCAGGCTGACGTTGCCCTTACACCCATTTTCGCAATTCTCGATAAACCCGAATATAAAATCACAACCGACTACTGCATAGGAAGTAATGGTATTGTCCGCACTGTTGAGCTATTAAGTAATGGCCATTTTGATGATATTAAAACCGTATATCTCGATACCCATTCGAGAACATCGGTAAATTTGATAAAAATTCTTGCAAAATACTTCTGGAAAAAAAACTTTGAATGGAAAACCTTAAATCCCAACAGTAAGCCCTCCGATTTTAAGGAGGATGAAGCAATTTTGGCTATTGGCGACAAGGTTTTTGGCTATGAGCCACACTTTAAAACGAATATTGATATGGCCAACGAATGGCAAAAATTCACAGGGCTGCCCATGGTTTTTGCTGTATGGGCAACGAGTAATGGTGCAGATCCGCTTTTCATAAAAACGCTTAACTCGGCTCTAGAATTTGGCATTCAACATATCGATAAAAGCATTACACCTTACATTAACCAACAAATATCACATAAAGAGGCCTATATTTACCTAACCCAAAATATATCGTATTTGCTTGACAGAAAAAAAAGGGAGGCGCTCTCGTTATACTGGGAATACGCTCGCAAGCTAAAGACCGAATAAAAACAGCTCTTCAAAAGAATAAGCTATGAAAACAAAAACCATACTACTTACCACTACCCTATTACTGCTAGCCAGCTGGCTATTCGGAGTAACTGATACTACTCTTAATAGCGATAAAACCTTTGTGTATAAGGTTAATATCATGGAAGAAATTATGCCCTCGGCATGGCGGTTTATTCAGCGAGGGTTTGACGAGGCCAACGAGCTAGATGCCAACATAATACTCATACACCTAAATACATACGGAGGTTTGGTTGACGTGGCCGACTCCATTCGCACTAAAATACTAAACAGCCGCATTCCCGTTTGGGTTTTTATCGACAATCAGGCAGCATCGGCAGGTGCGCTTATAAGCATTGCTGCCGACAGCATATACATGCGACAGGGTGCAAGCATCGGCGCCGCAACCGTGGTAAACCAAACTGGCGAAAAGGCACCCGATAAGTACCAATCGTTTATGCGTGGTATTATGCGGTCAACTGCCGAGGCTAAAGGCAAATATCCAGTAATTGAGAATGGCGATACCATATATAAATGGCGTCGTAACCCAAAAATTGCTGAGGCAATGGTTGATGAATCGATTTTTATTGAGGGGCTTATTGATACAGGTAAAATACTAACATTCACCACCGAAGAGGCCATGCTTTGGGGATACTGTGAAGGAAAAGCCGAATCGATTGAAGCCCTTTTAACCCATGCGGGTATCGATAATTATGAGCTAGTAGAATTTAAACCAACTGCGGTTGATAAAATTATAGGTTTTTTAACCAGCCCTGTTATTTCGGGGTTGCTAATTATGCTTATTGTGGGTGGAATTTACTTCGAGTTGCAAACACCAGGAGTTGGTTTCCCCTTGGTAATAGCCATTTTGGGAGCAATTTTATACTTTGCACCACACTATATCGAGGGCCTAACCGAACATTACGAAATAGTGGTTTTTATTATAGGCCTAGTACTGGTTGCACTAGAAATTTTTGTGATCCCTGGCTTTGGCATTGCCGGCATTAGCGGAATATTGCTAATAATTATTGGGCTTACCGTTGCCATGATTGATAACGATATTTTTAGAGACGCAAAACCTTTCTCCTGGATAGAGATTTTGAAGCCACTTGCCATAGTCTCAGTATCGCTGCTTACGGGTATAGTTACATCAATAATTCTTAGCCGTAAACTGCTTACATCGCCTACATTCCCTTCGCTTGCCCTAAGCTCATCATTAACAAAGGAAGATGGATACGTTGGAATAGATAAGCGTCAAAAGGATACGGTAGGAAAAACAGGGGTGGCCGTTACCGTTTTGCGCCCATCGGGTAGAGTACAGATTGAGGATAGAATTTTTGATGCCGTTTCGGAGGATGGTTTTATTGATAAAGACGAATCGATAAAAGTTATACGCGATGAAGCTGGCCAGGTTTACGTTATGAAACATTCATGTTAACAATGCTAACACACTGTAGAATGACACTACCCCATGAATGTTCCATGTGTTCCTTTGAAACTAAATAAATAGACACATGAAACATCCACAATAAAGACACTAACACAAAATAGGATTACCGTTGCATAAGCTTTCAATCTAAAAAAACAACTTTTAGGTAAAAACTAATCCCCTGCTTACTGAACACCTGTTTCTCGCCCAGACCGGTACAAAAAACCTGGGTCGAGATTCTCCTTTTTTGGCTGTGCAGGCAAAGGGTTACGCTCACGTATAGGGTTTCTTGCATCAATATCCTCAACAAAATTCCAGTACGTACCATCAAAACTAAACCCGTTAAGCATTGAATCGGGGACATAGTACTGGTAATTACCAGCAAACATGGGTTGTAATGGTACAAGGCTATTAAAAACAATAGAATTGCAGCTCTCATCCCAACGCAAAACCATTGCTGCACGCGCCGAGTATTCGAATACTACCCTACTCATAATATGGTTCTTAAGCCTAAAAATTGGTTTTCCAAAAGCAATATCACCATTTTTACCTACACTTAAAACATCAATAATCCTTTTTGATGAGAACGCATTGTTAAGGTCGACTCCCAATAGTACGTATAGCGTATCATCATTCACAGCCTGTTGCACTATTTCGTAGTATAATGCACCGAACCACTTTTCGGCTGAACCCAGCTCAACATGAGGTTGAAAAAACTCCTCCCTTTTGTCAACCAGCTCTAACACTGAGACTATTCCATTTTGATTCAAAACAACCAAACCGAAATATTTTTGTGTCATTCTTGGACCTGGTATATTCCATGTAAATACACGCACCCTACCATCGGGCGATGTTTGCTTTCCAATATTCACAAGCGAATCAAATGGGAAAAAGAATGCACTATCGAGCAACAAAACTTTCTTAAACTCTTCAACAAAACCCGAATTTATCTCCTCCATTTTCAAAAAATCCTGTGCCTCAGTAGTAATGGGAGTAAATATCTCAAGCAATCTTTCTTCGGCATGAACCAGCACATCGGCTTGTTGAGATAATACTGGAACCGATAAAACCACAAGGAAAGGAACTAAACAAAACAAGGAAAACGGTTTGAACATATCTGTATTACTTTATGTTTATATCATTCATGTTTAAAATAAGAATAATAACTATGAAAGATAACGACTTTTTTAAAAGGATATTTTCCGTTCGCCTACTAATAGGTATTATTATTGGTGGTGCTTTAGGGTATGTATACTACCATTTTTGGGGATGCCAAGGAAACTCTTGCCCCATATGGGCTAACCCATACAGAAGCACACTGATTGGCATGGCATTTGGCGGAGTACTCCTTTTAGACACCTCAAAAAAGCCTAAAGACGATTCAACGCCTCAACTATAATGCCACAAACATTTATTATTTCATCATTGGTAATGGTAAGAGGGGGCGAAATTCTAAATGCCGTATCGCAAAACAGGAACCAATCGGTTAGGTAACCAAATTCAACCCCCATTTTGGTAAACCTAAGCACATCGTCAAACGAACCTAGCTCCACCGCCATAAAAAGTCCATACGACCGTATTGCTTTTACCTTGGGGTGCTTTAGAAGCAATGAGCGAAAAAGTTGCTCCTTGATACTAATATCCGCCATTAGATTTTGCTCTAAAATAATTTTTAGCGATGCCAACCCAGCAGCACACGATACTGGATGCCCCCCAAATGTGGTAATATGACCTAAAGGGGGATTAGCTGTTAGGGCTCGCATAATTTCGGTCGATGAAACAAACGCCCCCAATGGCAGTCCCCCGCCAAACGCTTTGGCAGTAAGCAGTATATCAGGTATTACCCCCAGCCTTTGAAAGGCAAATAGTTTACCCGTACGGCCCATACCCGATTGTATCTCATCGAAAATAAGCAGCGCACCCATTTTTGTACATCTATCCCTAAGAGCGGTAAGAAACTCCTCGGTAGATACCAGTATGCCAGCCTCGCCCTGTATGGGTTCGATAATTACGCAAGCGGTATCTTCTGTAATTTGGTTTAATTCTTCTAAACTATTAAAGTTAATATGCTTTACCCCAGGCAACAAGGGGCGGTACGCTCGTTTTGGCTCCTCATTTCCCATAACGCTTAAAGCACCTTGCGTGCTACCATGATATGCATTTACAAACGATATAATACCATGACGACCAGTATAGCGTTTTGCCAGCTTCATTGCCCCCTCAACAGCCTCACTACCTGAATTTACGAAGTAAACATTCTGTAGGTTGTCGGGTAATTGGGCAACTAATAGCTGGGCCAGCTTAACCTGTGGTGCTTGAATTACATCACCATAAACCATTAGGTGCATGTATTTTTGGAGCTGCTGATTAACAGCCTCTAGCACGGCAGGATTTGAGTGCCCCACGTTGCTAACAGAAACCCCCGAAATTAGATCGAATATTCGCTGCCCGCTTGGTGTGTATAGATAAACCCCTTTGGCACTCTCTATCTCAAGTCCAAGGGGCGATTCTGATGTTTGGGCAACGTGTCGTAAAAAAAGTTCGCGATGGGTAATCATTTAAAAATAATCACTTATTAATAAGGTTAATATCTTTTAGCAGCTGTTCGCGGTAGGATTTACCGATAGGAATTACCTTACGCTCATGGGGTAGCTTTATGATTATAGAATTATCTTCGATGCTAGAAATTGCCTTTAGGTTAACTATGAATGAACGGTGCACCCTTTTAAAAATCGGTGAAGGAAGTTGATTATCAATAGCTTTCATTGTAAAATGAATGGTAAACTTATCGGTCAGCGTATTAATAACCACATAATTTTCAAGCGCCTCAATCCATAAAATACTACTATACTTAATTTTTACCAGCGCATTACCCTTCTTAACAAATATCTCGTCAACCAAGGTATCCTGCTTGCCTTTGTCAAAATTTTCGAGCGCTTTATTTGCTGCTTTAAAAAAACGAGCGTAGGTAGCAGGTTTCAACAGGTAGTCAGTAACATTATACTCAAATGCTTCGAGAGCATACTTTTCGCGCGACGAAATTATGATAACCTGAGGCTTCTGGGTAATGATATTCAAGAATTCTATTCCTGTCATCTCAGGCATTTCTATATCCAGAAACACAAGGTCAACCCTATGCCCTGCATTTATATAGTTTATGGCTTCTACAGCCCCTGTAAAGATTTCGGACAGGTCTAAAAAACTAGTCCGTTTAACGTAATCCTCAATAACGCTACAGGTAATCTTATCATCATCAATTATTATACACTTCATAGGCTATAAAAGGTTATCATTCATTTGACGAATTTACAAAAATAATTGATGAACAGGATAATTTTAGCGATAAAATGTTGTAGGCTACACAAATTAATGGTTTAAAAATCACATTATTCTACATGACACCTAAATTGAGCGATTCATAATTCCACTGTTTCTTTTCTTCTCGCTTGGCTCAAAAAATTAGTTGATTTTTAAGGACGGGATTGTGAAAATAATTCTTTTCTCTGGTTTAGGGTAT
>Ga0265295_1005908_pt1 | contig 15225 bp, 11 predicted proteins | sample Munlansysbiofilm_FD_192503 | JGI IMG/M metagenome (GOLD analysis project Ga0265295, IMG submission 192503) | Leachate microbial communities from a municipal landfill in Southern Ontario, Canada - Methane capture system biofilm | ecosystem: Engineered > Solid waste > Landfill > Unclassified ... | reverse complement strand
CAGAACCACAACAAGGATCCATAACTCTACCGTTATATGGCTCCAACATTTCGACCAATAATTCTACAATACTACGTGGAGTATAGAATTGTCCTCCCTTTTGACCTTCGGCAAGTGCAAATTCTCCAAGAAAATATTCAAATACATGTCCGAGAATATCTGATGTGCGTTCTTTATTTTGTCCGAGCGAAATATTAGAAATTAAATCAATTAGACCACCAAGATTATTGATGTCGAGGTTTCCACGGGCAAATACTTTAGGCAGCACTCCTTTAAGCCTTGGGTTTTCTTTTTCGATATCGTCCATAGCTGAGTCCACCATTTTCCCAATTTCAGGATTTTTGGCATTGTCTTGCAGATATGTCCAACGAGCTTTTTCAGGCACAAAGAAAACATTTTCTGCTTTGTATTCATCCTTATCTTCGGGATCGGCACCTGCATAATCACCTTCACCGGCTTGTAACTTAGCATAAAGATTTTCGAAAGAATCGGAAATATATCTAAGAAAAATTAAGCCTAAAACTATATGCTTGTATTCAGCAGCATCAATGTTTTTCCTAAGCTTGTTAGCAGCCGCCCACATCACTTTTTCGATGGGTTCCTGTTTGGTAGTTTTAGCCATATAAATTGCATTAGGTTAAAAAGTATTTACTATTTACATAATGTTTGTAAATATAAAACAATAGAAATAGCTAAGCAAAGAAAAATTGTAATTGGTATTCGAGATACATTTTAATTAAATATTTTTGAAAATCAAACGGGATGCATCACAGGCAATCGTTTAGGCTATTAGAAGAGCAATTAAAGCTGGATTTGTAGTTTAATGCAGTAACAATAAGCTAACAGCCATTAATGCCATTCCTGCAATTATTCCATAAGTAGATAGGTGGTGTTCTCCATATTTTTCGGCTCCGGGGAGTAATTCATCAAGCGAAATAAAAACCATAATCCCTGCAACGGCAGCAAATAGAATTCCAAACAAAGTATCAGTTAAAAATGGCATCAATATTAAAAAAGCGAGTATTCCCCCCAATGGTTCTGACAGCCCTGACAAGAAAGAATATTTTAATGCTTTTTTTCTACTTTGAGTAGCGTAATAAATTGGTACTGCCACTGCTATTCCTTCAGGGATATTATGTATTGCTACAGCAAATGCAATAGGGATACCAATATCGGGAATAGTATAGGCCGAAATAAAAGTTGCAATCCCTTCGGGGAAATTATGAATAGTAATAGCAATGGCACTAAGCACTCCCATTCGTTTTAAATTTCGCTTTTTAATCTCCTCTTCGTTCATTTGTTCAATTAATCGCATTTCGTGAGGATTCTCGAAACTTGGAACTATCCAGTCGATTAATAGTATTACAAGCACTCCGCCGAAAAATGCCAAAAGGCTTATCCAGTTACCAAGATTTCCATGTGCTGTTGTTAATAGTTCAAAAGATTCGGGAAGAATCTCTACAAATGATATGTAAATCATTACTCCGGCAGAAAAACCCAATGAAAACGAGAGAAGTTTTGTATTAGTTTTATTTGCCCAAAAAGCGATAAGGCTGCCAATACCGGTACTTAAACCTGCAAAACTTGTAAGAGCTAGTGCAAACCAAATATTATAAGTTTCCATTTCAAACATTATTCAATATTAAAAAATTCTATATTCAAAGTGCTTTCAATTTGCTTTTCTAGCTTATTAGGTAATAAAGGAAATAAATCTAAACCTGTTAATTCTTCAATACTATCTATTTTAACAGAATATTCGTAAAAATTGTTTTTAGAATGTTCAATATTTGGAATAATAAATCCAATGGCGCATTGTATGCTGTTGGTGTAAACGAGTATTGCTTTGTAAAAATGTTCAGGTACAGAGACTTTATTTTCTCCAATATATTTCAAATTATCTTTCAGTACTGGTCCTGTTATTACATAGATTGTGTCAAATTCGGCAGCCCAATCTCTTACATTTGATTCTAAGCGATTCCAAATGCTGCGATTAAAACTTGCAATTTGTGGGCTCATATTGCTGTAATAAAAAGATTCTTCCTGAGCTACAGAGTCAAAAGACATATCTCTTGATGGGGCTAAGTGCCCTCTGTCGTAACCGCTTTTGTAATAATCATTATCGTTTGCACTTTCTGTGAAAATCTTAGGATCTGTTCTAAATTTATTTGAACGTTTTACATTTTTTTCTAGTTGATTTGATGTTAATTTATATGCAACCCAAACTGCTTGTTCGTGCTGTTCAGAATATTTTAAGCTGTAATATGTATGATAAACAACTGTGTCGGTTTTGTACAGCATTGGCATTTCTAACTTAGGAGGCATTACTGAGCTTTTACATGAACTCAGTATTATTGTTGTATATAAAAATATCAACCAAAGATATAGTATGTTTGTTTTTATATGCGATTTGTAAAGTTTTAGAAACATATATTGAATATAAAAATACTTGTTAAAGCTAATTGTTTTTTCTTAAAGATACAATAAGGGGAAAGTGGTCGCTATAGTCGATATGTATTACTTTATGATTAGTACAAATAAATTCTTTAGGATAAAAAACGAAATCTATTCTTTGAGTAATAAGACTTTTTTTCCATGTATATCCAGGTTTTCGTGCTGCTTTTGTATAAGAGTCTTTTAGATTAGCTTTAATAGTTGTATATGTGTAAGAAAACGGATTATCGTTAAAATCTCCGCACACAATAACCGGATAAGGTGAGCTTTTAATGTTTTTGGCTAAAGTATTTGATTGCTGTGTTCTAATTTGAGATGATTTTATAATTTTTTTGAGTACAGGAAATAATCCATTTACTTTACCGTCTTTAAGTCTGTCAAGATTAAGATTGTCAATTTCGTTATAATTATCTTCGTTAAAATACATACTTTGCAAATGACAATTGTATATACGGATGGTATCATCTAAATATAATATATCAGTATATATAATCAGATTATGAGTATTCTCAAAGCTTATTTCCCCTTTGTTTACAATAGGATATTTACTAAAAGTTGCAATGCCAAAATGCTGATTGCCAATAGGTTCGATAGAGGTCGTGTAATAGTTATATGGAGCATTGAGTTTTTCAGTAAGCACTTGGGTAGTAGGAAAATAATCATTTGACGACCAGAAGTACTCCTGGAAGCAGGCTATATCGGGATTTTGTGCTTCAACGAAAGAAAACATTGCATCTTTTAGATTATCTTTTTCTCGCCAGTTGTAGAGATTAAATAATCTAACATTGTAGCTTAATATTTTTAAATCGTCATTTTGGGGGCTTAGTTTTCTGAAATATCCTTGAATCGGTATAAGTCTAATAATCAAAGGGCTACCAATAAGAATAATAACTAATGCGATTAGTGCGATTTTGCGATTTATAAAAAGCCAAAGTATAAAAAATAAAAAGTTTATACCTAAAACATATGGATAAGCAAAAGTAAATACCAAAAAATAAGGGAATTGATCCGGAGAAATTAAATGAGCCAAATAGCAAATTATTAGCGGTATAATGGCTAAAACATTTAGTGTAATTAATATCTTGCTAATCACTTTCACAAATGATATGATTTGGCTTTAAAGTTAAAAAAATAGAATTATTTTTTGTTACTCATTTTAAAGAGGGTTTCTTTTTCTTTTGGTGTTAAGCTTGCATAACCCGAATTTGCAACTTTATCAAGTATTCGATTAATCTCCTCTTGCTCTTGTTTTTTCCGTTTATTATAGTCCATATCCGATTCAAAGCCTCTTTTTGTTTTAGCTTTATGTTTACCGCTACGATATGTTATCCTTATATTTTTATCTTTTTTAAGCAATCCGAAAATCTTATCAAGAAATTTACTAAAACCAAGAGTAAAATCATTTCCTTTTTTGTAATTAATTGCAAATAAATACCCTAAAACAGCCCCACCTAAATGAGCAATATGTCCACCTGCGTTACTAATAGGAATGCTTATAATATCAATAATAACTGTAAAAAGTGCTATGTAAATAATTTTTACTCTTCCAAAAAACATTAAATATATTTCTTGTTTTGGCACTAATGCTGCAATAGCCACCAATATAGCCATAACCGAAGCAGATGCTCCTAATGCTATTGCAAAATACTTGTCTATCTCGAAAACGGGAAATATATTATAAGCTGCAATATAAAACAATCCTCCGCTTAATCCTCCAAGGAGATATATCGACAATAATTGTCTTTGTGATAAGTACTTTAGAAAAATTTTACCAAACCAGTAAAGTACAATAAGATTAAAAAGTATATGCAAGAAACTTTTGTGTAAAAACATGTATGTAATTATTGTCCAAGGTCTTCTGATTAAAACATTAAAATCAGCAGGAAGCGAAAGCCATTCGATTAGTACTTCTGCAGGACCATTGAAAAGATAGAGAATAGCATAAACAAGGTTAACAACAACAAATACTGCCAGGTTGACATATATAAGGCGAGATAAATTACTGCCTTTGATAAATATTTTTTTTATTTCTTCGCTAAAACTCATTTAATGCCAACGGTTAAATCTATTTTTTCTCCAGATAAGAATAAATATAAGACCAAAAAGCATACCACCGAGATGCGCAAAATGAGCAATATTATCACTATGGTTAGCTATTCCGAGATAAAGTTCTAAAGCAGCATAAATAATAACGAAATATTTTGCTTTTAGAGGGAATGCAAAGTAAATATAAATGACAGCATTTGGAAATAACATTCCGAAAGCAAGTAATAAGCCATAAATAGCTCCCGAAGCTCCTACAGTTGGTGTATTTATAAGCATATTAAGTGTACGCATCTGACCGTGAGTATAGTTCATGCCTCGATTAATTACTTCTGTACCTTGCGACAATACTGTTTCAACTAGTCCGGGATCCATTTGTGCTATTAGATGTTGTATTTGAAAATAATTAACCAACATATGTAAAAATGCTGCCCCTAAGCCACAAACAAAGTAGTAAATGAAGAATCTTTTTGGTCCCCAGATTTCTTCAAGTACTCTTCCAAACATCCATAATGCAAACATATTGAAGAATAAATGTCCTATTCCTCCGTGCATAAACATATGTGTAATTAATTGGTATGGATTAAAGTTCTGACTTTGTGTAGAATATACTGCCAAGTATTGAAAAAGACTTATTCCCATTCGTTCAAATATTATTGTAAGGACAAATAATATTATGTTTATGATAAGTAGATTTTTAACAACTGGTGGTAAACTTAAAAATCCTCCCGGTCTGTATTCGCTCATAACTGCTTACATTAAAAGTTTTTCTATATTCTCAACTGAAATTATTTCAAGGATTTTCTTGCCTTCGGGTGTATAATTATGAATAGGGCAACTCATTAATCTGAAAAACAATGTTTTCATTTCTATTGATTCAAGCTTACGAATGAACTTTTGAGATGCTGCTTTTGCTATTGTAAGGGCAAGTTTTTCTCTAAAAGCTATTTGGATATTACCAGTTTCTTCGGTATAAATCTTCAACATGCTTTCGAGAATAGTTTCGGGATTGTCCTTAGCAAATTCTGCTGGTACTCCATTTATCGAGATGCTGTCGTTGCCTAAAATACTAATATTGAAGCCTATGTTTACAAGTTCTTCCATCATTTCAAGTAGCAAACTCCTTTCTTTGGGGCTTATTTCGAGTTGTTTCGGAAATAATTGCTTTTGCGTTATTCCTTGCTGTGTTTGCATTTTACTTAATACATCTTCGTAAACAACTCGTTCACGAGCTCTACTTTGGTCAATTACCATTAAGCCTGATTTTACAGATGTTAAAATATATTTATCTTTTATCTGAAAAAATAAATCAGTTTGTTCGGCTGTCTTGTCGTTATTATTTTTGTTTCCTTGATTTTGAATCGAACTAAGATTTGAAATGCTATTATTGTCTGAGGGTGTTCCAAATACATCTTTCCAATTTTGCGGAACTCTATCTTTATGTTTGTATGATGGAAGTTTAAACTCTTTATTATTATCGAAAGGATTGTAGTTAGGGTCTATTTTTACCTGTGGTGGATTAAAACTGGTTTTTGATGTAAAATGAATATCTTTGGTTTCGTTTTCGGAAAAGTCCATTGGTGGCATTATGCTAAATTTTCCAAGTGCTTCTTTAACTGCTGCATTTAAAATTTGAAACAAAGCTTGTTCGTTTTCAAATTTTATTTCTGTTTTTGTGGGATGTATATTTATGTCGATAGTGCTTGGATCAACTTCAAAAAAAACAAAAAACGATGGGAAACTTCCTTGTGGTATTAATTGTTCGTAAGCCATCATTACAGCTCGTCTAAAATATGGATGATACATATATCTGCCATTTACAAAGAAGTATTGTTCACCGGATGTTTTTTTTGCTTTTTCGGGTTTGCCAATATATCCTTTAATATTTGCAAGGCTTGTTCCTGTGTCGATTTTTAACAAATACTGATTTATATTTTTACCGAATAATCCTGATATTCGTTGTCTTGTGTTTCCCGTTTCAATATTAAAAATCTCTTCACCGTTATGATATAGTTTACACTTAACTGATGAGTTTGGTAATAAAGCTCTAATCACCTCTTCAGTAATGTGTCTGAATTCGGTATTATTAGTTTTTAGAAATTTTCTACGAGCCGGAATATTATAAAACAAATTTTTTACTCTAATTTGAGTCCCAGGCTGAAGAGCTACCGGTTCTTGTTTTAAAACTTCAGAACCGTTTATTTCAATAAGAGTTCCTGTTTCGTTGTCGTGCATTCGTGTTTTTAGGCTTAATTGCGAAACGGAAGCTATCGAAGCCATAGCTTCGCCTCTAAATCCTAAGGTCCTAATCGCAAATAAGTCGGTGGCATTGCTAATCTTGGATGTGGCATGTCGTTCAAAGCACATTCTCGCATCTGTTTCACTCATCCCACAACCATTATCGTTTACTTGAATTAAGGTTTTACCGGCATCTTTTATAATTATATCAATTAGAGATGCTCCGGCATCAATGGCATTTTCAACTAATTCTTTAACCACCGAAGCTGGTCGTTGAATAACCTCTCCGGCAGCAATCTGATTAGCAACTGCATTGGGTAATAATTGAATTATATCACTCATTTAACTATTTCGAAAATAATTCAACTAATGGGGTTAAATCTGCAATCAATAATAAGTAGGCAAAAAACAAAAGAAAGGCAAAAATAATAAAGAATCTTATTCTAGCGTAATTTGCCCGTTTTTGTTTGCGAGAAATACGGTATGTAAAACTCCCTCTAATTGGTGATTCTATTTCCGGAATATCAATATCCGGCGATTTACCCTTTTCAATTCTTAGCTCACGCCTGCGTTTATCTCTCTTCTCCTTTTCAGGATCGTAGTAACGAGGTTGATAGTTAAAAACATTGTAGCCCGGTATTTTAAATAATCTTATTGCCATTCTTTTTATTTATACGCAAAATTATGAAATTTATTGGCTTTATCTATGAACAAATTTGATATTCTATACTTTAGTTGAAAATATAAAAGTTAAATTGGCACTTTTTTTGTCAAATTATCGTGAATTTTAAATTTTAAATTATGATCAAAAAACTACTTACTTTATTATTGATTATCCCGTTTTTTATTAATGTGTTTTCGCAAAATAGTTTAAGCCCACTTACTAATAATCAGTACAATATTCTGATTAATAAAATATCATCGGTATCAAACGAAGATACAAAATTGAAAATAATTGAAAATGATTTATCTGCAAAAACTATTACAAGCAAGCAAATGGAAGGAATTGCAATTTTTTTCATTTCCGATTATCAGAGATACTTGTTTTGTGCAAATGCTTATCAAAAATTAACTGATCCCGAAAATGTTTATAGTGTTTTTGACGGGTTTAATAATCTGTCGGGTGCATTGAGGTTTTATAATTATATTTCTAATTATTCAGATGATAATCAAACTCAAGTAACGGCAATACCCGAACCTGAACCCGTTGAAGCGGATTTTGAATATCCTAACCCCAATTTTTATTCTGGCGAATGTGGTTGTGAGCCATTAGTGTCAGATAGAAGTTTTGATGGATATTTTTATAAGGTATCACAAATTAAAGGCGATGATGGAAAAATGGATTTAATACTAAATTTGGTTGATGAGCATTGTTTCTCGGTTACGCAAATTATGAAATTGGTAAATCTAATTCAGTTTGAAGAAAATAGATTCTCTGTACTTTCAACTATTTACCCAATTGTCTTTGACAAGGATAATTATTTGTACGTTAAGCAATTACTTACTAATATGAATTATATAAATGGTATAAACGAGATTTATAGTCCACCCTTAAAGCCTAAACCTCAGCCAATTGAGCCTATTTGCGAGGTTACAGATTATGAATTAGGTTTGATAATTACTCAAATCGAAAATGAATCATTTGAGACAGACAAACTTAGGCTTGCTAAAAACCTTGTTGAAAAAAATGAATGTTTTACATCAATGCAAATTGTAGAATTGATTAAATTAATTGGATTTGAAGCCGATAAGCTGGATTTTGCAAAATTTGCTTGGCATTATACTATTGATAAAAATAATTATTCATTTGTTTCGCAAGAATTAGGTTACTCTACCGATAGAGAGGCTTTGCAAGTTTATATTGATGCTCAAGAGTAATCTTAAGAAGATTAAATAATTATTATATAATATACTATTGTTTTAATCTCTGTATATTATATTTTTGCAAATTCAAAATAAGATAAAAATAGATGAGATATACTTTTTTAATCGGGATTATTTTACTGAGTAATATAATTTCAGCTCAAAATCAAAGTGAAAAACATGTGATATTTGGCAGTCCATATTCAAGTCAGGTTACTCAGGTATGTTCTGATAAAAACGGAAATGTTTATGTTTCGGGAGAATTCAGCAAAAGCTTACTGATGGGGTCGAACCGCTTTAAAGATACTTGGGGCGGGTTTATCGCAAAACTTAATTCTGAAAATAAGCTTTTATGGTTAAATCGTGCCGACTTCCAGGTAAAGGGGCTTAAGTGTGAAAATAATACTCTGTATCTTATCGCTCAATTTAGTAAACATGGTGTATTGTGCGATGAAGAATTAGAAAATGGGAGCAATACATTTAATTCCGTTGTAGCTGCAATTAACACAGAAACAGGTTATCCTATCTGGAAAAATTATTTAAAAAGCGATCAAGATGTATTTTCTACTGATATTACTCTCGATAATAGCGGTAATATTTACTTCTTAGGTGCATATACAGGCTTATTAAAGGTTGGCGATTATCAATTAGAATCAACACATTCAAAGAGTAATTATATAGGCAAAATTGATAATACAGGTGCAATAAAATGGATAAAAAGAATTAGTGGTGGTGAGGATATTATTACAGGTGTTACATCATCTGCTCTAGCATATATTCCAGCTATAGACAAAATACTTGTTGCAGGTAGTTTCTCGGGTAAAGCTTGGTTTGGAAATACGGTAATTAGTTCTAAGAGATTTGAATCCGACTATGGATACACTTATTATCAAAACGAAGTTTTTGCTGCCAAGTTTAATCCTAATGGCGATTTTGTTGATATTAACACATTAATTACAGAAGCGAATCTTAATGATGTACTTGTAGTAGATAGTATTTTATACTTGTGCGGATATTTTAGAGGAACGATCTTTAAGGACTTTGAACCCGGTATTTCATTTTTTGGGAAAAACTTACAACTAAAATCAGGAGTAGGTGCGGCCGGTAACTTATTAGAAACAATGTATGTAGCTGCATTCTACAAAGATAGTGCATTGTGGGCATTCGCTCCAAGCGGAATTAATAACAGTAGAATGCTTAGCTTAAGTATTGACAACGAAAATAATATTTACGCCGGTGGTTTCTTTTACGATCAAATTGACTTACCCGATGGTACAAGAATTAATGCTTCGGGAAAAGAGCTGAGTTCAAATATATTTGTAAGTAAGTTTAATAAAAAAGGTGAAATATTAGAACATCATAGTGCAGATGTTAAAAATACTATTAAACTATTCGATTTAAGTTTTGGTAATGAGTTGGTAATTGGAGGACAAGTAACAGGTAAAGCTAGTATTAGCAATACAGGCGTTGAATCAAGAGGGAAGCACCAAAACGGATATATTTATAGATTCTTAGTTGATTAAAATAAATAAAGCGTTAAGATTTCTTATCTTTACTGCATGACTTACAATTCTATTGGTGATTTTATTGTTGCCCTTGAAAAAGATGGGGAACTCATACGAATTAATGAGCAAATTAATCCTGAATTAGAAATTACAGAAATTGCAGAACGTGTAATGAAATCTAAAGATGGAGGCAAGGCTTTGCTTTTCGAAAATACCGGAACTGAATATCCTGTTTTAATAAATATGATGGGTAACGAAACCCGTATGCTCAAGGTTTTAAGAGCAAATAATTATAAAGAAATTACAAACGAGATAGAGGATTTATCCAATCTATTTTTAAATGAGATAAAATCGGGCTTTTTCAAAAAAATGAAATTACTGCCAAATCTAATTAAGATGGCTTCTTATTTGCCCGTTAAAACTTCAAAAAAAGCTCCATGTCAGCAGAGAATAATCAAAGATGTTAATCTAAATACTTTGCCAATTCTTAAAACCTGGCCACATGATGGTGGTAGATTTATTACTTTGCCAATTGTAATTTCTCAGCACCCTGATACAGGTATTAGAAATGCAGGCATGTATCGCATGCAAGTGCTAGATGAAGAAAGTACAGGGATGCATTGGCATATGCATAAGGGTGGAGCAGCCCATTTTGATTTGTACAAAAGTAGAAAGGAAAAAATGCCGATAGCTGTAGTTTTAGGAGGTGATCCGGTTTATACTTACTGTGCTACAGCACCACTGCCCGAAGGAATTGATGAGTTTTTAATGGCGGGATACTTACGTAAGAAAAGGGTAAAAATGGTAAAGTGTATTACTCAAAATATTCATGTGCCAGCTGATGCAGATATCGTATTAGAGGGATATATCAACCCTGAGGAGGATTTTGTGTGCGAAGGTCCTTTTGGTGATCATACCGGTTTTTATTCATTAGCTGATTATTATCCAAAATTTCATGTTACTTGTATTACGCATCGAAATAATGCTGTGTATCCCGCTACTGTTGTTGGAGTGCCTCCTATGGAAGATGCGGAAATAGCAAAAGCTACCGAGAGAATATTTTTGTACCCGCTTAAAATGATGCAACCGGAAATAATTGATATGCACATCCCCGAATTGGGTGTCGCTCACAATCTTGTTTTGATAAAGATTAAGAATAGTTTTCCGGGACACGGAATGAAGGTTTTACATTCATTATTGGGAAGCGGGCAAATGATGTTTTCTAAAGTATTGATAGCTCTTCCTGAAAATGTTGATATATTTAACATGAAGCAAGTAGCAAATCATGTATTAATGTCGGTAAATATTAGTGATAATATTAGCTTTTCTGTGGGACCGGCTGATGTTCTCGATCATGCTTCAAATAAATTTGCTCTTAGTGGTAAAGTGTTGATTGATGCAACAGATACAAAAGCTAAATCAATAAGTAGGACAAAACTTGTATTCAAAAAAGATTTAGACTTTGTTGAGAATATTAAGATATCAGATAATACCGGATGGATTTTTGTAAATAAAGCAAATTATAAATTTGACAATAAAATAATTGATGTAATTGCTGATAATCTGGATAAAGAAAACCTACCCATACTTATTAATATTATTGACAGCGTTTTTAATATAGACGATTATAATTTTCTTATATGGCTAGTGCTTAGTAATATCGATCCTAAAAAAGATGTATTAGTTATAGAGAACTCAATTTTTGTAGATGCCTGTGTAAAAAACAGAAAACAAGATGGCTTTGAGAGAGATTGGCCTAATATTGTTGTAATGGACAAAAATACGATAGAGAAAATAGATCAGATTTGGTTAAATTTAGGTATTGGAGATTTTATTAAGTCGCCATCGCTCGAAAGATTAAAAATGCAAAGCGGAGATGGAGCTGTATTCAAGTAAATTTTTATTACAATACAAGAGTCAACCCCCAAGATTCTGTAAGCCAATTAATTAATCGAATTGCTTTGGATGACTAATTTTTTGTTTTAACAACGAAATTTCAAGTACATCTTCTATGTTCTTAACATACGAAAATGTAAGACCTTTTACATAGTCTTTTTTAATTTCTTCAATATCTTTTTTGTTTTCGGCAGAGAGAATAATTTCTTTGATTCCTGCTCGCTTGGCTGCAAGAATTTTTTCTTTAATACCACCCACAGGCAATACTTTCCCTCTTAGAGTAATTTCGCCAGTCATTGCAATATTCTTTTTTACTTTACGCTGGGTAATTGCCGATGCTAATGCTACCGCCATTGTAATACCTGCCGAGGGTCCGTCTTTAGGTATGGCTCCTTCTGGTACATGTAGGTGGATATTATAGTTTTTAAAAATATCGGAATTGATTTCGAGTAAATCAGTATGAGCTTTAATATACTCTAAAGCTATTGTTGCCGATTCTTTCATAACATCGCCAAGGTTTCCGGTAAGTGTGAGCAAACCTTTACCTTTCGAGAGGCTTGTTTCAATATACAAAATATCGCCTCCGGTGGCTGTCCATGCCAAACCGGTAACTACTCCTGCATATTCGTTACCTTGATATCTTTCTTTGTTATATTTTGGGTTACCCAAATATTTTTCTAAATCTGATTCTTTAATTTGTGCTTTGAAATTAGGTTCTACAGCAATCTTGCGGGCAATTTGTCTGGCAATTTTTGCAATAGTTTTGTCTAATTGACGAACACCTGATTCGCGTGTGTAAAAATCGATTGCCTGTATCAATGCTTTTTCTGTAATATTGAATTGTTCATTTTTTAGCCCGTGAGCTTCTAATTGTTTTGGGATGAGGTGGCGTTTAGCAATTTCGATTTTTTCATCGCTAACATATCCACTTACTTCAATCATTTCCATACGGTCGCGTAAAGCAGGATTAATGCTTGCCGTAGTATTTGCAGTAGCAATAAACATTACTTTCGACAGGTCGTACTCTATCTCTAAAAAGTTGTCGTGAAATTCTGAATTTTGTTCAGGGTCTAATACTTCAAGCAATGCAGACGAGGGGTCTCCTCTAAAATCTTTACCTACTTTGTCAATTTCGTCAAGTACAAATACCGGATTCGATGATTTTACCTTTTTTATATTTTGCAAAATTCGTCCGGGCATAGCTCCGATATAAGTTTTTCGGTGTCCGCGTATTTCCGATTCATCGTGCAGTCCGCCCAATGACATTCTGGCATATTTGCGACCCAATGCTCTTGCTACAGATTTGCCGAGAGATGTTTTACCAACACCGGGAGGTCCGTATAAACATAGTATTGGTGCTTTTAAATCTCCTTTTAGTTTAAGCACAGCGAGATGTTCCAAAATCCTTTCTTTTACCTCTTCGAGTCCGTAATGATCTTCGTCTAAAACCTTTTCGGCAAATTTAAGGTCAAAATTGTCTTCGGTAAATTCGCCCCAAGGCATATCTAGCATAGTATTCAAGTAATTCATTTGTACAGAATACTCGCCTGCAGCAGGGTTTAAGTGATAAAGTTTTTTAACTTCCTTGTCGAAATGTTTAGCTACATCTTCTGTCCATTTTTTCTCTTTAGCTTTTTCTTGCATCTCTTGAATTTCCTGATCAATAGGATTTCCGCCTAATTCTTCCTGAATGGTCTTCATTTGCTGATGCAAGAGAAATTCTTTTTGTTGCTGGTCTAACTCTTTTCTTACTTTCGATTGAATATCGTTTTTAAGCTCAAGCATTTGAATTTGCTTGGTTAACTGTTCCATTAAACTAATTGCTCTTTCTTTAAGATCGTCTATCTCAAGTAAAGATTGTTTATTTTTGGGGTCTATATCGCTGTTTGAACAAATAAAATTGATTAAAAAAGTATGGTTTTCAATATTTTTAATTGCAAAAGCGGCTTCTTTAGGAATAGTGTTGCTTAGCTTGATTATTTTTAGTGATAAATCTTTTAAAGTGCTTACTATTGCCGAAAATTCTTTGTCGTTTTCGTAGGGTTTTAAATCGGGTAGGGGACGGGTTTTTGCCTTAAAATAAGGTGCTGTTTCCGTCATTTCAACAATTTCAATTCGTTTGCGTCCCTGTATAATTACCGAAATTGTATCATCCGGCATTTCAATAATTTTAAGAATTTGAGCAAGTGTACCTGTTTTATAAAGGTCTTTAGGCTCAGGATCGTCAACCGATGGTTCTATTTGCGAAACAGTACCAAGTATTTTAGTATCGGCATATACTTCTTTTACAAGTTTAAATGATTTGTCTCTACCAACTGTTAAAGGTATAACTACACCAGGGAATAAAACTGTATTACGCAAAGGCAATATTGGTAAGTTTTCGGGAATTTCATCATCATCAAACATACTATCGTCGTGGTCGGTAATAATTGGAATTATCTCTGAGTCGTCTTCGAGACCAAACTGTATCTTAGGTAAGTATTCGTCTATTCTTGATTTAGCCATAAAAAATATTTTGTGTCAATATGACATTAAATTAAACAATAAAATTTAAAATGATACTTAGTCAATAGTTGTGCCACAAACAAGTTGAAAACTGAACTCGTTTAAGCATTGTGAATCACTTTATCATAGATATAACCAAAAACCTCCCTGTCATGTTCACTAAATTCAATATTACGTCTTTCCATCATTTTTTCGGCTACTTCTATAGCCTTGTCAAGTTTAAATTTAGTAAATCCATGTGCTCCTCCCCAACTAAACGAAGGGATAAAGTTTCGAGGAAATCCGGGGCCAAAAATATTGGCACTCACTCCAACTACAGTACCTGTATTAAACATTGTATTAATGCCGCATTTTGTATGGTCGCCCATAATTAATCCACAAAATTGCAGCCCGGTATTTACAAATCTTTCTTTTTCGTAATTCCAAAGTTTAACTTCGGCGTAATTGTTTTTTAGATTTGAATTATTTGTATCGGCCCCTAGGTTGCACCACTCACCAATTACGGCATTACCCAAAAAACCATCGTGAGCTTTGTTGGAGTAGTTAAACATTACAACATTATTAAGTTCACCGCCTACTTTACAATGATTGCCCAGACAAGTGGGGCCGTATATTTTTGCATCCATTTTAATTACACCGTATTCACCAAGGCTAAAAGGTCCTCTGATTTTTGCTCCCTCCATTACCAAACTGTTTTTACCTAGATATATAGGTCCGTTTTTGG
>Ga0265295_1005906_pt1 | contig 15229 bp, 14 predicted proteins | sample Munlansysbiofilm_FD_192503 | JGI IMG/M metagenome (GOLD analysis project Ga0265295, IMG submission 192503) | Leachate microbial communities from a municipal landfill in Southern Ontario, Canada - Methane capture system biofilm | ecosystem: Engineered > Solid waste > Landfill > Unclassified ... | reverse complement strand
AAGCGCTGGTTGATGGCCTGGATTTGTTCCTGCAGTGGTGCCATGGTGGTGCCTCCTCAAAAAAAATGGGAGCGACAACGCATGGCTCCGCCGGGAGCATGGTGGTTCGCTCCCGATGGATGGGTGGGGTGGGTATGGATGAAACCGGGGGACCGAGGGATCAGCGCCGGTGCGGGAAAGGGAGTGTGCCGGAACGGTCAGCCGCAACACGGCGGCAGGTCAGTTCGGCAATGCTACGGGACGAGAGAAGAAAGGCTGGCGGGCAGGCGATGCGGGAAACAGAATCGCAGGCCTACAGGCGCATTGCTGCCGGATGAAACGGGAACATTCGCCTCAGTGAGGCAACATCCCGGCCGGAAACAACAGCGCCGCCATCGAACCTGGAATACAAGAACACGAAAACCGTGCTCAGCTAGTCCCTGAATAGGGGTATCTCATTGAAAATGAGTCGGAAAAGATGAAGGAACTATAGAAAATTCCGAGAGAAAAACAAGTAGAAAGTTCGGAACTTTCCCCGGAATTCTCCCGTATTGCTGCTCCTTTATTTAAATTTGTGTTTCTGTTCCGAATTGCTTCAGGAGAGCAAACGAAGAGCGTTATCTTTAATAACTTGATAATCTTATAAATTTATAAAAATGTATATAAATATAGCACATTTTATCTATAATATCTAACCATTGCATTAACTGTTCAATATGTTGTAATAAAAAAAATTATCCGGAAAATTTAACTGCTTCAAGACATATAAGACATTGGTCGTCTTTGTTTTGGCTTTATCAGGCAATTGCATGGGGAATAAAAATAGAAGCATTAAATGTTGTTCATCAAACAGAAAAATTCTGTGAACAAAAAAGGAGAAACATCATGAAAATTTATGGTATCGTTGTTGCCCTTTTCGTAGCCCTGCTGACAGCATCAGTCTCAGCTCAGGAGATTAAGCCAACGGTTGAAGTGCGGTTGGAATACCTGATGACCCTCGAAGTTCAGATGGATCTCCCGCAATTGGTCGGGGCTCGTCGTGTAGTCAACGTTTCCGGTGGGACGTTACGCGGCCCGAATATCAATGGCACTCTCGTCGCACCCTCAGGAGACTGGCTCTATAATATGCCCGACGGCTCCTCGCGCCTCGACGTACGCTTAATGGTCAAGACCGATGACAACGAACTTATTTTCATGGAGTACGCTGGCATAATGGCATTTCCGAAGGAAGCTGTTCAAGCAGTTCAGCGACAACCCGTCGTTCAAAAAATGGCTTTCGGACACGGTGTTCGGGGTCACTTATCAGGCATGAGCATTTTGTACGGTATGAAGGCTGATAAACGTAAACAAATTATTTGGAGTCTACCTGTGAACAACAAAAGAACTGAAGAGGGAAGTTAAGGAAAGACAATAGTGGCGACTATGCCCTCACAAAATAATTGCGCATCATGCCCATATCTTCATGTTCCAGGTTGTGACAATGGTACAAAAACATTCCTGGATAATCATCAAAATCAACTAATATTCTGATCCGTTCACCGGGCATCAGCAAAACCGTATCTTTCCATCCTTCATCCACATAGCCTTCATGTGCAACGCCGCTGCGTTCAATAACGCGGAACTGCTTGCCATGCAGGTGAATGGGATGGGGCATGTTCATCATATTCATCATACCACCCCCGGTGTTGTTGAATTCCCAAATCTCGGTTGAATCCAACTGGACCATCTCGTCGTCTGCCACCTCCTCCATTTGAAACACCCGCCCGTTGATCGTCCATTGCATATGCCGCATCGTGAGATAAAATTGCCGGGGACGAAAATAGTTCACAGCGTCTTTAGGACTAGCAGGCCCGATCTCGGAAAGTGTCTCCGGGAGACGGTAAATTGTTTTGACAGGTCGGATGACCTTCACTTTGAATACGGAAAAGGCAGCACCATTTGGAAGGTTTAGATTTTGGCCCGTTCGTCCGCCCATCATCATGCCGCGGCCCATTCGCCCCCCACCCATGCCACCGACATCGAAGGGAAGGCTCAAAAGGGATGTCGTATACCCGACCGGATTGTCGCTGAAATCGGCCCAGATCTCCAACCGTTCTCCCGGGCTTAAAAACACATACCTTCTGAAGACCGGCCTTTCCAGGAATCCACCGTCCGTACCAATAATGGTCAGCGGCCGGCCGTCTTCCCACGCCAACTTATAAATACGAGAATTGGAGCCATTCAGCAGGCGTAACCGATAGGCACCGGTCGATACGGGGAGCGTGAAATCCGGCAGCCCGTTAACCATTATCATATCGCCCAAAAAACCGGTCATCCGCTCCATTCTGTGGCCCGACATGTACACCAGCTGATTACCTGAATCGAATGTTCGGTCCTGAATCACCAGTGGAACATCATATTCGCCATCGGGCAAGCCAACAGCTTGCTCTTCCTCGTCGGACACGAGAAATAGGCCTGCCAGACCACGATACACCTGTGGGCCGGTTCTGCCGTGTGGGTGTGGATGATACCAATAGGTGCCGGCTCTATTCTTGACTTCGAACTCATACAAGTAGGATTGCCCCTGCGGAACGACATAGCGCGGGTGTCCGTCCATGATCGCGGGCACATGCAGGCCGTGCCAATGCACAATAGACTCTTCAGGGATGGCGTTTCTGAAGCGAACCCGTATTTTTTCACCCTGATTGACTTTAATGATCGGGCCAAGATAGCTGCGGGGTATTTCAGCGATTCTAGCACGGTCGCCTTTGTGCACCGTCGCATGGTAGCGCCAAACTCCAGTGGGATCGCCCGGCAAAACGGGGACCTCGCCGGGGCGGGCGGAAAGGGTGATGTCGAGGTCGGGGATGAATTCTGTATCAGGAGTTTGTCCGGCTGCGAAACCATCGAATCCAGGCCAGAGCCCGCCTGCCATCAATCCTAGGGTTCCATAGCCGGCCAACTTCAAAAATTGCCTTCTGGAATGCCTGCTATCGAATCCCAGGTCTGTGTTTCTGCTTCTCATTGTCGGTCTCCTGTGGGGCCTATCGGAGTATCTCTTTTTTCATGGACTCAAATTCATCGTGGGTGATTTCTCCTTTGGCATAGCGTTCCTTTAAAATATCCATTGCCTGAGAACTTGTGCCGACACCGGAGGAACTTCTGCCGCCCGTGTTTTGAACCAGCCAGCGAATCAGAAAAACGATTCCGACGATGACTAAAACCCAAAAAAGTAACATGAATATCATACCGAACCACCCCATTCCCCAGTCGCCCATCATCCATCGTCCCATGTGCCAGTTCCGGTACCCGCCGGATTGGGCGAATGCGGGACTTAACAAAATATTGTTCAGACCCCATATCGCAAGAAGCCCTAACAATGCCTTGTAATTAAAATATTTAGCGATCATAGCTTTTGCCTCAATGCCAATATAATCTGAGAAGAGTTAACTCCATCACCATCCGCAATATCCACCTCGGCCGTCCCCGTAGCCAGGTATGCGACGGTGGTAGACTCTGCCGTCGGGATCATACGTAGCTCCGTAGGAGCCACTATTTCGGTAATCATCGCCGCTTCCAGCACCATGATAATTATTGTAACCATTCCGGTATGGCCCATGGCCGATTCCGCAGCCAGCCAGCACCGTTAGTGCAAGACCCACAATTGCGACAAGCATGATTGGCTTTATCGCTGTTTTCAAAAAATTCCTTTTCATCAGCTCACCTTTCTATCGATTCTATCGCGTCGTCCTTTGATGCAGTCACCTGCGGATTCCCTGTTGGTTTAGTGCATGACAGGGCGGCGTTTACCGCCCTGTCATACCATTTTCGTTGCGTCTTGGCTTACCACCCGCAATATCCGCCACCGCGGGGGCCGTAACCCATCATCGAACCGTATCCTCCTCTATAGCCGCGGTTGTAGTTGGGTGCTGATTTGCGGGCCTGGATATCATACTCCAATCGTTTTTGATCAAGATCGCTTTGCAGCTTGGAAATTTCGCCCTGAAGCTTTGATGCCTTGGCGGTGTCCGGATTTTCTTTAGCCAGTTCGCTTTGCAGAGCCAGATTCTTCTCATACAGCTGTTGCCTGGTATTTTCTGTCGCCCGGAAGAATTCTGCGCGCTGCTGTTCCAGTTTCGCGATTTCACCTGCGGAAAGATTTCCGTAATAGCCACTTCCCTGCTGCCAGCCAGGCCCCATCATGCCGGGCCCCATCATATGTCCGTATCCGTCGCCCCAACCGGCAAGCGCGATGGTTGAGAATCCAAAAACGGCCAATACGGCCAGCATCATAATCCCTTTGGTATTTCGTTTCATTTTGTGCCTCCATTATGTAATACGTTGCGATTTGTTGTTCCCAATCAAAAAAGCGGCCGCTTTCTGAAAGCCATTTGGCTTTGTCTTAGGATAGAGCAAACATGATGCCATCACGCTGTCATGCCGGCTCAAAATCAATATATATACCTGTAATAACTAAGTTTTAAAAATATTAAGTGTGCGGTAGGGCAGGTCGTATTAAGGCATGTAGGTGGGGAGTATGGTTCAATAATACCCACTTTAGTCTGTCAAGAATTGCATTGTGGGGTTAAAATGGGCAGTTTATGGACCGTTAAGAATTCGCTTTCATTAGGAAGCTCAACCTATTCCATAATCTTTGAGTTTCTTGTGAAGGGTTTTGCGGTTGATTGCGAGCCTGCGTGCGGTTTCGCTTTTATTCCCGCCACTGTCATTAAGTGTGGCCAAAATGGCCTCCTTTTCAACTTCTTCCAGGGGGCGATTGGCTGCAACCGGTGGGGGCGGAGCCACCCATTCGCTTTTTTCGGCATAACTTGAGGTGATGGTGACAGGCAGCTCTTTCTCTGTGATGTGTTCATCCGGCAGGAGAATCACGGCGCGTTCAATGACGTTTTCAAGTTCCCTGACATTGCCGGGCCAGGCGTATTTGAGTAGCATATCCATTGCCAGCGGAGAAAAGCCTTTGACCTGCTTGTGATTTTTTTTCGCGTACTTCTCCAAGAAATGCTGGGCGAGTAAAGGAGTATCATCTTGACGCTCGCGTAGCGGCGGGATACGAAGCGTGACGACGTTCAGTCTATAGAAAAGGTCTTCACGGAATTTTCCGTTTTTCACATCCTCCTCCAGGTTTCGGTTGGTCGCGGCAAGAATCCGCACATCCACGCTCAACGTTTCTTCCCCGCCGACCCGCTGGATTTCCCGCTCTTGAATGACCCGCAGCAGCTTGGCCTGCATCGCGGCGGAGGTTTCGCCGATCTCATCCAGAAAAATGGTTCCCTTGTCAGCCTGCTTGAATCTGCCTTCGCGGCGTTTATCGGCACCGGTAAACGCACCTTTTTCATGGCCGAACAGCTCCGACTCCAGCAATGTCTCGGTAAGTGCCGCGCAATTGACCACCACCAGGGCGCGATCCTTGCGCTGGCTGTTGTGATGGATGGATTTGGCGATCAGCTCTTTGCCGGTCCCGCTTTCCCCGGTGATCAGCACGGTTGCCTCCGAAGGCGCAACCATGGACATCATGTCGACCAGTTCCTTCATCGGCCGGCTTCTTCCGATGATATTTTCCAGCTCGTAATCTGCGCTCATCTTTGATTTTAAGGTTGCATTTTCCGCCTTGAGGCCGGAATGCTCCAAAGCACGCGCTAGGCTGATTTTGAGCACTTCAAAGTCCAGGGGTTTGGTCAAATAATCGTAAGCCCCGGATTTTAAGGCCTCTACCGCCGAATCAACCGAAGAGTATGCGGTCATGATGAGAATCGGGATGGCCGGATTGTACTGTTTAATTTGCTTCAGGGCCTCGATGCCGCTCATCTGAGCCATGCGCACATCCATCAAGATCAGGGCGAACGGTTTTTCCTTGACACTTTCAACGGCCTTGACCCCGTCGTCGGCCGTGGACACCTGGTAGCCCCAACTTCTGACGATGGTTTGAAGCGTTTTCAAGTGGTTTAGATCGTCGTCGACAATCAGAATGTGAGAAGGGTTTTGTATGGTCATGATAACCTCATTTCGCTGTCCCCAAGCGGCAGGGCAATCGAGAACACGGTGCCCTGACCAATGGTGCTTCGAACTTTGATTTGCCCCTGGTGGGCTTCGATAATCTTGTGCACAATCGCCAAGCCCAAGCCGGTGCCTTTTGGTTTGGTGGTAAAATAGGGGTCGAATATCTTGCTGAGATCTTCTGCGGATATCCCCGAGCCGTTATCCTTGATGTCAATTGCAACGTTCCCGTTTGCGCCTGTGGAGCTGGAAACGGTCAACCGGCCGCCGCTTTCCATGGCTTGCAAGGCATTCAGAAACAGATTCAAAAAGCACTGGGTCAGACGATCCGGATCGACATCGGCCTCAATGGATTCGGATGTAAGATTGAGTTGAATATCGACTTTTTTCGCCGCTGCTTCCTGCTCGACCAGCCGGGTTGAATGTTTCAGCAGTTCATTCATATCGGATAGCTTCCTGTTTAATTTCGTCGGCCTGGCGAACTCCAGCAGCTCGCTGATGACTCGGCTGAGGCGATCCACCTCCTCGATCATGACCCCGGCCATCTCTTTGTCCTCGCTGCCGTCCTCGAACTTGCTCTTGTAGTAGGAAGCGATGCCTTTGATGGAACTCAACGGGTTTCGGATTTCATGGGCCACGCCGGCGGCGAGACCGCCTATTGCCGCCAGCTTTTTCTTGCGGCGGATTTCATCCTGAAGGCGGCGAACCTCCCCAAGATCTCGGATGATCAGAACCTGCCCGACAAACTGACCTTCTTCGTTGATAATTTTCGAGGCGCTGATGCTCACCGGGACAATCTTGTTTTCGGTGAACTCACATTCCATTTCCAACCCACATAAATGCCTTGGCAGAACGCTGTCGGGTTCTTTCCCCCGCGCCTGGGCCAAATCAAGCCCGGTGATCCGCTCGGCGGCGCTGTTGTAAAATGCGATTTTCCCGTCTTTGTCCGTGGCAATCAACCCCACGGGAAGGCTGGTTACAACTTGGTCCTTAATGGCGCTGGTGTCCTGAAGTGATTTTTTAGCCGAGCGGTATCCTTGCATCCAGAACATCGAAATAAAGCCGGCCAGCCCCAGTAAAATCAAAACACCTGATATGATGGCCGTGTTGCGGATGTCCTCTTTACGCCCTTCTTCAAATGGTTGAGGGTCCAAACCAACCAGTATGATTTGGTCGCTGTCGCCGCTTGAGGTAGGAAAGCACCAGTCGTTATCAGGCCCCATCATCCTTCCGCGCCCTTGCATCATTTGGCGCATGCGATCTCCCATCCAAGTATCCCGATGGGAGACCGGCCGAAAAGACCGGTAAACCTCAAACGCGTTGCGCTGATCATCGATGCGCTTGTACCGCCAGTTGGTCGAATCAGGTTGATCAAGTCCTTTTTCAGAAGGACCGCCGCTCATTTGCGTGCCGATCAAGCTCCGATTGCTGCTGGCCAGAACCAGGCCATTGCGATCGACCACCGAGATGTAGAACACGTCCGGGAGCCGTGCGGTCTCTTCGAGCAAGGTCTGGACCTGCTGCCCGCCCCACATCATCCCCATCATTCCCGTACGGGCTCCGGCTTCCACCGCCTTGATGATGGCAGCCCCTTTTTCGCTTAAGATCCGGGACATGTATTTTTTTTCGCGGCTGTAGTTCTGATATGCCAGTACCACCACGACGATTAGCAGAATTCCCACCGATCCGATGATGATCCAGGGCGATGTATGCAGGCTTGTCCGACTGCGGCGACTTGTTTTTGAAATCATGGCATCCTCATTATTTTCCTGTCTCCTAAACAGTATACGCATGAGTGGGTATTTTAGCAACAGGTCGATCTCCATGTGCAGACATGCTGGGTAATATAGCCCCGCCTATAGGTTCCTCAAGGGTTTTTAATTTCTTCTTCTGATACCATTTTTATATTTAAATCAGTCACATATATCATTTTATGGTTTTGTGGCACGAAATTTGTTATTCACTAAGGCAATAACGAATGGCACCATGAATATTCAGTTGAGTTGAAACCAGATGAGGCAGCCGAATCGAAACCGACTGCCATATTAAAGACATTGGGAGGATCGGTTATGTGGGGCTGTGATTATGGATCAATGGCGGGCGGCTGGTGGGGCGGCTTTTTCCCAGGTAGTTTATTGTCCCTGCTGATATGGGGCTTGGTTCTTTTCTTGATTGTTTATGTCGTACTTCGTATCTTCAGGTCGCAGACCCAAGCCTCGCAGGGACCGTTTCGGGATCGATCCGACTCCGAGGCGATTTTGAAGGCGCGATTCGCCAAGGGGGAAATTTCGCGGGAAGAGTTTGTCAAAATGAGGCAAATCCTCTCCCAGCCATAAACGTGCCCCTTCACTGCGAAGCTCGAAAGGAAGTGTCGCCATGCAATCAAAAAATGTTAACCAAAAAGACAAGACCGAGAAATCCACTGATGAAGAAACGATAAAAGATGGGCAAGATCCCCTGGCGAGATATTTTGACGGCATGGGAACCGCCACTGCCAGAATCATAATCAAACGGCATCTTGACGACGATCAATGGGAAAAATACGGCCTGAAGAATTTGAAAAACACCGGCCGATATTACATTGCCCGGCTTGTTGAAAAGGACGGCACCGTCATTGATGAGGTCTTGATCGACAAACAGTCCGGAACGATTCAGTCGTTGAGAGGGCGAATCGGTGCCGGGGGATTAAAACGATAATGGAACTGAAAGCGTATGATATGACAGCGACATGTAAAACCACGCTCAAGGTCGGCGATGTGCTCAACGATAAATGGGTGGTTCTCAACTTCATCGGCAAGGGCGGGATGGGCGAGGTTTATCGAGCGCACCAGAGCAACCTGAATCGTGACGTCGCGATCAAGGTCGTTTCACGGGAATGGCTTGAATCCATTGACGAGGGCGATGAAGAGGCCGAAACCCTGCTCCAGCGGTTCAGGCGGGAGGTTCAGGCCATGGCTCAGATTCGGCACCCGAATATTTTGCAGGTCTTCGACCACGATGCCATTACCGTAAAAAAATGTGATCAAGACGCCTCCATAGAGTACATCGCCATGGAATACATTCCCGGCGGGTCTCTTAGAGACACCATGTCGGAGGAAGGCTTCTATCCTGAGGAGGATCTTTTCATAGCATGGGTGAAACGGTATTTCTTGCCGATGCTCACAGGTGTGATGGCGCTGCATGATAATGGCATCGTGCACCGCGATCTTAAGCCGGAAAATATCCTCATGGATCAAGACACACCCAAAATTGCCGATTTCGGTCTGGCGCGTTCGAGCCGGCTGAAGCCGGTCACCCAATCCATGGACGTGAAAGGCTCGCCGCACTACATGTCTCCGGAGCATTTTTTCGATTTCAAACGAGCCGACCAGCGCGCCGATGTCTATTCCTTGGGCAAGATGCTCTTTGAAGCGGTTGACGGCAAAATCAAATCCGGAACGACGCCGTTTAAAAGCGCAAAGCTGGCCAAAACCGAATCGCCTTTATTCCAGGAGTTGGATCGAATCATTCAAAAGGCCACGGCCGAGAGCAGAGACGAACGAACGGAATCCGTGCGGGACTTGCTCGGACAGCTTGAACGCGTGATCCACGGGTTGGCGTCCGATAAAGCGGATGCGAAATCTCCTCGGCAACGATCAGCCTCCCTATTTACGAAACCGAGATGGATATGGACAGGTATCATTGTCGCCGTGCTGTCGGTCATGTCGATGGCCGTCTGGCATTTTATTGGTGAACCCGGATTGGGTCCACCGAAGGACAGCCTTTCGACATCTACCGACCGGCATCCAGCCAAGGCAAAACCTGGTGGCGAGACCACTACAAGACCGACAGACGCCGAAAAGGATACATTCGCGTCTGAGCACCTTGGAAAACAGCACCTCATCCAAGGGGGAACATTTTCGATCCCTGCGGTATTGGATGGGAGCAGCGATCAATCGATCCAGGTCGAACCGTTTTACATGGACGAGTTTTTCGTTACCAACCAGCAGTTCGTCGATTTTTTGAATCACAATCTTTCACAAATCAGCATAGAAAGCGGTGTGGTGAAAGGCATTGGTGCAAACTGGTTCTTGCTGGGAGAGGTGCGCGCGGGATACGAGCCGATTGTCTACCGAAAAAATGAATTTCATGTCAGTGATCCGGCCTATGCCTCTAGTCCTGCTTTGCGCGTTACCGGTTATGGCGCTTCGGCCTTTGCAAACTACTTCGGCAGACGATTGCCGACGGAGGTGGAAATGCTTTTTGCAATGGTCAAGGGCGAGGACAGCTCGGAAGTGAATGCAGAACCCTCAGCGGAAGTAGGTACGCAGCCGATGGGGGGCATGATGCGGATGATGGGAGACTGGCAGGGCGAAACGGAAAACTGGAGTAGCGTTTCTCCTGATCCGAGTCCGAGCGCCAAAGACCAAGCGGAACCAAAGCGTTCCGATTTTCTGTTATCAGCCGCATCTTTTTCTCCGAACCTGTTGGGCATAAAGGGGCTCAACCATGAGATCGGCGAATGGGTTTATACAGAGGGACTGGTCCAGCCATCCGGGGACCCCTCGACAACAAATCGCTATGCGGTTATCGGTGGCGTTGAGGGCGCACGGAAGGATAAAACTTCTTTGCCCGCGGTCGTTGTGCGTTTCCCCTGGGAAGGATTCGAGGAAATTGGTTTCAGGACTGTAAAGAGCGCCGTTGTCAGCAATTCGGCGGGATGAGCGAGAAGGCAAGAACAATGAGAATCGCGGTGATATCTGACATTCATGGCAACCTGGAGGCGCTTGTCCGCTGCCTGGATGATATCGACCGGTCAGGTGTCGACCGCATTGTCAACTTGGGAGACGCCGTCGGGTATGGTCCACAACCGGAGGAGGTCCTGGTCCTGTTGGAAAAAATGGATATTGCCAATCTTCTTGGCAATCATGAACTGGCGGTGATCGACAAAGTTCATCGTAGCGATTTTTCACCGGAAGCAATTATATCGTTGGAGCAGACCCTGAAATATCTCACATCTGCATCTTTGCTCTATATTAAAAACCTTCCGTATTATCGGGAAATGATTGGCGCGCTGATGGTACACGGCTGTCCGCCCGATTCGCCGACTGTCTACTTGAACCATATGAGTTTGCCAGAGATTAAAGAAACCTTTGCATCCAACAGTTTCGATATCGCCTTTTCCGGACATACCCACCGCCTGATGCTCATTGGTTATGATGGAAAGGATCTTCAATTCGATCCATTGCAGCAGGAAACCATTAAACTCGAACCGGATTATCGGTATATCGTCAATGTCGGTGCCGTCGGACAGCCCAGGGATGGCGATCCGCGTGCAAAATATGCGATTTGGGACAGTCATCGCAACGCCCTCGAGATAAGGCGGGTGGCGTATGATATATCTCGAACGGCCAACTTAATCATTAAGCGCGGTTTTCTCCGAAGGGATGCCGATAGGCTTTTTTCTGGGGATTGCCCCAAACAATATAAGCTCACTCGAGCGGCTGCAAACGACCGATAGCCGAGGAGAGTCGCAATATGGAAACTGTTCAGGAAAAGAGATTTCGCGTTCAAAATCTTGACTGCGCCGCCTGCGCGGCCAAGATAGAGAGGGAACTGCAGAATACCGAAGGGGTGGAAGCGGCGGTTGTTGATTTTGCCAACCTCACCCTACACTTGAGGGCGGCCGATATCTCGAAGGCTCTGGCAGCGGTTGCGCGCATTGAACCCGACGTCAAGATCGAGTCCACCTTGCAGGACTCGGAAGGGGATGCCCATGAATCAACGGAGGCGGGCAATTTTCGAAAGCAAGTTGGAATCATCGTCATCGCTGGTATTATCTTCGCAATTCACCTGTTTTTTGAAGACCAATTGCACCAGCGGCCGTGGGCGTGGGTGGAATATCCCATCGTGATTGCCGCTTACCTGCTGGCCGGCTGGAGCGTTTTAATCGGTGCGCTGCGAACGCTGCGGCGAGGGCAGTTTTTTGATGAGAATGTGCTTATGGTCATCGCCACGACCGGTGCCATGGCCATACACGCCCTGTCCGAGGCAGTCGGTGTGATGCTGTTTTTCAAGGTTGGCGAACTGCTGCAGGACATGGCAGTTTCCAAATCACGGCGTTCGGTTCGCGGGCTGCTGGCTGCCAGGCCGAACCGGGCCTTGCTTAAGACTGAGGGTGGTCTAAAGGAAACCTCTCCCGAAAAGGTCAAGGTGGGCGAAATCATCCTGGTCAAGCCCGGCGAGAAAGTCGCTTTGGACGGTACGGTGATTGAAGGAGTCTCGCAGGTGGACACCTCGCCTTTGACTGGCGAACCGGTTCCGGTTCAAACGCGCCCGGGCGATACCGTCCTGGCCGGCAGCATCAACACGGCATCGGCGCTGACGGTTCGGGTCACAATGCCTTTTGAAGCGTCTTCGATTGCACGGGTATTGGAGTTGGTTGAAAGTGCGGCCGCGCGCAAGGCCGCCACTGAAAAGTTTATCACCACCTTTGCCCGTTATTATACGCCGGTGGTGGTGGCCATTGCGGCGGCTATCGCCCTGGTTCCGCCTCTGCTCATAAATGACGCCCAATTCTCGACCTGGATCTATCGCGCCTTGGTGTTGCTGGTAATCTCATGCCCCTGTGCTCTGGTGGTCAGCATCCCCTTGGGTTATTTCGGTGGAATCGGCCGGGCCTCGCGCAGTGGAATCCTGATCAAGGGATCAATGTTCATCGATGCCCTTTCAAAAGTCAAAACAGTGGTTTTTGATAAGACCGGCACACTGACACGCGGCGTTTTCACGGTAGATCGGGTCGTTACCGACAATGGATTTTCCTCTGATCAGTTGCTGCAAATGGCCGCGGCGGTGGAACTGCACTCGGATCATCCCATTGGCAAATCCATTGTAGAGGCGATGAAGAGCAAAGGGCTCACCATCGATGAATCGCTAGTGAGCGACCACGTCGCAATTCCTGGGAAGGGGGTCAAGGCTGTCTTTGACGGGAAAAGCATTGCTGTCGGCAACGACGCGCTTTTGCATGAAAGACAAATCGACCATGGCCAATGTGACTTTGACAGCACCGTTGCCCACGTAGTGGTGGATGATCAATACGCTGGTTACATCTTAATCGGTGACCAACTTAAACCGGATGCCAAACTGGCAGTGGAGCGGCTGCGATCAGATGGAGTTTCGAAACTTGTGATGTTGACGGGCGACAACGCATGCGCCGCTGCAAGCGTTGCCAAGGCTCTCAATCTGGATCAATTCTATGCCGAATTGCTGCCGGAAGACAAGGTCCGCATTTTCGAACAAATCCTCGCGGAAACCAAAGAAGACGGAAAGGTCGCCTTTGTGGGAGATGGTATCAACGATGCGCCGGTCTTGGCCCGGGCTGATGTGGGGGTGGCCATGGGTGCCCTCGGTTCGGACGCCGCCATCGAAACCGCGGATGTGGTGCTTATGACTGATGCACCCGCAAAAATGGCCGAAGCGGTCAGTCTCGCCAAACATACCCGTCGAATCGTTTGGCAAAATATCGCGTTGGCATTTTCCGTTAAAGGCGTATTTATTTTTTTAGGCGTTGTAGGGATGGCAACCATGTGGGAAGCTGTATTTGCTGATATGGGCACCGCCTTGCTGGCGCTGCTCAATGCCACCCGGGCATTGCGCGAAAGCTATGATTGATGGCGATACGGACGAAATGATGAAGATTACTTCGCGCCAAATTCCTCAGAAAGATTTGATATGGCCATGAGCATTGTCACAACCACCTCTCTGTTTGTTGCTACTGCTTTTTTCGAAATAACCGGGTGTTATCTTCCATACCTATGGCTGCGTGAAAACAGGTCTGCTTGGCTCCTGATCCCAGCGGGTGCAAGCCTCGCGCTGTTCGCTTGGCTGCTCTCCCTGCACCCGACGGCAGCGGGGCGGGTCTATGCAGCTTACGGGGGCGTGTACGTCTCTGTCGCCTTGGTATGGCTGTGGCTGGTGGATGGAGTTCGACCTCATGTCTGGGATCTTGTCGGTGTGGCCGTGACGCTGCTCGGTATGAGCATCATCATGTTCGCGCCCCGGGGTGGATGACCGATGCCGAAAGCCCAATTCGATTTCGTTTTGGGAACCGAACCGGCGTCCGAAAACCGGATTCGAAGTTGTTGCGGCTCGACGCCAGGTATCGGGTTTTACTGCAAACCCGTCACCCTCGTCCGGTGCCGGGAAATCAGGGGAGAAAATCGTTTCTCTGGTCGGGTTGGCGGGAAGTGGTTGTGCGAGATGATTTCGGCGTTTATTATCAAGGAGTTACGAGGAGCGTGGGCTTTGAGACTGTTTTGCGGTAGGTCGACGCACCCTCCACCATTTTTGCTGATAACTAACTGTTATCTTTTGCAGAAACCCGAAGTAGATGGCCACTTGTACAACGAAAAGTACAAAGGAGTGGTACATATGCTTCGGGTTTTCGCGTATTTACAACAGCACCCTGTCAGCGGCGTTTTCTATTACCGGGAGACCATCCCGGCCCACCTTCGGCCCGTCCTGGGCAAGCGTGAAATCAAGAAATCGCTCGGCACTGGTCGCAAGACAGAAGCAATCCGGGCGGCCCAACTGCTCCACGCGAAAACGATTGAGTTGTTCGAGAGGACAGAACGGCGCATGACACCGAAGAAAGGCAAGCCCACACCTGATGCCGCACAGACTGCCGCCGCTGTCCTGGCGGCCCTGGAAGGGGCCTCTAGTGGCCCCGCTGCTGGCCTTGGCAAGATCGTTCTGAACTTGGCCGGGGGCAAGGTGACTATCGTTCGGGATGACCCGGCAGAAGAGGCGGCCATTGCCGCCCGGTTGCTGTCCACCGTCCCGGCCGGGCCTGCTCCTGCCGCTGATCCACGGCGCACTGGTCGGCCCCGCAAGGATGCGGCCCCTATGCTGTCCGACCTGATCAAGGGCTATTTCGATGAAATCAAGCTGACCGGCACACAACAGCCAAAGACCGTTGAAGAGAATCAAAGCATCTTTCAGTTGCTCCTGGAAGTGACCAGAAACCCGCTTGCTGAATCTGTCGGCATAAAGGCGGCCACCGACTTCAAGACCGCCCTGTTGATGCTGCCGTCCAACCGGACCAAGGGAAAGAACCACGGCAAGACTGTGTTAGCTCTCAAAAACGATGAGCAAAAAAAGGAGGTTTTTCTCAGAATCTGTTAACGAGTGGATCTGAGAATTCAGATACCTTTGACCAGCAGGGCTTGCGGGTCATGGGGGACAGGGTGATGGGCCTCTGCAAAGACCCACCACCCCC
>Ga0265295_1005905_pt1 | contig 15230 bp, 13 predicted proteins | sample Munlansysbiofilm_FD_192503 | JGI IMG/M metagenome (GOLD analysis project Ga0265295, IMG submission 192503) | Leachate microbial communities from a municipal landfill in Southern Ontario, Canada - Methane capture system biofilm | ecosystem: Engineered > Solid waste > Landfill > Unclassified ... | reverse complement strand
CAGCAATTAAAGAACCGGCTTTTGCACAAAGGTTTAAATCCCAATTATTAGTTAATCCATATAAAAAACCTGCCGCATAATTATCTCCTGCACCAGTAGTATCTATAGGTTTAGCTTTAATGGCAGCTACTGCATGTTTTTCGTTAAAACCTTTGACTAGAGAACCTTGACGACCAACTTTTACAACTGCAATTTCGCATAAAGAAGAAATCATTTCTAATGCTTGTTCGGGTTCTTGACCTGTAAAGGCTTTAGCTTCTTCTTCGTTTGCAAAAACAATATCAATATATTTATCAATTAAATATTTTAAAAAATCTAAATTTTCTTCAACAATATTGTAGGAAGCTAAGTCTATAGATACTTTTAATCCGGCTTTTTTTGCAGTGGCAACAGCCTTTTCAATTAATTCATTATTAAAAATTAAATAGCCTTCTATGTGTAAAATATCAAAGCCCTTAAAAGTTAAATCGCTAATATCCTCAGCAGAAAGTTCTGAAGCTGCACCCAAATAAGTTGCAAAAGTTCTTTCAGAATCTGGACTAATTAAAGCTACAGCAATACCTGTAGGAGTGCTTGTTTTTTTTAGATGAGGAAAAACTCCAGTTTTTTTCATGTCCTCGGCAAAAAACTTTCCCATTTCATCATCACATATTTTTCCAACAAAACCTGTTGATACACCTAAATTTGCTAAACTGCGAATTGTATTAGCAGCCGAGCCTCCACTTGCTAGACTTTTTGAAAAATCTGCCGTAAATTTCTGAATGTTTTGACTTGTTTCTTGGTCAACTAATTGCATACTGCCTTTTGGAAGATTTAATTTTTCTAAAACAGAATCATCTGTAAGCATTGTCATTACATCAACTAAGGCGTTTCCTAGTGCGATTATTTTTGTCATGATAAAATTTATTTAAAAATATTTTGCAAATATAAAAAACAATATTATTTTTGCAACGCTTTTTTCCTCTTTAGCTCAGTTGGTTAGAGCACCTGACTGTTAATCAGGGGGTCCTAGGTTCAAGTCCTAGAAGGGGAGCAGCTCACAATCAGAGGCTTAGGTGAAAATCTAAGCCTTTTTTTATTTTGTTTTTTGTGTTGTAAATAAATTAGATTTATATTTTTTTGTTAGTTTGGCAAGTTATTCTTATCTTTATGACAATTTTAATAACTAAAATAAATAAAAATGAAAAAAAATCTAATTATCCTAAGTTTATTATTGTTTGTTCTTTTTTGGTCTTGTAATAACCAACAAAGTGAGCAAGAAATTAAAAATCAAGTTGCAAAAGAATTGGTTCAAGAACAAGCTCTTGTCGAATTTCAAGATTATGGACCAAATCCATTTGTTTTTGATTTAGAGGCATATACTGTTCAGAACGAAACTTATAGAACAGCTATTTGGACAGGCGAATTTATGCAAATGACAGTTATGAATATTCTTCCAGGCGAGGATATTGGCTTGGAAATACATGAGGACCACGACCAATTTTTAAGAGTTGAGCAAGGTGTTGGTTTTGTGCAAATGGGAGATAGTGAAGATAATCTTGATTTTGAAGCAATTGCAGAAGAAGATTTTGGAATTTTTATTCCTGCAGGAAAATGGCATAATGTTACAAATAAATCAGATGAGCCTTTAAAACTTTATTCTATTTATTCTCCGGCAGAACATCCGTATGGAACTGTTCATAAAACTCAAGAAGAAGGATTAGAACATTAAAATAAAAATCTTATAGGTTTTTAACAGTTTAAGTATGAAAACTTTTTAAGTTTTTTGCCAATTAGTAATTTTCTTTTTTTGAAATTTACGAAAATTTAAAATTACTATATGAGCCCTCTTATTATTTTTGGAATTGTACTAAGTTATTTTGCCTTATTATTAATAGTATCATTTTTTACATCAAAAAATGTAAATAATGAAGGCTTTTTTTTAGGAAATAAAAAATCACCTTGGTTTGTTGTGGCTATAGGAATGTTGGGCTCCTCAATTTCCGGTGTTACTTTTATTTCTGTCCCAGGCTGGGTTCAAACTACACAAATGACTTATTTGCAGATGGTTATGGGCTTTGTGGCAGGTTATTTTGTAATAGCTTATGTGCTTTTGCCATTATATTATAGATTGAATTTAACTTCAATTTATACTTATTTAGATTTACGTTTTGGAAATTCTTCTTATACAACAGGGGCTTCTTTCTTTTTGCTTTCAAGAACTATTGGCTCAGCTGCAAGACTTTACGTGGTTGCTAATGTTTTGCAAGTTGTAATTTTTAGTCAATTAAATATCCCATTTTGGATTACTGTTGGAATTACAATAGTTTTAATATGGCTATATACTTTTAAAGGTGGAATAAAAACTATAATTTGGACTGATACTTTACAAACAATTTTTCTTTTTACAGCTCTTATAGCAACTATAATAATTGTTGCACGGGAATTAGGACTTGATTTTTCAGGTATAGTTTCTACAATAAATAATAGTGAAATGTCAAAAGTTTTTGAATTTAAAGACTGGCGTTCTTCTCAACATTTTTTTAAGCAATTTATTAGCGGTGCTTTTATAACCATTGTAATGACCGGTTTAGACCAAGATATGATGCAGAAAAATTTGTCTTGTAGAAATATTAAAGAAGCAAAACGAAATGTGCTAACTTATGGCTTTGCTTTCTTGCCTGCAAATTTGCTTTTCCTCTCGCTAGGTATTTTACTTATGAGTTTTGTAAATTCTATTGGAATATCAGACCCAGAATTAATCGCAGGAGATAAATTATTCCCTCATATTGCAACAACTCAATTAGGACCAGTGGTTTTAATTTTATTTTTAATTGGTTTAATGGCTTCGGCTTATTCAAGTGCAGATTCTGCTTTAACTGCTCTTACAACTTCGTTTACTGTTGATATTATTGGAATAAAAAATAAAAACGAAAAACAAATCAAAAAAACAAGAACTTGGGTTCATATTGCTATTTCTTTTATAATGGCAATAATCATAATAATGTTTGATATTCTTAATCAAAAAAGCATTATTGATGCCATATATGCTATTGCTGGCTATACTTACGGACCACTTTTGGGACTTTATGCTTTTGGATTATTCACAAAATATAAAGTAAAGGATAAGTTTGTGCCACTTGTTGCAATTTTAAGTCCAATATTGTGTTTTCTTATTTCTTATTTTTTAAAAAAATATGCAAATTATAATACAGGCTACGAATTATTATTATTGAATGGTTTTATTAGTTTTATGGGATTATTTATGTTGAAAACAAGGAGGATTGAGTCTTATACTAATAATAATATTCTTTTGTAATTTTTTAATTATTCAATTATTCCCTCCATAGATTTTTCCAATTCTCTTGCTTGAGATAAAAACTCTTCAACATTCATTTCTTTAAAAAACAGTAAGCCGTGGCTTGAGCGGATTTTTGAATTTTCATTTTCATAAAAATAGTTTTTCCCTAATACCAATTGTATAAGTTTTAATTGTTCTACCCATATTCGTTTTGTAAGTTCACTAAATTTTCCATCCAACATATAACTTGGAAAAGACGCATCAACCTGACTTAAATAACAAGATGTAAAAGCTGTATCTAAAGTAGCTAAAGAGTTTAAAGAAACCGGAACTATTACATTTGCTTCTGCAGGATGAAATCTATACCAAACATTTCTGTAACCCCATATTTTTAGCTCTGAAATATCTTCTTCTTGTCCCCATAATTTCACAGCTTCAGCAATTGCTTCAAGTACTTTGTAATGTGTATCAGGACCACTTCCTTCTGGATCGAAAGCCAAGCTTATAATTGTAGGTTTTATTTTTCTAAGTTCTTTTAAAATTGGTTCAACATCACGACTTATGGTAGGTTGTTCGGTAAAAATATCGCCTGTATAAAAACCTAATCTTAAATGATGAACATTTTTTACCTGAATACCAAAGTGAGCCCAAACTAATTCTTCTTCAAACTCACGAATCATGCCTTTTAGTTTTTGAATTTCAACCGGGTTTTTTTGACCTTCGTAGCTATTTTTTAAAACAGAGAGACAGTGATTTATATCTTGTTTTAAGTCACTAATACTTTTGGAATTATAAATTTGAACAACAGCTCTAACAATGCGATGTGCTAAACCTCTCCGTCTTTCGTGTGGCTCGCCTGAAGCTACTTTATTCAAATAGTGATAAACGTCTTTGTCCCATTTTAATTTATATCCTTGCTCAAAAAAGTCGGGATAATTTACCATTTGAATATTTCCATTTTCTAAAAATTGTAAACTATCATTTAGAATATCTATTACAAAATTATTGGTAACAGCAGTAAATCCGGAGGTTAAAATTGAAAAAACAGCCTTATTGCTTTCATCTCTTAACAATCTATTTACATGAGGTAAAATTCCAAGCATAATATCATCATGATGAGGTCCTGTATGGTAAAAAACTTGTTTGGATTTTGGGCTTAAACCAGCTTTTAATTTGCTTATTACCCTATTTTCAACAAATTTGACTTTGTCTAGGCTTAGATTTGGAATTAATTTACAAAATTTATCGTTTTTTAAATCTTCATAACTTAAGTGGTGGGCATATTTGTCGAGTTTTTTGCATAAATCTATGATTGCTCTTTCGGTTTTGTCATCTGTCCAATCACCTGATTTATAATATTCTTGAACACTATCTTCCAATAATATTCCTGCTCCTTTAGTAATATAAAATCTGGCATTTTTTAATTTTTGTAAAACTGTAGCAGGATATACATTTGATGCTTCGTTTTCTAAGGCATTTTTTACTTGTTCGGCTTTTGCCTCGCCTGCTGCAAAAATTATGGCAACAGCATCAGGATTATAAGTAATTGTGTCTAAGCCAATAGTAATAACCAAGCGATTTCTGGAAACTTCTATTCCTCCCAAATCCGAAGCTACAACAGCTTGAGTTTCAAAATTTGTAGCAGTAAGGCGAGTAGTTGAATTATGGTCAGAACCGCGGGTGTTAAAAGCAATATGCCCGTCTGGTCCAATTCCGCCTAAGAAAAAACCTATTCCACCTTTTTCTCTAATTTTTGTTTCATATTTTGTGCACCAATTATCTATTGCAAAAATTGATTCTTGTTGAATTTGCTCATGAAAAGTCTTTGCTTCGCGATAACGCAAAGATAAATCAACCTTATTATCTGGAAAAACTTCAGAAAAATGTTTGTTCCTTGCAAGTTCAATTTCTTCAGTTTTTATTAAAAGGCAATTTTCTGTATTCAGACCAAAACCTTTAATGTAAAATTCATTTATATAGTTGTAAAAACTATTATGTTGTTTTGAATTAATTGGGTAAAATTCATCAATTTGAATAAAATTTAGCTCACTTAAATCAGGGCGTTTTAACTTATGAAGATTGTATTTTTTTAATAAATCTTGTCCATTTGCTTTGTCCCAATTTTTTAATAAATATTGTGTCCATTTGATGAAATACTCAGGAGTTTTTCCTGTTGGTAAGCTAATAAGACCTTTTGGGTTTTCAGATACCCATTCTAAAAATTTTAAAGCTGTAAAAAATCCAAGATTAGGAAAATTATCAACACTAATATACGGTATTTTGGTAGTTTGAGCTTTAGAGCCAGAAAGTTTAAAAAAATCTTTCTCAACTCCATGAAAAATATTTGACATAATTTAAGTAGTTTTCTAGTTTTAATCCAATTATATTTTAATAGGATTAATTTTCACAAAGTTAAAAACATTTTGGAAAAAGTGAAAATAATTTATTTGCTAATTGTATGAGTTGTCCTTTTTTTAACAAGGAATAATTAATCTTTAAATGTGTTATGTCCTTGTGAAAACTTGCTTATCTTTAGTCGAAAAACTAAGTTGAAAACTTATTATTCTCTATTATTATAGCCTTTATATTTATGCAATAAATGTTTGCGAAATTCTCTGTCTGACTTGTATAACATTGCAACTTTATCTATTGGCAAAACTTCGCAAAACTTTTTATGATATTTACTTTCTAAGTCTGCTCTATCAATTTTAATTTGTATTAATTTATTAAGCTTGTCTGAAATTTCTTTATCACTTAAATTAGGTAAATTAATTTTTAATTCGCGATTAATTTCTCTTTCTGAGTTAAATAATTTATCTAACTCTTCATTAAATTCATTATAAATTGGCCAAAACTGCTGTGCTTCGCTAACGCTCAAATCAATTTCTGAGCTTAAAAAAGCAATTTTTTCAGAGTGCATTTTTTCATTGTCTAGTTTACAATCTTTACCTCTGTTTTTGTATTGTTGTGGAAAAACATTTAGACTAGTAAAAATACATAAAACCATTATTGTTATTATTCGTGTTTTCATTGTATTGATATTTTTGTAAATATATGATTTTTAATTATTCAAGTTCATATTCTAAATAATATTGTGCTAAATAATCTTCTAAATATATAAGGTCTTCATCATCATTAATTAATTCTTCGGAAGCCCAGTAATTATTGTCTTCATCATTTAAATATTCGTAAAATGCCAACTCATCATAGCTAAGCTCTGATATCATATCATCAAAAGTATAGGAAAAGTCTTCAATTTTAGAAATTATTGTTTCACTTTTCTTATTAACACTTATATTTAACACAGTTTTTATTCCATATGCTAACAAAATAACAGATGCAGCCATATATAAGTAGGGTTTAAAAACCTGAAAAGGAGAAGGTTTTTTAATTAGTTCGCCAGACTTAATTTTTTTGATTACTTCTTTTTCCATATTGTCGAAATAATCTTCTGGAACTTTGAAATTATTCTTTTTTTCTATGTCTTTAAGCGTTTTCATATTTTTATTTTTGACAATTTAAAGTTGTAAAGGTTTAATCTTCGTTAATATATTTTTCAATTTTTGTTGTTGCATGATGATATGAGGCTTTTAGAGCTCCGACACTCGTTCCTAAAATTTCTGAAATCTCATCATATTTCATTTCTCCATAATATTTCATATTAAAAACTAATCTTTGTTTTTCAGGAAGTTTTAAAACTGCTTTTTGTAGTTTAAGTTGTAAATCATCTCCATCAAAATATTTGTCGCTTTCTAATTTTTGCACTAAACTGTCTTCATAATTTAAAGCTGAAAAAACAAATTGTCTTTTCTTTTTATCCAAAAAATTCAAGCAATTATTTGTAGCTATCCTGTACAACCAAGTATATATCGAAGATTCGAAACGAAATTTGCTAATTTGCGTAAATGCTTTTATCCAAGTTTCTTGTAAAACATCGTCAGCATCTTGGTGTATGATTAGCATACGTCTAATGTGAAAATATAATTGTTTAGAATAAGTTTTCACTAAAATTTCGAAGCCTTGATTAAAAGTTTCTGGTTTAGATAATAAACTTATTATTTCTTCTTCTTTAATTTTCGACATTAAATATTATTTCCTTTTCAAAACTTTTTCAACTGCTGCAACAATATTATCACTTGTTAAACCATATTTTTCCATTAGTTGGTCTGGTGTTCCACTTTCCCCAAATTTATCATCTATTGCAACAGCTTCAATAGGAATAGGAAAATTTAAAGCTAGCATTTGAGCTGCTGTATCTGTTAATCCACCATTCAGCATATGTTCTTCTGCACATACCATAGCTTTAGTTTTTTTAATTGAGTTTAAGACAGCTTCTTTGTCAAAAGGTTTAATAGTGTGAATATTAAAAACTTCTGCTTCAATTCCTTTTTCCAATAAAATTTCGCAAGCTTCAATTGCTTTCCACACCATATGTCCGTTTGCTAAAATAGTAACATCCTTACCTGTGTATAATAATTCAGCTTTACCAATTTCAAATTTTTGGTTTGGTTTTGTAAAATTAGGAACAGCAGGTCGTCCAAATCTCAAATATACAGGTCCTTGATGTTCAGCTATTGCAATTGTAGCTGCTTTTGTTTGATTATAATCGCAAGGAACGATAACAGTCATGTTTGGTAGCATTTTCATCATTCCTATATCTTCTAAAATTTGGTGAGTAGCACCATCTTCGCCTAAAGTTATTCCTGCATGCGATGCAGCAATTTTCACGTTTTTATTTGAATATGCAATAGCTTGTCGAATTTGGTCGTAAACTCTACCAGTTGCAAATCCTGCAAAAGTTCCTGCAAAAGGAATTTTACCACCTATTGTTAGACCGGCAGCAACGCCCATCATGTTAGCTTCGGCAATTCCTGCTTGAAAAAATCTTTCTGGGTGTTTTTTTTGAAATTCATTCATTTTTAAAGAGCCGGTAAGGTCGGCACAAAGCGCAACTACGTTTTTGTTTAGTTCGCCTAATTCTGTTAATCCGGCTCCAAATCCTGAACGTGTGTCTTTTTTTTCGGTATAAGTATATTTACTCATATTTTAAATTTTATAAATTTTCTACTTTAAATTCCCCTGGGTTTATTCTAAACTTAAATTCTCCTGTATTAGTTGATTTAGAATATTTTTGTTCTCTAAATATAATTCTATAATATCCTGGCTGTAATCTAAATCTATAATGGGTTTTATCGGGTGTAAAATCGTATAAGTTAGTTAATATATCTCCTCTTTCGTAAAGTAAACTTGCAAAAGCAGGATTTTTAAAATTAATTATTAAATCTCCGGGTTCTTTAATATTAATTTTTGTTGTTTTAGACTGTTCAATAAGCACTGCATCAACGTAAGTCCTTGGCATAGTTAAAATTTCTAAATCGTAAAGTCCTGTTATAAGTTTTTGCTTTTTGTCTGCATCCAAAATATACATAGTTTCTGGTAAAGCTGTTTGGCGGACTATACATTTAATTTGAGAATTTTCAGGTGCAACTCCTTCTATATCAACAAATAAATATCCTTGTGGAGCTGGAAGATTTATGATATTGTGAATTCCTTCTTCTAATTTTATACTGTCTAAATATACAGGTGGTATAGTGTGAACTTTTAAATCATAAGTTGAAAGAATATCTAAATATATTGTGTCTGCTTGTCCGGTTTGGTTTAGAGTGTGCATGTATGTATAACGAATATCACCTGAAAAATTGTCGTGAAAAGACATTACTGCATTTGTTTCGATTGGCTTTCCGTTAGTATCTAATAAATTTACTTGAACGCTTGTAAGATTAGTTACTTGTCCAACAATTGTGTTGATAGCTCTTCTAAATTCTTTTTCGTTATTAGCATCAAAATAATTTCCCATACAGGACAATAAGTCTGAAACTCTAATGTCAATATCTACGCCAATTATATATGGTTTAAGTACTACACCTTTTTTTTGCAAAGCCACACTAACTTCGCAGGGCATTCCATCGCACATTTCTAAACCATCAGTGATAAGAATAACAATATTTCTACAATCAGAACATTCTGGGAAGTCGTATTCAGCTTTGCTTAATGAGTATGCAATTGGTGTTGTTCCGGTAGCTTGAATGGTTTTCAATCTGTCTTTTATCATTCCTACTGTATTTTTGCCAAATGCTACTTCTAGTTTTGTGTCAAAACAATCCATTAAATGGTCGGGACTTTGATGCCCATATACTCTAAAAGCAATTTCTAATTTTTGTGTTTTTTGAACAGTTTCTAAGGAATCCAATAATTCATTTAATAATTCTTTAGCTTTAACAAATTTTATTCCTCCGTCCCAGCGTTGCATCATACTGGTTGAAGCATCAAATATTATTAAAATTCTTGTTAAAGGTTTTTCAGGCTCAATATAATTTTTTATTTGGGCTTGCAGATTTGTAAATAAACCTAAAACAATTAGTATTGCTATAATTATTTTTCTCAAAATTTATTTTTTAATAATCACCTAAAGTTTCTTCAAGTTGAGACAGAGCATTTTCTAATTGTTCATCGCTTGGCGGAATTCCGTGCCATTTGTGCGAACCAGTCATAAAATCTACTCCTTTTCCCATTTCGGTTTTTGATAAAATCATTATTGCTTGTCCTTTGCCCGAAAGTTTTTGTGCTTGTTTTATTGTAGAAATAAGTTCTTGAAAATCGTTTCCGTTACATTCTAAAACTATCCAATTAAAAGCTTCCCATTTTTGGCGAAGGTTTTTTAAATTCATAACATCTTCAATTGTGCCATCAATTTGTTGTTTATTATAATCTATAAAAGCAATTAAATTATCAATTTTACGTGCTTGGGCAAACATTGCGGCTTCCCAAACCTGCCCTTCTTGAATTTCTCCATCGCCTAATAAACAATACACAAATTTATCGTCATTATTTAACTTTTTTGCCAAAGCTGCCCCACAAGCGTTTGATAAGCCTTGACCTAAAGAGCCTGACGCAATTCTGATGCCGGGTAATCCTTCTGCTGTTGCTGGATGTCCTTGTAATCTTGAGTTTATAGCTCTAAAACTTGCTAGTTCGCTAATAGGAAAATATCCCGAGCGTGCTAAAACACTATACCATGCAGCAGAAGTGTGACCAATAGATAGAAAAAATAAATCTTCATTAATCCCGTCCATTTTAAAATCTTTGTTATGCTCCATTATTTCAAAATAAAGACTTACTAAAAGTTCTGTAACCCCTAAGGACCCACCTGGATGACCAGATTTTTTTGCATGAATCATTCTTAACAAATCTCTGCGAACCTGACTAGCAATTTTTTCTAAATTTTGAATATTTTCCATTTCTATTTTTATTTTTGCACAAAGGTAGGATAATAAATTGAAAAATTTAAATAAATAATGATTGAATTTGGATTAAAGTTTATACTTTTACATAAAATATTTTGATTTGAACATAGAACTTTATTTAGCCAAGAGAATTGTTAGCAGAAAACATGCTATGAATAGCTTCAGTCGTCCTATTATTGCCGTAGCTATAGGCGGTATTGCTATTGGCTTGGCGGTAATGATTTTATCTATTGCTATTGTTACGGGATTTAAAAATGAAATTACAAATAAAGTTGTTGGTTTTGGTTCGCATTTGCAAATTGTGAATTTTGATAACAATACTTCTTATGAGACATATCCTATAAGTAAAACGCAAACATGGATTTCCGAAATTGAGAATATTGAGGGTATAGAATCTATGAATATGTTTATTACTAAGGCCGGTATAGCAAAGACAGAAAATGATTTGCAAGGCGTTGTTTTTAAAGGAATAGATAAGGATTTTAATTGGCAGTTTTTTAATCAGTATTTAACTCAAGGTGATACTTTATTAATTAATGATACAAGCCGAAATAATGGAGTTGTTGTTTCTGAAATTATTGCAAACGCATTGAATTTGAACTTAGGAGATAGTTTTTCTGCTTATTTTATTCAAGACCCTCCAAGAATGAGAAAGTTTACTATAATTGGAATTTATGACACTAAGTTAGAAGATTTAGATAAATTTTTTGTTTTATGTGATATTAAGCATTTGCGTAAACTCAACGATTGGAAAGAAGACGAGATAACAGGATTTGAAATTAAAATTAAAGACTTTTCAAAAATTATAGATTTAGAAATTCAAATTAGCCGTTTAGTTGGTAATTATATAAGTCAGGATGCAGGAATGCTAAAAGTAAAAAACATAAAAGAAGATTATCCCGGAATTTTCGACTGGCTATCTTTATTGGATATAAATGTATGGGTGATTTTAATTCTTATGTTATCAGTAGCCGGATTTAATATGATTTCGGGATTGTTAGTGATAATCTTAGAAAGAGTGAATATGGTTGGAATATTAAAAAGTATAGGTGCATCTAATGTAAGAATTGCTAAAGTATTTATTTATGTTGCCGGATTTTTAATTTCGCGAGGAATGATAATAGGTAATATTATAGGAATAGGACTGTGTTTATTGCAGAAATATTTCGGAATAATTAGCCTTGATCCGGATTCTTATTATGTGGCTGTAGTTCCAATAAATATAAATTTAATTTATATTTTATTATTAAATATTGTTTCCTTATTTATCACTTTGATAATGATGGTTTTGCCTTCATTTTTAGTGTCGAAGATAAGCCCGGCAGAAACAATTAGGTTTAATTAATTTATAAAGTTATGATTTATTTAAGTATTGCATTAGCTCCAATTGTCATTATTCTAACTTATATTTATATAAAAGATAAGTATAATAAAGAACCTTTATGGATGTTGTTTTTTAGTATATTAGGCGGAATGATTAGTATTGCTGCGGTTTTGATTACCGCCCCTATATTAGCGGATATAGCTGTATATTTTATTGATGTGGAAACTGCTTTTTATAGAGCTTTTTTAGAAGCAGGTTTTTTAGAAGAATTATTCAAATATTTGGTTTTAATAATTTTTATTTGGCCTAGTAAAGATTTTGATGAAGAATTTGATGGAATTGTTTACGCTGTTTATGTTTCTATGGGATTTGCTTTGGTTGAAAACATTATGTTTGTTTTCGGTTATGGACTAAGTGCAGGTGTTCTTAGAGCAGTAACAGCAGTGCCGGCTCATGCTATTTTTGCTATATCAATGGGATATTATTTGGGCTTAGCTAAATTTCTCCCTAAAAAAAGATCGCTTTATCTTATTCTGGCATTTGTTTCTGCATGGCTAATGCATGGGTTTTATGATTATTTTATTATGGCAGGATATAAGTGGCTATTGCTTGTTTTTATTGTATATCTGATTTGGATGTATATTTTTGGCTTTAAAAGAATTAAAAAATTAGTGAAACTAAAAATTGATCCTAATGAAATAAAAGAAGAAGAAAATTAAAAACTTGAACTTAAAGCCTTGATTGGTTTATGATTTTTTCTTTAATTATAATATTACCCTTAGAATCTTTAATTACGAAAAAATAAACTCCTGATTCTAAATTGTTAAAAATATTGAAAGTAAAATTATTAAATCCTTTAGAAATATTTAATTTTTCAGAATACACTTTTTGTGAATTTTGATTAAAAATATCTACAATATACTCATTCTCAACTTGTGATAAAAACTCAATATTTATGTTTTCAACAACAGGATTGGGATAAATGCTAAATTCAGCCGTTAAGGTATTTGCTACGCTTATAATTTTTGAATAAGTAAACTTTTTATCAAAATCAACTTGTTTTAAACGATAATACGAAATTTCTGTAGTAAAACTATTATCTAAATGGCTATAATTTAATGTTTGAGATGAATTTCCCGCTCCTTCAAGTTTAGCAATTTCAAAAAAGTTTATTGCATCATCAGATATTTCTAAAATAAAATATTCATTGTTAATTTCTGAAGCAGTTGACCAAAATAATTCATTACCGTATTCTGTATTTTTTACTGTAAAATCAATTAGTTCTATTGGTAAAGGCTCATTGTTTATTTCAACATAAAAATCTTCACTGGCGAAATCTTCGCTATTAATTATGATTTTTAAATTTTCAAATTCAATATTTTCCAAACTTATTGCATCACAGTTATGTAACCTAGTATTATACCAGTCGGTGCTTGTTTTTGCCGAACCTTTTCCAGGATTTGTAATACTGATGTTTCCATAAACATTATTACTATTTCCTAATGGAATTTGAAAATAAAACTGCACATTATAAAATTTGTAATTCTCAAGTTTTTCTCCATCTTTATAAACACTTACTTCCCAGTTGTAGTCAATAGTATAGTTAAAACCGTCATTTTGACAATTCCAAGCATTAAGTTTAATAAGTTCAACTTTTATATATACTTCTGTATTATTTTTGCCCTCAAAATTTCCTTGGTAAATATATTGACCAAATAAAGTATTAAGTTTTAAAAACAATATTAAGAAAAGACTGAATTTATATAAATATTTTATTTTATTCTGTATCATCAACTAAAATTTCAATAACTTGTGTTAAAAAAATAGTTTGCAAAAATAAATAGTATAATGATACTCAAATAGCATTATTGTTAAAAATTTCTTAATATTTTCGTGTATTTTTTAACACATTTTTTATTCAGTTTAAAAAAATTATATTTGCGAAAAATTTTAGTTAACTTTTAAATTTAGATAAAATGGCAGTAGTAAAACCTTTTAAAGGATTGCGTCCACCAAAACATTTGGTTGAAAATATTTCGTGTTTACCTTACGATGTAATGAATAGTAAGGAGGCAGCCGAAATGGCAAAAGGCAAGAAAGAATCTCTTTTACGCGTAACCCATGCCGAGATTGATTTACCTGAGGGTACAGATGTTCATAGCGAAGCGGTTTACGAAAAAGCAGTTGAGAATTTTGAAAAAATGCAAAAAGAAGGCTGGCTTGTTCAAGACGATGAAGCTAAGTTTTATATTTATGCACAAACTATGGAAGGCCGTACCCAATATGGTATTGTTGGTTGTGCTTTTTATGAAGATTATTTTAATGGAATAATTTTAAAACACGAGCTTACCCGTCCAGATAAAGAAGAAGACAGAATGACTTTAACAAAATATACAAACGCTAATATTGAGCCTGTTTTTTTCTCTTATAGAGCAGTTGACGAGTTGGACGAAATTATTGATAATATAGTGAAAAATCAAGAAGCGGAGTATGATTTTGTTGCAGAAGATGGTTTTGGACATCATTTTTGGGTAATTGACGATGCAGAAATTAATAAAAGAATAGAAGAATTATTTGCAACAAAAGTTCCTGTATTTTATGTAGCTGACGGGCATCACCGTACTGCTGCAGCAAGCAGAATTGGGAAAGAAAGAGCCGAAAATAATCCTAATCACACCGGAGATGAAGAGTACAATTATTTTATGGCTGTTATTTTTGCAGATAAACAACTTAAAATTATTGATTATAATCGCGTAGTACAAGATTTGAATGGCCTGTCACAAGAGGAGTTTTTAACAAAAATTGCAGAAAAATTCTATATGCAAAAAATGGGTGCAGAAATTTATAAACCTTCTGCTTTGCACGAATTTTCAATGTATATTGACGGTAATTGGTATAAACTTAATGCAAAGCCCGGTACTTATGATGATGACGACCCAATTAAAATTTTAGACGTTAATGTAATGTCAAAATATATACTTGACGATATTTTAGGAATTAAAGATTTGAGACGTAGCAATAGAATAGACTTTGTAGGTGGAATTAGAGGTTTAGGCGAATTGAAAAAACGTGTTGATTCAGGCGAAATGAAAGTAGCTTTTGCCTTATATCCGGTTTCTATGGACCAATTACTGAATATTTCTGATACAGGAAATATTATGCCTCCTAAGACTACTTGGTTTGAACCAAAATTACGCTCTGGTTTAGCAATTCATAAATTATAATCACTATTAACCGACTAAATTAAAAAAATGTTTATAATATTTTCTAAGTCGTTGAAAATCAATGATTAAAAATTCGTAAATTTCAATTTTAGAAACCT
>Ga0265295_1005904_pt1 | contig 15234 bp, 8 predicted proteins | sample Munlansysbiofilm_FD_192503 | JGI IMG/M metagenome (GOLD analysis project Ga0265295, IMG submission 192503) | Leachate microbial communities from a municipal landfill in Southern Ontario, Canada - Methane capture system biofilm | ecosystem: Engineered > Solid waste > Landfill > Unclassified ... | reverse complement strand
GGAAACGCTTGTTTGACTTGCGGAATTACCCAATGCCAAAATTCTACGGGCACCATTTCCGCCATATCGCAGCGGAAACCATCAATCTGTTTGCCTGCCCAAAATAGCAGAATGTCGCGCATTTTGAGCCATGTGTCAGGCGTTGGGTCGAAGTGCTTATGATGGCCGCCGGTGTAATCTACGCCGTAATTTAGTTTCACGGTTTCGTACCAATCGGTTATGCTCGGATTGGGCGAAAAACAGTCGTTGCCAGTGGCTTTGGCTGGATATTCTACGTAGTTGTGTACCTCAAATTGGGGTTCCAGCGACGTGTTGGGACAGTAGTAAAAGTTATTTTGCGCATAAAAATGCCAATCGGTTCGGTCGTTGGCACCAAAATCGTTCACGTTGGCGGGTTTCGCATCGGAGTGGTAGTGACGCGCCACGTGGTTGGGCACAAAATCGATGAGCAGTTGCAAACCTGCTTTATGCGTGCGTGCTACCAATGCTTCAAATTCTTGCATGCGATGTTCTACATTCACTGCCAAATCGGGATCTACATCGTAGTAATCTTTGATAGCGTAAGGCGAACCGGCTTTGCCTTTGACCATGGAACTCGGGTCAGTTTCGATGCCAGCGTGTGTGTAGTTGGTTTGTGTGGCGTGTTCCAGAATACCTGTGTACCACACGTGTGTGATGCCCAGTTGTTTGATCGCTTTCAACACTTTGGGCGTAAACGCATTGAATTTGCCACACCCATTTTCGGTGATAGAACCGTGGGGAATATTGGTAATGGTGGCGTTGCCAAATAAACGCGTAAAAATTTGATAGATAATGAGTTTTTCCATAAATCAAGGTATAGGGTGGGCAAAGATACAAAAATCTTTGATGCTGCCACGCCGTACACTAAAAAAACTCCTTTGACGCAGGCGATTACTACGCGTCAAAGGAGTTTATAAATTTTTTAAATAAACCAGCTGAAATTACTTATAATCAGGAGGACTTTATTTGTTAGTTAGAAATGTCCTTTTATTGTAGGCACAAGTTATGAAACTTGCGCCAAATGAGGGAGCTTCCTGAAAGTTCCAATTTCAGGTAGCCCGATTTCACTGCGTATTTTCTTGCCTGTTGCGCTGATGATATTGCAGAAAACACTGCAATAAACAGAAAAGTAATTAGTATGTTTTTCATCGTTCAATATTATTTATTGCTTAATTATTTTCACCATTTGTCTGATTGATGATGTTTCTAACTCTAATAAGTAAATGCCTTTATTCAATTCCTCAATATTAATTGAGCTAACAGTTGTTCCAGTTCTCAAACAATTTCCGTTAATTGAATATATTTTATAATTCAAACTTTTATTAATGCCTTTTACCCAAATAATATCTTGAACAGGATTGGGATACACGCGTAGTTTTGTAATCTCTTCAGGTGAATTAATTGAAGTAGCTATTCCAAGTAAAAAATCAATGTTTACAGCACTTGCATTTTCAACTGAAAGTTCAACGTCAATCCCATTATCAAACGAAATACCTAAGTAACTGGGAACCACCAAATATTTACCCCAATTCAAATTTTGTACTGTATATTCTCCCTGGTCATTCGTCATGCATGTAGTTACCGGAATGGTATCGGGCAATGAATAGATTACAATGTTATTGGAAAATAACGGAACGGTATCAATATCACCTCCTTCATTCACAGCTATTTGTCTTTCTGCTTTGCCTGATATAGTTCCACTGCCGTTTGTCAGACCAAAGGGAATTATTCTTAAATCGGTATACACTTCGCTATCCTCGTTAAGATCGAAAATATGGGCATCTCCAACAATGGCAGAACCAGGCGCAAAAGTTATAATGAAATTATCGGTTTCGGGTTTTGTTGGTACAGCCATAATTTTCCATCGGCCTTCAGGTAAAACGTATCTGTTTTGTTCATTCGGAATTTCTTGAATTCCCTTTTTTGTGTCTTCATTTAAAAAGAACAGGACATAGTTTTCCATATTAAAAGGTGAGCCGTTAAGGGATACATTCAACTCTGCAAATGGCACAATGTTATGGATATCCACGTCCACCTCGTACCATTCCGATTCGTTTTTACCATCGGTGGCTTTCACATAAAGTTTTGCTGTAATATAGTCCGCTACATAAGGTGCTACCAAATATAACTTAGAACTATCACTTTCAAGAGTAGTCTCTTTGTTGTCCAGCTTTAATTTCCATTCAAATGTGCAGTTATAGAGCGAACTGGTTTCGGGGTCGTAGCTGGCGCTGGCATCAATAAGCAGGGTTTCGCCTTCGTTGACTTCAAGCTGCCAATCGTTGGCAACAGAAATAACCGGAGGCAGCTCGTTGGCTTTTACAGCGACTCCAAGCGTGGCGGTGTCCGAATCTATTCCGTCACTAACCACCAGTTGAATGGTGTAGTATTCTCCGTACATGGCATCTTCCGGATAATCTGCAGGTTTGGGAGGTAACATAAGTGTAACCGTTGGATTTGCGGCATTGGCATTACTGAAAGTACAATACTCGTCAAAACCAGGTACGCTCCATTTATATGTCAGTTCATTGCCATCGGCATCGTAAGAACCATCTCCATGAAGCTGAATCGTTTTCCCCTCAAACACTTTCAGGGCTTGCCCGGGCGCAGTGGCTGAAGCTATGGGTGCAGTGTTGGGTTTAGGTAGAGATGCCGTTTTTATTCGTCCCCAATCTATGAAATACAGTTGGTTATTATTATCAATTTCAAAACGGTATGAAACATTAGTGTTATTAATATGATGTGTAAAACGCTTTTTATCTGGTTCATAGCAAAATAATCCGGAACCAGAGCCATAATTTTCATTAACCCACCATAAATTACCATAGTTATCGGTTTTTATATACCGGACATTCGACTCGTGATACGTTTGATACTCAGAATATTCTCCCAACCAAACAACCTCTTTGGTTTGGATGTCGTATTCGATTACACCGTTTATTGCCGTTCCAAAATATAGTTTATCGCCCGAAGCCGTAATTGCATATACATGGTTAATTGGCGCACCATGGCTTTGTGGGAATAAACTGTCGGTTACTGAAAGGTTCATAATACCCGGTTCAAGTCCTAGCCAGAGTTCTCCGTTATTATCTGCACCCATGCATTCCACATCGCTGGATGGTAAAGGCCATGTAGACCAAACATATGCCGGGATATACGGTGATGTTAAAGAAATATTAGGGACAGCCTGCCATTGTTCACCCACTTTTTTATAAAGTCCCTCACTGGTAGAAATGTACATTTCACCCTTGTGGCAATACAACTGGGTAGGCTCACCGTTAATATTTAAGTCAACGGTTAATTGTTCCTGCCAATTAGTGGTGTCGGTGCAGGTAATCAGGTCACCTTCATCGCTTAGCATCCATAAATCGCCTTTATCATCTGTAATTACCGAAACAAATTTTTTATTATTCATATTTATGGAAACCGGTTTATCGAACATTTTATATTGGGGTAAACTGTCCATATTTATGTAATAAACCTTTTCGTTGTATGTTGATATTGCCCAAAGAGCATTGTGAATACTATCCAAGGCAATATGACTAACGTGTCGTTCTGACGTATATAAGGGATGCGTATTTTCAAACAAATATTCTGCTTGTAAATCAGTAACACTTACCCTCCAATGTTTTTCGTAAGTCTTTTCAGTATTTTCGGGGTTATATGCTTTTAAGGTGAGTAAGAAATGACCTCTGTTTTCTGCATTTACAGTAAAGGTTTGGCCAGTAGCAACTTTCTCGCCATCTATGAGCCATTCAATGGTTAACGCTTCTTTATTGTAAAATTCGGCGCTCATCTCTTTTGTTTCGCCTTTTTTTAAGGTGAAATTGTTTTTATTAATGAGCGTAACATTATCGAGTTTAGGAAATATTAAACTATGGTCGAATTCATAAATTGCAATATCTTTATTATAGTCAGCAGGGAAAGCCATAGCAGTGCTGTTCTCAAGTGGCGTACCATTTGACATACCTATGCTTTTAATTGTTTGGGTAGAAGGGCAGTACTGCGGATAGCCCACATAACAATAATCTTGTTGGTATCTCAAATAGCTTTGACCAATAAGGTTTAAAGTACTGTCAAGATAAACAAGGCGTTCCGAGTTGCTGTTGCCCCGTTCGGGTACATTCATGCTTTGACCATTGTAATAAGTGCCTCTATCGTCTGTCCTGTTTGAAATATCCTTACTAGTAAATACAATATTGTCATTTTCATCTATAGTCGCATGATCAAAACTATAAAGTAGTTGTCTGAACCTACCGGTTACAATTGTGTCGGTAAACGATTGATTCCATTTTTCAATAATTACTCCGTCTCCATCGTCGCAGAAACGGTAATAACAGCCACTATAAGGACTTTTCAATACAAATTTTGTCTGTTGTTCATTATTGCTAATTAATGTTGGGATGTTATTGGGGTATGCCAACAATATTTCATCGCCCGAACGCATATGGGAGATACTCAGCGTACCGTTTGACTCAATAAAATGAGTGCCAAACTCGCAACAATCAGTAGTTTTAACCCCAATGCCATATTGAGAAAGGCTTTGTTGTCCCAAATAACTTCCGTCTAAAGTTGAAAAGGTAACCAGTCGGAAAGTACTGTTATATCCCCATTCACCAGTAAGGTATTCTGTTTCGCTATCCCAGGTGTCTAACCAAAATGTAGAAGAAGGCCCCAAATCTAAAAGCAGAACAGGGTTGTTGTTTATGTCAATTCTAAATTCAGCGTATTCACCGTAGTTGCCATACGAACGTTGCCATATTAAGTTGCCTTCAGGGTTTAGTTTTATAATAGTAAAATTGCAATTGTTAGTGTATGGAATAGAAAAACTGCCCATGTTGATAGTTGCGGTATTGGGATAGCTTCTGGAAATTAGAATATAAACATTATTATGGTCATCCACTTGCACCCTATGAATACTAACTATACCTAAATCAAATGAATACGATTTTGACGCGTGCAGAAACCAGGCTAAACTATTATCAGGGTTTAATTTGCAGATAAAGGGTGTAAAGTTTTCGCCATCTGGTCCTTGCTGTGCCCCACGATGAAATGTATGTCCGTCAACCGTAAAAGAATGAGACATTCCATACCCGCCTTGTTTTGTAAATCCATAATCTCCCCACAAATAGCTACACTCGTTTTTTATTAAACTTTGCGCCGATTGCCCACCAACACCGCTAAGCGTGGTGGTATTCATGCAATTTTGGGCATTACTGTTTATTGCCAGAACAAGCAATAAATATATACTGATTGTGATACTTTTCATGTTAATCTTTAATTGTATATTGGTAATTTATTTTTTAATAAGCCTGGCAGCAATAGAAGGTTTGTTTTGGTATTGTATTACCAACAGGTATGTGCCATTTTCTAAGTTGCTTGTCTGAATGGTTATGTTTTCAATATCAGATGTTGGAACGTCCATTATTTTGTTGCCCAAGATGTTATACAATGAAATATTTTTTGCATCAGGTAGCTGCTCAATAACAATATAGCTATTGAACGGATTCGGGTATACGTTAATTAATTCATCATCAAACAATTGTAAAACAGCATTTGTAATATTGACATTTTCAACAAATGAAGGGTAACCATCGTTTATGCCAGCATCAATTACCCATGTGTTTTCAAAATCCCATCCTATGAAGCTCTCCCGGGTTTTCATCTGGCTGGTAGTTAGCCCAGTAGCTGCATTTTCATCGGCAAGATTTGAAACCTGGGCAGAGGATTCCGTATCCCAGTAATTGTACCTCATATAATAATCGTTACCATCCACACAACTTCCTACGAAACCTTTTGAATAGACAGTTACTTCGTTTTCATAATCGACAATGCCGGTTGAATAACATTTGTTGATTGCTGCGTTTTCGTTGCGTCCGGCAAACCCTCCAAAATATTCAGCATTAACATTTACGACAACATTACTACGGGAGTAGCAATCCTCTATGGTTGTTTGCTTATAATTTGCACCCACAAATCCTCCAACAAACCGATCTCCCTTAACCGTACCTGCAGAATAGCAGCAGGATACGCTGGTGTTATAATTTCCATCATTCCGACCTATAAGTCCTCCAACGAAATCTTCGCCAGTAATAATTCCATTAAAATATGCTTTAGCAATAGCTGTATTCATACCATTTCGCCCTATAAGTCCGCCTACTTCATCCGATCCTTTAACCGATCCCGTAACATAACAGTTTTCTATATTACTGGCATCAGTTGTTCCAACAAGGCCTGCAGAATACATACTGCCTGTGAGATCAACATTGGTAAGACCTAAATTTTTGATAGTCGCATTTTCAATGTAATCAAATAAGCCAGCACTCCTATCTGCATTCATAAATAAGCCATCTATGGTAAATCCATTCCCGTTGTATGTGCCCTTAAAATAAGCTTTGGGTTTCCAGCCTTCACCTTCGTTCCAGTTTTGAGTTGCTGTTGCATCTATGTTTTGTGTTTGCACAAAATACTTACCTTCAAAAACATTGACTTGTTCTGCAAACCATCTTAAATTGCCCAACGTAGCAATAACGAAAGGATTTTCTTCAGACCCACTGCCCACAGGCATAGAAACTTCAGCAAATTTTAAATATGGATATCCGCTATTAATTTCTGCATCTATTTGCCAAATATTGGTGAAATCCCAACCTGTGAAAGTATTAATATTTTTCATTTCAGCTGTAGTTTTTCCCTGAGGCAAAGAGCTTCCATTATCAGTACTACCTTGAGTTGATGTTTGCCGTGATGTTTCGGTATCCCAATAATTTCCGTTCATTTCAAAATTACTTCCTGTAGAAGTAATATTACCAACAAAACCAACATTATTAGGAGCTGTTCCATTAAGATAAGATACGTTGCCAACAGAATAACATTTATTAATTTTTCCTGATTGAATATCTCCTACAAAGCCACCGTACCATTCTGCATCCTCTTGATATACAGTAACACTTGTAAGACTAAAGCAATTTTCTATTTTTACTTCTTCTTCTTGCACTCTAATATTCTCTCCTGCAAAACCACCAACTCCAAGCCTTCCTTCTACAGTTCCCGAGCTGAAACATTCAGTTATAATTGAGCTGTTCGAACCAATAAAACCCCCAATAAATTTTGCCCACCAAGAATCTGCACCTTCTACCTGAGTATTAGTAAAAGATTTTGTAATAGTACCATTAAAAGATTGACCTGCTAATCCCCCAACATTTTCACGCCCCTTAACATAACCTGAAACCTGAGTATTTTCTATTTCTCCCAGCCAACTACTACCCACTAATCCACCTACTTGTGTATAACCAATAATATGTACGTTATTCAATTTTATATTTTTTAGACTTGCATTTTCAATAGCTCCAAAAAGCCCCATTCCTTCGGCATATTCCTCGCCTCTGTTTATGTAAACATTAGAAATAGAAAAATTCTGTCCGTCATAATGCCCCGTAAAAGGATAAGCTTCTCCGGCATCATCATTGTAACCGGCTCCAATACTGTTTAAGCCTTTACTATTATCCCAATTAACAATATCTTCAGGAAATTCAATATCGGCAGTTTGCTCAAAATGCTTATCCCAAGCATCAGCATTTTCACTAAGCCAATAGATATTTTCCCAGGTTTCAATTTGATAAGGATCGTTTTGTGAACCACTTCCTTGAGGCACTATTGCCGTTTGTGCCAATAATGTTGTGCTTACAAGCCAAAATGCTATTGCTATTAAATTCTTTTCCATTGGTAAATTATTATAATAAGTTTAAATAAATGTTGTTATATTAGTTTTTGAAATTATCAACCTTATGGTGACAAATGTTTTTTTGAAACCCAATTTTATCGTTCAACAGGGTTCCCTTCTTCATCCCATTGTAACCATTCGCCAACTTCCTCTCCATTTTCGAATTGCCCTTTCACATGCAATTGACCATTGGAGAACCAAGTAGTCCATTCTCCGTGAAGATTTCCTTCTTTGTAATTCTCTTTTTTTAGGATATTCCCGTTTTCATCGTACCATACCCATTCACCATCTTCAATTCCATTTTTATAATTGTACTTGTAATTGATTTGTCCCTTTTGGAAATACTCAACATATTCTCCATGTTGTTTGCCATTAACAAAATCGGATTTTAAATAAACGGTTTTACCATCGGGGAAATAAGCATATGCACTGCCTGTAAAAGGCTTATCAGCTTTTGGCAAATATGCGACACCCCCTCTGTCCTCAAGTTCGTGAATCAGAACATTTTTGTCGGATTCGGACTGTTGATTGCTCCCACATGCAACAACGAGACATAGTACACATGCGATAATTAAGAAATACTGAATTTTTTTCATGAAATAAAATATTAAATTGATTGACAAATAGAAAAATGTTTGATTTGTTACTTTAAAACTTTTGTAGCATACCGCAACACCCCTGTAGTACGGCAATAGAATGAAACATGGGCCTGGTTGTTATCCATAATTTCAAGATCATAGTTCGCATCGCAACGGTAATCGGACTTTCCCAAAATTGATTCGTAAGACCAGCTGCCCTTTTTTGATGCCATTTTTAACCCGTAGCTTTCATCGTAAAGAATATGCGGATTGCCCAGTGTATCGCAGGCCATGGCCCTGTCGAAGCGGTTCGAGCCTCCTGCATTTCCAATACCCTGCTCCTGCCAGTTATTGATTCCGGCAGCTTTGTAGAGGTAATGAATGTTGTTGTCGTACGAAGAATACCGGTATGCAATGTGGAGATTATCAAACGGGTCGGTGGCAATATTGATACCTGCGTAAGAATCGTTGCCCTCATCACCTGAGGCAATTTGATTAACAGTCCAGCTGTTATCGGAATATCCTTTAAATGAATAATACACGTTTTCGTTATTAAAATGGGCGATGTGTTTATTCCCTTCGCTATCGACAACAATATCTGAACTACTGCTTGAAATGTTATCATCGAGTATTTCAACGGGGGTAAATGTTCCCTCAAAAGAATATGTTGTATACCGCATGCCATAATTTGCCCGTTCAAAAGCTATGTGAATAACATCGTTATTATCGGCATATATTGATGGGTAACGTGCCTGGAAATTTTGGTCGCCCAAAACGTCCACCATTACGGAATTAAAAGACTCGTTGATGCTTTTTTCAGCTATATACAACCGCTCATTGTCATTGTCGGTATGTGCATAGCCTCTGTAAATGACAAACACATTTTTTTGATTGTCAACGGCTATGTCTATAATATTATCGGATACAGGGTTTGCTACTTCACTAACTGCCCAGTTGCCCTCGTAAGGCTTATAGGCGTATTTTAGACTGTAAATATCGTTTTGCGACACTATGTAGGCGATATGTATACCGCTGTCGGCATCGTAAGTAAGCATATTGTAAATACCGGCTTCCGCCCCTGCAATGCTGTCAACACGTTCGATGTTCCAACCTTCCAACTTTTTATCCTCAGGTATTTCTGTCTTTTCTTTTTCACATGCTGTAAAAACAATAACAGCTGATATAACAGTTAATGCTAACTTTTTAATAATTCTGTATTTTTTCATTGTACTTATTTTAAATTTGTTTCCTACTCGTAAGGCTTTTCGGTTCCGCCTGGTTTTATGTAATGATTTCAATAAATTTGGGGCAAATCAGGCACGCGAATCAGAATTTCATGGTTTCTACCACATAGTCCAGCGCTTTATCGATGGTTTGCTTTGCTGCAAGACGGTCTTCGATATTTGGGCTGTTCTGAAAATTCATGAATACCCAAACTGCACCACCTTCGTAGGGAACGATATAGCCAAAGCGTTCAATCTGGCTCAAACGTTTATTTATCAGCTCAAATCGGTACACTTCTTTGTCGCCTACCATGGTTTTTTTGCAGTTTTCACCAAGGGGTTCAAAATAGTTACCACCCATGTGTTTCTGGGGCACATAATTTTCTATGAAGTTTGCAATTTGTTCGTCGAGGTTTCCGATGCAATGGTTGTAATTGTTGAATACCAGCAGAGAAAATCCATTACCGGCAACCGGGAGGTTGATTTCTTTAATTACATCTTTGTAATTATAAACCTTTTTAAATTCGATGCCTTCAGGGGCTGACGCATCGGGTACAATTATTTCTGCAAACCGTGCCACCCTGAAACCGGTGTATTTGCTCCGATTTTGTGGTTTATCGTAGTTGTCGGATCTGGATTCTACATTATAATCCTTTTCGGCCCAGGCGCCGCCCATAAATGCTTTATTGCCTTTTCCATCATTTGTCCATTCGTAGACATTGCCGCTCATATCGAAAAAGCCCAGCTCGTTGGCTTTTTTTGTTGCCACGGGGTGCGTTTTTCCTTCGCTATTGTCTTTATACCAGGCTACTTCACCCGGATTATTGCTACCGCTGTATGTATACCCCTGCGTTTTGGAACCACCGGCAGCAGCGTAGCGCCACTCGTCTTTACCGGGCATGCGGTATCCTTGCGATTGTTTGTTTTCGCTTACGTTGGCAGAGATTATTGTGTTGTCGGTTTTCTGTATTTCGGCAAACTGATAATACATATCGAGTCCTTCTCTTTCGCTAAGCTTGTTGCAGAACATCGCTGCATCGTACCAGGTGATATTCTCGACAGGTAAACTTTCGCCTATAAATTCAGAAGGGTTGAAACCCATAAGCATTTCAAATTCCTTTTGTGATACCTCTGTTATCCCCATATAAAAACTGGCTTCGACAGTGTTGGTATTTGTTGCATCTTTTTCAACCAATATTGTTCTGACCAGTTCCTTTTTAGGTTCGGGTTTCATATCCTGCTTATGCACAACCTGCGTAGTTTTACATGCTGACATGGCAAGAGCTATCAGCAACAGACTTTTAAGATTACTTATTTTTTTCATGTTTACTATTTTTATTTTGTCATAATTTGCGTTGTGAAATTAATTTCTGTATTGATGCTTTTGTGTTGAAATTTGAGAATGCAGCGATCAACTTTGTAAGCGTTGTATTTTATGCATTATCTGTTTTCGGCGGAAATAAGCCATGGGAATACGTTCTCCGTTGCTCAATTCGATATAACAAGGCCAGACGGTGTGCAGCAGGGTAACATGTGTAATATTTACCAACACACCCTTATCGGGGGATATAAAACCTGACTTTGGTAATGTTTTTTCGAAATAAGCAAAGTCTTTGTCTGCAATCAAAGGCGGACCCTCCGCCAGATAAAAATTGGTAGTATGCTCGTCGCCTCTGCAGTATATTATATTTTGCAAATAAGTAAACTGCAGCAGTTCTGCATTTTTAAGCACTATTTTTTCCATGAATAACTAAAATATCGAACGAAAATAATTCCACTCAATATTTTAACAGACCTGACTTTTGAAACCGCCGGAAATAAATTTGAATTTGCAGGATCTTTTTTTGGCAATGGGTTTTAATACGAAATAGCAGGCAAGGTGTTTTTACCGCATATCAGATTGTTTCCAACAAAGATAAAAACTGTTGTTTCCGACGGGAAGATATTGGTATTTCGCGGCCATTTTCCATAACAACAAAGCCCCCGTCGGTTTTATCGATTTTATGAATTTGGTTAATGTTCACCATATAGGATTGATGCGGGCGGGCAAAACCATATTCTTCAAGTATCCCAACATATTCGCACATGCCTTTTGAGACCAGTATATCACGTTTGTTGTATAACACGAAGGTGGTATAGCTATTGTCACTTTTGCAGTACGAAATATCACTTATTTTAACAATAAACATGGAATCAGTTGTGCGTAGTACTATTTTTCTGTTTTTTTGCGTCCCGGAATAATGATCCAACAAATTATTGAATTGTTCATTTGTTTCAGGTTGTATAGCCACGGAATCAATGGCATTGCGAACGGCATTAATGAATTCAAATTCGTTAATGGGTTTCATGATATAATCGAAGGCACTGAACTTGATGGCTTTAATGGCAAAGTTATTATATGCCGTAAGAAAAATAACTTTAAAATTATACGGCCGGACATTTTGCAACACATGGAAACTATTGCCGTCTTCGAGTTCAATGTCCATAAACACAACCTGTGGTGCGGTATTCTTTATTAGGGCCACCGCATCAGCAACTTTTCCAGCCTCGCCCACAATTTCGATATCGGAAAAATTTTGATTTAACAACAATTTGTAAGTATCCCTAATGGGTTGTTCGTCTTCGATTATCGCAATTTTAATCATGCTTCTGAATTGTGTTGATGAATTAACGGGATACGGATTTCAATACGCACACCTGATTTTTCCGGTTCAATATCGTTTTTATTTATCAATTTACAGGTAAATGTTTTCCCATACATGTGCTGAATGAATTTTCTGCGTTGTTCAAATATTTTCATTGCCTTTGAAGCATGTTTCGCCGTAGTTGAATTGCTTTGCTGATGGAAACCAACACCGTTATCTTCAATAATAAATTCTACCCATTGTTCTTTTATGCAGGTAATTGTTACATTTAGTTCGCCTGTGTACCCAATGTTGCCAAAGCCGTGTTTTATGGCATTTTCCACAAAAGGCTGAACAAGCATAGGCGGAATGAATATAAATTCAGGGTCGTCTATATTGAATTGCTGCAAGGTGTAATTGAATTTTCCGGGCATTCTCATTTGTTCAAGCTCAATGAAATTTTTAAGCATTTCAACCTCTTTTTCGAGGGAGATAACTTCGCTGTCGGAATATTCGAGGGTTGAGCGCATTAATGAAGCCAGTTGCGAAAGATAGCCCGATGCTTTTGATGGCTCGTTGTGCAGCATAAAATACTGGATTGAGCCCAGCACATTAAAAATAAAATGGGGCTTCATTTGTGCCCTGAGTATCTTTTGTTGCAAGTCTGTTTTAACGAACCGGGCTTCTTTTCGTTTTATGCGATAGAATAAAACAATTAACAGAATAATCACAATCAGCAGTGCGATTATGGCATAGCCAAATTGCATACGCTGGTTTTTAATCTGGTTTTCGGCCGAAAGCAGTTCTATTTGTTGTTCTTTTTCTCTGGTCTGGTATTGTGTTTCAAGTTCAGCCATATTGTTTATTACATCGGCCGAAAGAATGGAGTCGGTTACAGCTTTAAAGTTTATATAATATTCGTAAGCTTGTTTATAATTGCCTTTTCCGGCATAATAACCAGATATAAATTCGAGTATCTGGCTTTCCATTTCGAGCAGCTTGCACGAACGGGCTTTTTTCAATGCTTTTTCGGCATGACTAATCGCCTTGTTTTCATCGCGTTTTTGGGCGTAAATTTTTGCCAGGGCAGTTAATTCTTCGGTAATGCTCATGCACTCGTCTATCTGTTCCGAAAGCTTCAACGATTTTTGGTGATAAACAATGGCACTATCCAGCTCTCCGGTTTCATGAAAAACGTTTGCAAGGCTGCCCAGGCCGGAGGTAATGCCCCGGTTCCATTCAGCTTGTTCTGAATAATAAATTACTTTTTTGTAACATGCAATGCTGCTGTCGTTAAGCCCTTTATCATGGTATAAATCGCCCAACCCGCTATAAAAAACGGCTTTGTTTTCGGCGCTTATTCCCGGCTTTGAGGCGATATCCTTTTTTGCCAAATCAATATAATACGCTCTTTTTTCATCGTTGCTAATAGCACTATACAATGTGGCCAGGTTCATATAATTATTAAACAACCGGGGGTAGTTAATGGGTTTGCGTATTTCTACCGATTTCAGCTGGCACTCAATGGCATTGCCGAAATCACCCATTTCGTTGTACACAATGCCCAGGTTTTCATAGCTGTTGGCAACGCTAGCCATTTCGTTCATGGCCTTGTTTATTTCAAGGGCGGCGGTAAAATTTTCAATGGCTTGTTCATTTTGCCCGGTATAGCAGCTTGATATTCCCAGCTTGTTATATGCCTCGGCAATCCATGAGCTATCGTTTTCGTGCCGGGCAAGGTCCAGCATTTTCCGGACACAGGCATAGTAGTTGTCCCACTCGCCCGCATACTCGTAAATGTTGGCGATTTCTTTTAATAAATTCTGCTTTTCTTCGATTTCTTTGGATGATTCAAAAATGGCCATCAGGCTGTCGGCTTTGGTGCCTTGGGCATAGACTGAAAGGTTTGCCATGAAAAAAAAGAATATGAATAATAAAACAGAAATGCTGTTTTTCATTAATGGGAAGAAAAGTAAAAGCTGGAATATTTGGCGCTTGTTTTTATATTTCTCAGCAAAGCTGATGTGAGCTTCTGAATAACCTTGTGTATGTATATCGAAACAAATAGGTTTTCTCTGTACATTAAGAATCTTGTGGAGCATCATTGATTTCCTCAACTTTTTAAAAAGCCGCAAAATACAAAATAAACATGTATTTTTTCTCTGTGAGGTTGCAAAGATTGCACTCTTTTGCAAATTTCGGTCTGTGGGTTGGCTTGTGCGATTTGCAAATGTGTGCAATTTACGTGGGCTTCCCCAACTGTCCCGAAGGGCAGAAGCGGGCAGGCAAAAAACTATTTTTTTCTTGCACCCACCTTCAATCAATGAGCTTATATTTCCTATACGTTTTTTCAATTTATATAATCAGGTTTCAATGTTGCAGTTCCGTTTCATTTCACTTGCAGCTAACATCTGTGTATACGCCATAGCGTGGCGCCTATTTTTGCTGTGTGCGTATACGAGGAGTTTTGATTTCTAGTGTTTAGCTATTTTAATTGGATTGTGCTTATGGCGCATAGCCAATCTGTTAAATGAGGTACTAATTATAAAAGTCTAAATTACCCAATCTTTATGTGCTTCTACCGACTAAATAAAACAACGCAACGAATGTAAAGTTTTATTTTGTAATTAACAAGTTTTTAGAAAAAAACTTTTCGCATTTTTTTGCGTGTGTTTCTAAACAAAAAAATCCCCACCAGTGATGGCAGGGATTTTTGAATTATGAGATTGGTTGTGATTAGCCTTTGATAGCAGCGATGCCAGGTAATACCAAACCTTCGATAGCTTCCAATAAAGCGCCACCGCCGGTTGATACATAACTTACTTTGTCGGCTACACCAAATTTGTTAACGCAAGCAACAGAGTCGCCACCACCAACAAGTGAGAACGCACCGTTTTTAGTTGCTTCTACAATAGCGTCAGCTACTGCGCGTGAACCGCTAGTGAAGTTGTCAAATTCAAATACACCAGTAGGACCATTCCAAAGAATAGTTTTTGAGTTTTTGATCACATCAGCAAAGATAGCTTCTGTTTTTGGACCAATGTCCATACCTTCCCAGCCATCAGGAA
>Ga0265295_1005903_pt1 | contig 15235 bp, 17 predicted proteins | sample Munlansysbiofilm_FD_192503 | JGI IMG/M metagenome (GOLD analysis project Ga0265295, IMG submission 192503) | Leachate microbial communities from a municipal landfill in Southern Ontario, Canada - Methane capture system biofilm | ecosystem: Engineered > Solid waste > Landfill > Unclassified ... | reverse complement strand
GTATTTTTAATGTTTTTTTCTATTTTCTTATTATCTTGTAATAAAAATTATATTGAACCAACTGATAATAATAAAATTGAAAATTTAAATGTTAGTGATAATTTTGATTGGAAAACCACTAAAGATTATTACTTTACAATTAATACAAACAATGATGGGTTATTAGTTATTCAATCAATAAATGGAATTAATTATTTAAAATTATTTGTTGATAATGGTGAAAATAACTTTAAATTGACATTACCATCATATGAAGATAAAATTTATATTATGTTAAATGGTATAAAAATTGAAAAAGAATTATTAACTAATCAAATAAAACAAAACTTTTAATTATGAAAAAAATGATAAATATTTTAATAGGTTTTCTAATGATAATAAGTTTAAATGCTTATTCAGTAGTTGGATGTGATATAACAAAAGAAAATGGTGGTGGATTTACAACTACAATTCAATCAGTTATTGATAATTGTGATAGTTATACTATAATAATGAGAATAGAACACAATGGTTGTTCAGGACCTAGTTGTAAAGATCTATCACATTATTCAGTAGAAGCTCAACCTGGTACATATTCCGATATAACTGTTACTGTTTTGGAAGGAAATATGACATGGAATTTGGATTTAGGTCCAAATTTGGGACAAGATGGAATACAGGGATTTAAATTGGACAACACTAAAAATATTGGAGGTGGTGACGCTGGTATATTTACAATCCAATATAATTTAACTGAATTACAAGATCAAATCTTTATTGCTAAAGCTGGTAATAACTTACAATCGGTTGAATTTACAGTTAATGAGTTTGAAACTGTAAGAGATTGTAATGGTAATATATGTTCAAACGATGAAATAGAAAATTATTTTCCATCAAATGGATATGGAACTCTTGCGTTTGAAGATCTTTGGCCATCTAAAGGTGACTACGATTTTAATGATATGGTAATTGATTATCAATTTAAAATCAATACTGATATTAACAATTTTGTACAAAGTGTAGATGGTACATTTATTATTAAAGCATTCGGAGCTTCTTTTGAAAGCGGATTCGGATTTGTATTAGATGAATCTATAAATCAAAATGATATTATTGTTACTGGGTATGAATTAACTGAAAATTTTATTGATTTGAATTCAAATGGATTAGAAAGTTCACAATCAAAACCCACTATTATAGTGTTTGACAACGCTTTTAATCAAATGCAACACCCAGGTATGGGTATTGGTATCAATACTGAAAAAAGTGCTTTATACGTTACCCCAGACACTATACGATTGAATATAATGTTTAATAACAACTATACAATTGAACAATTAAATATTTCAGAATTTAATCCTTTTATTTTTGTGAATAAAGAGAGAAGTGTTGAAATACATTTACCAAATTATGAACCAACCGATTTGGCTAATTTAGAATTAATCGGAACATATGATGATAATGGAAATTATAAAACAGTTAATAACTTACCGTGGGTAATTCATATATATAATGAATTTAATTATCCCATTGAAAAACAAGAAATAACTGGATCACATTTAAAATTCTTTGAATGGGCTGAAACCGAAGGAGAATTATATCCTGACTGGTATTTAGATAAACCTGGATATAGGAATGTAAATCTAATTTACTAAAAAATGAAACCCACCTAATTTTTATTGGGTGGGTTTTTCAATTAATTTTTCAATTAAAATTTGGAATATTAAAAATAATTAAATATATTTGCTGTTATAAGTGGTGTGACTTTGGTTGTCCAACAAGGCATTGTTGAAGAAACTGTTCGAATCAGTTCTGGTTTGGGTTCGAATCCCAACACCACTTATTTTTAATTTTATAGATATATGTTGAAAGAATATGTAAGACTGTTTATATATCTATAAAATATTTCAAGAATTTTTTTTATATTGTTCTATTTTTTTTAAATATTTTTTCAAATCATCATTATAATATTCATATAAAAATTTAATATCATATTCACTTAAATCTAATCTTTCTCTCAATTCAAATATTTGAGTTTCTGGTAAATATTTTTTACTTATTTTATTTTTATTTTTATTCCCCCAATACCATTGAGGGATTCTTTTTTCATTTTTAAAGAAAAAATACCATTTATCTAATGAACTAGGTTTATCAATATTTTTATCATTAAAAAATTCAGCAATTTTTGGATAATTTCTTGAAAATTTTCTATTTATAATAAAAAAATTTTTTTCTTTATCATCATCTGATATTTCCCAATATTTATCTTTATTTATAAAAATACAATCAATTATTTCTTTAAAGTCCATTTTATTAAATTTCATTTTTTTTAATTAAAAAATTAAAAATTTTTTTTTTCATCATTTATATTTAAATAAATATCAAATTTTCTTTATCATGATGATTTAATTCTTCATAAACCCAATTTTTATCATCAAAAATATTATTCATTTTATTTTATATAAAATAATAAAAAAAAGTTTTAAATCATTAAAAGAAAAATCCACTATAAATAGTGGATTTAACTTCTTGTTTGTAATCAATAAAGATTATTCATCATCTGAAAAATCAAAGAAATCATCTATATCTCCAGTATTATCATCATCGTCTAATGTAATTTTTGATGATGGTGAATTACTAGCATTTTTAATTGAATCTTCAGCAAAATCAATATCATCTCCTGAAAGAATTGATATTACTTTTTCAACTTTAGATGATGTTTCATCATCCCATTCTTTTGCAATATGATCTTCTAAATTAACATTTTCATCTCTACCAAGTAAGGTTTCTTTGATTTTAATTTGCCATTTAGGATCTGAAATTTTACCATCATCATCTACTGTAGCTGGTACAAATTTTTGAGTTTTTTCATTATAAATTTTGATTGGTGATTCAGCTAAGAACTGACTAAATTCATAAGTAGGAACAGCATTTCCATTTTTCTTTGTTTTTTCTTTAATGATAAGTCTAAAATCTTTACCATTAACAAAGTCAAATACATTTACTTTATCTCCACTTACTTCACCTTTTCTTTCAGCATCAATTTTTTGTTTAATTTGATAACCATAAGAAAAAATCATAATTTTACCAACTAATTCTGGATTTTGTTGATCATCCATAATCATTACATAACTGTAATACTTAGTACTTCTACCAATTAACTCTGCTTTTTCAACATCAGCTTGATTGTTTGATTTTGCTAATTTCCAATAAAATGTACAAAGATCACATTTTGGTGAATAATTTTTAGCACATTCATAATAACCTCTCAAATCTGGATGATTTGGTAAATCTACATAATGAATGTGTTTTTCGATAGCAGCTGGTCCAATTTTACCATCACGAGTTAGATTTCTAAGAAATCTGATAGTAGATTTGTAACCTTCTTTGGAATCTTTTGCTTGATCAAGTGATGGACGATATATTCCATCTTGATTTCTTTTTTCCTTATCTAAAAAGGAAAGTTCTTGTTGTTGTGCGTCCTCATTCCCATCGAATAAGAAACTGTCGTCTAAATAATCTTTTGCCATAAAGCTTTTAATTTTTTTTTTGATGAAAGTTAGGCTTTCATTTAATAATTCAGTATAAGCTACGAATTTCACTAATTATATATTAAAAAAACTAAAAAGTTTAATTAATATACATTTTTATATATTATTTTCATTATGTTCATTTTTAATAATATCATTAATATTTTTTTCAGTATTTAAAAAAATTTGTAATTTTTTTTCATGATTTTTACTTTCTAATATTTTATCTCTAAATGTTTTATTCATAATTAATGAGAAAATTTTATTTTTAATTTTTTCTATATTTGATATATTTTTTTTTTTTAAATAATCTATTGTATTATTACGAAATATTATACAAAACTCATTATATGATTTAAATTTTTTTAAACCAATTTTCATTAATAATTCATCTAAATTATTTTTATATTTTAACATATCTTCATAATTTTCTACAAAATTATTATCCATTTTTTTAATAATATTATTTATAATATCATTATTCATTTTTATTATTTAAATTTTTTTTATCGGATACCATACTTGCTGATATTATTCCATAAATTAAAAAATATTTATTACTTGTTAAATCAATATCTGGATTTTCATCAATAACATTTTTGCATTTATTTATATACTCTTTACAAAAAGAATTATAATCATATTGAAAATCTATATCATATTTTTTAAAAAGTTCATTAATTTTATTAATAGTATCTTTAAAAAAATCATATTTTTCTACAAATATTTCAGATAATTTAATTTCAATATCTTTCTTTTTTTCATCAATAGTCATTTAAAAATAAATGTTTTCTTTATATATATAATTTATATTATTTTTTGTTTAAAAATTAGATTTGTTTATTTAATATATAATAAAAATATATATTTTTTATGATAAAAATTTCAAAAACAGTATCAGAAGTACAAAATATAACAAATAATATAAATATACAAGAAATATCACCCAATAGGATTGATTTAAAAATAAATGATAATACAACTGTTGATTATCCATTATCTGCAAATTCAGTTGAATTAATGCCTAAAATTGATGAATATAATGGGTATATAAAATTAACTACAAAAGTAAATTCCAATTTTGTTAAAGGTGATATTGTTTATATATCAGCTTTATCTGGTGATACTGGAGTTGAATATACAGAAGAAACTTATGTGATGGATAATATTATTGAAGTTAGTGGTTGTTCTGATTGGTATTATCATCCATATATATCTGGTTATGAAATACTTGATTTAGATGAAAAAAAGAATCAAATTATAATAAATAGAAAATATGATAGTAAATTTGACAATAAAAAATTAATCAATCATTATGTAACTAAAATATATGTTGATAATCAAGATATTACAAGTGGCATAATAGATGGTGTGGTGTATAAGAATATTAATATGAATATATCAGGTACAACTGATATTGATATTACATTAAGTCAAACTATAATATTATCAGGAATTTCCAATTTTGTAGATTTTAATGATAAATTTGATAAAAATTATTCAAGTTTAAATACATCATCTGATTATTCTAATTATATTAGTAAAAATAATGAGAAATTTGGATATAATATTATTAAAAATTTAAAAATATCTGGTTCTACAATTGATAATGGTTATTATTATAATTGTGAAATTTATGATTCTATAATAAATTATGGTTATTATTATAATTGTATAATAAATGGTGGTATAGTAAATAATGGAGAATTTTTAGAATCAACGATTCAAGTAGATGTAGATTGGAAATATGGAATATGGAATGATGGGGTATTTAATCCATTAGAATGGAATGATGGAGTATGGAATATTGGAATATTTGAAAATAAGACATGGAAAAAGGGAGTTTTCAATGGTGGTACATTTAAAGATTCATATTGGGAAAATGGATATTTTAATGGTGGATTATTTACTAATTCTGATTGGTCTGGTGGTACATTTACTAAATCAATATTTATAGAGTCGAATTGGTCGGGTGGGACTTTTAATGGTTTAAGTATATTAAATAGTAATTGGTATAATGGAAATTTTTATAGTGGTGAAATAGTATCATCTAATTGGTATAATGGAAATTTTTACAATGGTAATATTTCTAATAATTCACATTGGTATGATGGGAAATTTTATAATGGAAATTTTAATACATCAAATTGGCATGATGGTATTTTTTATAATGGTATAATTGAAGATTCTATTTGGTCAGGTGGAACATTTAATAATGGAATTATGTTAAAAACTAATTGGTATAATGGTATATTTAATGATGGATTAATAAATGGTTTAAATTCTGGTTTAACATATTCAACTAATCCTCCTGAAAATTATTCATATGTTTGGTATGATGGAATATTTAATGGTGGTAAAATGGATAATATGTATTGGATTAAAGGTACATTTAATAATGGAATTGTTGATAGTTCAGTAATGGTGACAGTTGATTGGAATGATGGTATATTTAATGGGAATATAATTGGTCCATATGCATATGATTTAACATTAGATACTTATAGTTTATTAGATGGTGATAAATTAATAGTAAATTGGAAAAATGGAACATTTAATAATGGTAAATTTGGATTAAGAAATGAGGATATGGAAGGTAAAAAAATGTGTGCTAATTGGTCAGGTGGAACATTTTTTTATGGAGATTTTTATAATTTTACAGGAACAACTGATTCTGGTGATACATGTGGTGGTTTTTATGATGGAGTATTTTTAAATGGAAATTTTTATGGGGTATTTTATAATGGTTCATTTGTAAGTGGTAATTTTGTAAGACCACCAGCTATTTGGGCAGGATATAAACTTAAACCATATTTTATGGTAGTTATTAATATTAAACCAACTCAGACATATTAAAAATGAACATTCATATTATAATATATAAATAAAAAAAGAATAATGATAACATTTTTATTAAATTCTAAAAATTGGAATATAATATTATTTATTTTAATAATGGGGTTAACCGGTTTATTCTTATATCAGAAAAGTAGAACTCAAAATTTTAAATATAAATATGAAGAACAAGTAAAAGAAACAACTAGATTTAAAAATAATTTAGATGCTAGTAAAGATTCATTAAAATTAATTAAAAATAAAAATGGTAATTTGATAGGAGAAATATCTGGTTATAAATTAACAATAGATGAATTAAATGGTGATTATAATGAATTATTTACATTATATGAATTTGAAAAAAATAAACCACCTAAATTCATAACAGAAACAAATTATATAATTAGTGAAAATATTTCAGAAATTCCAACATTTATAGAAGGAGATTCATTGATAAAATTTACAGATTCTATAAATTATGGTGATGGTAATTGGAGAATAGTAAAATCAGAAATTCCATATAAAATTTTATATAGAATAAAAAAAGATTCTGTTAATAATTATGCATTAAATAAAGCTTTAAATTATTCTTTTTATTTACAACAAAGAGGATTAGATAATGCAAAAGTTGTTACTTATAATGGTAATAAAAGAATAAATTATAATGATATAAATAAGTCTGATAGTTTAAATTTTAGAATTCAATTTTATGAGGATATTAATAATATAAGTATAGATGAAATTTCACAGAGATTTTCATTAGATAAAAATTATATTTATAAATCGTTTGAAGATAATAAATTTAAATATATGACTGGTTTTTTTGTACCAAAGTCAAATTTAGAACCATTAATATCGGTTAATGATATTGATATTTTTTCATCTTTAAAAACTTTAAATTCTAAAACAAATTTAGAAATATCTATGAATTTAATGACATCTTTATATAAAGATGAAGAAACAGGAAAAATAAAAATACAAGTAAAAACGAAATATCCAGGAATAACATTTGCCGATTTAAAAGGTGCAGAAATAATATCAACAATAAAAGATAATAAAGATATATCTAATCAATTTAAAAAAGAATGGTCACTTGGTATTCATTTTGGTTATGGTGCAATGTTATTACCTGTTAATAATAATTGGGAAATTAAAAGAGGTCCTAATATATCAATTGGTATAAATTATAATCCCAAATGGTTACAATTTGGAACATCAAATATAGGTAAAAATACATTAAATGAATTAATAGATTAAAAACAATTTTTTTAATTTACTATATATAATAAAATTATATATTTTTATAAAAAAAAGAGTTTTTTAATTTAATATATAAATAAAAAATAAAAAAAAATTATGAATAAGAATATTTTCAAATTTGGTGATTTCCAAAATAAAAGAAAAGGTAATTCTAAAATGGTAAATGAAACAGTTATTGCTTTCGGAGACCATTATAAAGTTAGAACAAGTATAGATGTTCCTTTTTCGTTGGTTAATTCATATGTTAAAAAAATCAAAGATGAAACAGGACAAGATATTAAAAGAATGTATTCCGATATGGAAATAGCTGAAGAAATTGCTAAATATGTTTCTTCTTCTTATTTAAATATTGAAAATATACCAACTGATGTTTTAACACCTGAAAAACAAGATTTAGTTGTATCACAAGGTCAAGGACAACCACAAGGTCAAGGACAACCACAAGGTCAAGGACAATTAGATTTAGATTTAGATTTTGATTTACAAGGTCAAGGACAAGGACAACAATCACAAGGTCAAAAACAAGGTCAAGGACAGGGTCAAGGACAAGGTCAAGGACAAGGTCAAGGACAGGGTCAAGGACAATCACAAGGTCAAAGTCAATTTAATTTACAGGGACAAGGACAACAAAGTCAAGGTCAAGGACAAAAAGTTCAAAAGACAGCACAAAAAATTTCACCACAAGAAATATAAATTTGATTAATAAAAAGAAGTCATTTATTTTTAATAATTAAATGGCTTTTTTTTAAAATAAAAAAATAATAAAATTTTGAAAAAATTTAAATCATTTGAGGAAGAACAAAGGGCATTAATGGATGTTTATAATTCCATTAAAGATAAAGATATTGTGGTTGAAAATAAAATACAAAATAAACAAGAAAATATTTCTGAATTAAATGGTATTAAAAAAGGAGATTTTATTGTTTTTAATAATGAAAATATTGAATTAAATGGTGAAGTAAAAGATTTTATAAAAGAAAAATATTTAATTAGAGGAAATTATTCAGGTGGTTTTAAAGAAGATATTTTGATAACATTTGAACAAATATTAGAACATTATCCAAAGAATATTAACTTTGAAAATGATGAAAAATCAGATTTATCAAATAAAAAAATACAAGAAGATTTAATATTACCTAGTTTAGATACAGATATAAATAATGAAAATAAGAGTGTTGTTTTTTTCCCTAATAATATGAAACAAGTGGATATTGATAAATCATTAAAAGAATTTTACACAGATGCTAAATATTTTGTTGTAGAAAAAAATAATGAATTACATATTGTTAAAATAAAAGATGGATTTGAAATGAAACCATTTGTTGAAAATATTATTGATTATATGTTAAAGAATAAGATTATAAAAGAAAATATATCAAAAATGCAAGTAGTAGGTAATAATTCATTTTGCATTTTGAAAAATTGTCCTAAAAATTTGAATATAAAATTAAAAGGACTATTAAAAAATTTATTAAAATAAAATGGATAATATTAAAAAAATAGATTTTGATTTTATAGATGAAGAAAAAGATGAAGCAAAGATTAATTTAATTGCTGAAATAATGGATATTGAAAATAATGATCCTTTATCAAATAGATTGGATGATAAAATGTTAAAATTATCAAAAATTTTAAAATCAAAATTTGAAAAAGAATTAGATAATATAGAAGTTAAAGAACTTAAAATATTAAAAAGATTATCTGAATTTGAATATCAAAAAAGAAAGTTAATATCTGAAAATTACGAAATAGTTATTAAAGTATCTAATATATTTCAAAAAATTGTAAATGAATTAGATGAATCAGGTGAATTTGATGATTAGATTTTATTAAAAAATAAGAATTAAAAAAAGAATCCATAAAATTTTAAATTTTTTATGGATTCTTTTTTTAATATATATTACAAAAATAATAAATAACCAATATGAAAGAAACCATAAATGATAATTTAGATTATTGGTATTCTAAAGGAAAAGATGGTAAAAAATGTATAATATATTTTTGTGATGATATAGATGGAATACTTTCATGTATTATAATTAGAAATTATTTATTGAATAAAGGATTTGAAATTGTTGGTTATGGTATTATAAATAAACAAGAAAAATTGAAAAATATAGAAATCAATAATAAATTTATTAATATAGTTCTTGATTATATTAAAGATGAAAAAAATATAGATATTTATATTGATAATCATGGTAATTTAGTTGAAGATAATAATAATGATAATGAAAAATCAAAAAAAATAAAAACTAATAGTATATATGAATTAGTTTCTTTACAATTGGGGTTATCAATAGATTCTTTAATATTAGATATTATAGATATGACTGATGGTACAAAATATGAATTTTATGATGTAGATATAGAAAAAATATTAGAATTTAATTTACAAGATATTTTAAAAAATAAAAACTCAAAATTAATATTTGCTGGTATTTTTAATCAAATTATAAAAAGAAGTAATAACAAAACATTAATAGAAGTCGCACATAATGCAAATTTATCTATTAATAATATATTTTTAATGTTTAAGAAATTATATTCAAAAAATATGGGAATTAATACCGAAGAAGATGAAGATATAAATAAAAAGATAAATAAGGTAAAAGGAGAAAGTAATAAAAAAATATATTTAGATCAAAATAATTTTTATAAAGATTTTTGGAATGGTTCTGAAATATTAAATGATGGTTATCAAATAATTGGTAATTTAGTATTTGTTCCAAATGGAATATGGAGTAATATTTTAAGAGTAAGGTCTATTATTAATGATGATTTAAAAAATAATGAACAATTAAAAGAACATAATATTTATTTTATTTTATTACAATATAATAATTCTTTACAAATTTCAGATTTAAATGGTATTGATAATATACCAGAAGAAGAATTACCAATATTAAAAAATGGTGAAGTAGTTAATAATTTGGGTGATTATACATATGATTTATTAGAAAGTTTTAGATTACATTTAGATTATAGTAAGACTATAACCAGATCTAACGGATATAAAGATATTGGTAATATATATAATATAATTGGTAAAATAGAATATGGTCCATATAAAGGTATAAATTGGATAGATTTATTTAAAAATAAAATTATAAATGATTTATCAGGTATAAATTGGTCAATTAAAATGTTATGGAATAGTTCAGAAGAATATAACAATTTTAATAAGGTTGATGATAAATTATTAATGATTGATCAAATAAGAACAATTTGATTAAATTAAAAAAATATGTTATTTTTATTATCATGTTAAATGTTGGTGAATATAGTTAGATAAATAATCATGAAATAATATAAAATATATTAATTTATATTATTTTATATTATTTTATATTATTTCATGATTATTTATCTAACTATATATAAACAATTATGGTGATAATTCATTTGTGGACGGTGTAAGAAGTTATTATATAACTTTACCAGGATACGATAATACTGATGATTACGAAAAATTAAAAAATGTAATCAAGGAAAATTCAATTTCAAATAGTTTAAATTTTTTAAAAAATAATAAAACATTTTATATGTTGAATTATTATAAAAATCGCGAGATATATCGAAAATAAAAAAAACCCGATAAAAACTATCGGGTTTTTTTAGTACTAACCAAAATCATCTTATTAATTATCTGATATATTCCATTTAACTTCTTCAATTTTAGAATACATATCTTTATAAACTAATTCATATGTTAAATTACCATCTTCCATATAATGAAATGATTTACAATTAGGACAAAAAATCCCATCATTAATTTGTATTTGATCATCAAATTCATGTTTGAAATCTTTCATTGGAATTAAATCTTTGCTACCACAATTAATACATTTATCAACAATTAGATTTTTTTCTTCTTTCTTGTTTAATACTTTAATATTTTCCATATTTTTTATTTTATTTATTATAAATATAATAATAATAATAGATCCTACAAAATTTAAAATTTAGTAGAATCCATTATTTATTAAATTGTGATTGGTCCATACCTTTCTGAATCAATTACTTTCATCATAATTTCTAATGGATCAGGTTTTTTACTTATATCTCCTTTTAATATATCCTTTAAAATTGATGGACTGAATCCAGAAACCAATCCAACACCTTTTTGGTTTTCTTCAGCTGGCACATTATCAATTTCTGATCTAACATTCCAAAATATAATTTGTGGCATAGTATAACCATATTTATTATATTTTTCTTCAATCATATTAATAGCAGATTTATTTATGTTAGATGCTTCATCAAATTGCATATCTGATATTATCAAAAGTATTGTAGGCATATATTTTTGATCAATTTTATTACTAACTGATTTTTCTAATAATAAATCAAATGCCTTTTCAATATTTGTAGTATTTCCCCATTTTGCATATCTTAATTGATAAGATCTTTCTGAAAATGAACCTTTTAAAAATTCCATTGTTGGATCATCAGAGAATGTCATAAAAGCATCTTTAAAAATACTTTCATTTCTTTCACTAATATAAATTCCTAACGAAATAGCAACTTCTATCGGTAAACCATTATACCATGTCATAGATGGTGATACATCAATTATAGGTAATATCCTATGTTGAGAACCTTCCATATAATTTGGTAAAGATTTCCATTGCTCTTCAATTACTGGATCTTCAATAATTTTAAATGTTCCATTATCTGCTCTTCCACTTTTTATTAATGAATGATATAAAACATGAGGATATATTGCACCTGCATTAATTTTAGAATCACCTGATTTCACATCTTCAATAAATTTTTTAAATCTATCTGGATCATTACGATAAAAAGCTTTTCTATATTTATTCATAGCCATTGATGGCACTTTTTGATATTCAATATCTTCATATTTTTTATCACAAAGTTTTTGTTCAACAGTATTAGATAAATCTACAATTAATTTACGATATTCTTTAGGATTTAAACCTAAATTTTTACGTATTTCAGATGCAATATTATTATATTGTTGTTTTCTTGGAAGCCATTTTGCTAGTAATCCATTTTTTTCTTCAAGTCCTTTTTTAATTAAAGGAATTGATATTTCTGGATTAATTTCAAATAAATCATCCCAACGACCATATTCTGGAATTAAATGAGCATTTTTCTTTAAATATTCTGGATAATTATCATTTAAAAATGATAATATATCTCTGAAAAAATCTCTTTCACCAGCCCCTCCTCTTATATCACGAGCCCAAAATAAAATTTTAAGAGATATTAAAGGATTTTCAACAAATGCTTTTAAAAAAATTTCAATACGTTTTTCTTTATTCCAATGACGAGTTGATCCAGCCATGAAAAACATATCTAAACATCCATTTAAAGATGTTGAATTTGTAATCATTCCCTTTTCTGTTCTTTTATCATTTTGACGTAGAACATTTACTAATTGTGATGTTGATCTTGCCATAATTTTACTTTTATTTTTCAGAATACATATTTTTGATATGTAATCAAGTTATTCGCTGTAAGTATTCCTTAATTATTTAAAAGTGGTAGGAAGTTAACCACTCAGAATATGGGAAATTTCTTAAAATTTACCTTAAATCACATTATCAGTTTTTTTATGGAAAACTTTAATAATGATTAAAAACCATCCATTCTTAATTTATTTTTTTATTTTGCTGAACATATTCCTTATATGATTAATATTATATATTATAATTTTTTAATTAAGTTTTTCTAAAAATAATATTAATTTATAAATAAACCAAAATTATTTTTTATTTTTATTAATTATTTTTCTAACAATTTCAGAAATAACTGTTGAAATTATAAAAACCATAACTTTTATTTTAATAAATTTAATATTTTTTTAAATCTCCAAAAAATTCTTTTTTCGGCTTCTTCTTTGTCAATAAAATCAGCCCAATTTATTTCAATATTATCAACTCTAATATCTATATCTATATCATCTATATTTACTACATAATAATAAACTTTTTTATATAAATATCCTTTTTTTGTTCTATATTCTATAATATTTTCTTCTTTATCTATTAAATCTTTATTAATTTCAACACCAATTTCTTCTTTTGTTTCTCTAATTGCTGCATCTATTTTATTTTCACCATCACATATTTTACCTTTTGGTATTGTAAAACTACCATACCATTTTTGGCGTGTTGGGTGAGCTAATAAAATTTTGTTATCTTTTATGATCACTAACCCAGATGATTCTATCATTTTTATTTTTTATTTTCTATTTTATTATTTATATTTGTTTAATCAAAAATAGTTTAATTTTTAATATATTACAAATGAATTATCAAAATCTTTTTTACTTTGACATAGAAACTGTTAGTAAATATAAAAATCTTTCTGATTTCCAAAAAAATGATAAAAGAGGATATGATTTATTTATGAGAAAAATTGAAAGAAAAAGTGAAAGATTTATAGAATGGAAAATTGATCCAGAAATTATTTATAAACAAAAAGCTGGTATTATACCAGAATTTGGTAAAATTGTTTGTATATCAATGGCTTATTATAGAAATAATGAGTTAAAAATGAAATCTGTTTTTGATGATGATGAAGAAAAATTAATAAAAGAAACACATAAAATTTTTAAAAATATTAGTGATAATACAACATTTGGTTTAAGTGGTTATTATATAAAAGGTTTTGATATTCCATTTATTAATAGAAAAATGTTAAAATATGAATTGGAAATTCCTAGAAATTTAAAAACATATAATATCAAACCTTGGGATATGAATGTATATGATTTAGCTGAAATATGGAGATTTAATGGAACTTTGGAAAATTCATCTTTTGATGAAATGTTATATGAACTAAATATAAAGAGTCCTAAGATTGATATAAATGGAGGTGATGTCTATGATACATATTGGGTAGAAAATGACTTAGAACGAATAAAAACATACTGTGAAAGGGATGTAGAAGCAACTATAAATGTCGCTAAAAAAATAAGTCATTTAATTTAATTTTAATATTAAAGAATGAATTATTAAAGGATACCATTTATATTCTAATATTTTAATTTTATTATATAAACTTTCAGGTGTTTCATTAGAACTAATTCTTTGCCTAACTCTATAAATAATATCCCCTTTATCATATTCTTCATTAACATAATGAATCGATATTCCTGAATAGTTTTCTTTATTTTTTATTACTTCTTTATGTACATTCATACCATACATTCCTTTTCCACCATATTTTGGTAATAATGAAGGATGAATATTTATAATTTTTTTATTATAAATATTTATAATACTATATGGTATTTTTTTCAAAAAACCACTTAATATTATAAAATCAATATTTTGCTCTTTTAATACTTTTAATAATTTACCATTATTCATAAAATCATCATCAATTATTAAATATGGTATATTTAATAATTTACACCTATTTACAACATATGCATTTTTATTATTAATAAAAACCATACCAATTACCATTGAATCAACTCTATTATGATCATGTAATTTCTTTGTCTTAATAAATTTAAAAATATTTTCTACATTTGAACCATTACCTGATGCAAAAATTCCTAATCTAATCATATATTCTTCTAAAAATTGTAAAAATCAATTATTTTTTTGATTTTTTTATAAACTTTATCAACTGATGGGTGACATTGATAA
>Ga0265295_1005901_pt1 | contig 15237 bp, 10 predicted proteins | sample Munlansysbiofilm_FD_192503 | JGI IMG/M metagenome (GOLD analysis project Ga0265295, IMG submission 192503) | Leachate microbial communities from a municipal landfill in Southern Ontario, Canada - Methane capture system biofilm | ecosystem: Engineered > Solid waste > Landfill > Unclassified ... | reverse complement strand
TATTTGCGATCGAGGTATATCCCTCCGTCGCGTTTATAGGAGTTGTTTTTCTTATTGAATTCAAAAGGCTGGTTCGCAAAATCTCCCACTTCGTTAAACGTAAGGTTCTCAAACGTATAGAGGGTAAATTCGTTTTGGGAGAAATGGTCTATAAAAGAGAATTTCGGGTGCCAGTCAAAATGGAGCAGATGGGAAAGTTCCTGCCCCAGATCGGAGATATCTTTATGGATCGTCTCGATCTCGTCTTCGCGTTTGGGGGCGTGGATCACTACGGGTTTTGGATGTAAAATCTTCTCATGGTACGCCTCTTTGCGGCGCATAAGGGTATTTTGCCAGTTAAACAACGATGCCAAAGAACCAAACTCCACCATCTGTCCGCCGTGCTGCGAAGAAAACACCGCCGAAAGCTCGCTAGTGAGCACTTTAAGCTCTTCGTAGCCGTCTTTGTCGATATCAAGCACCTCGGTTTGGATCGTTTTTTTCGCTTGCGATTTCTCCAACTCTAAAAGGTAACGGTAGGCATTGTCGCGGAGGTTGGGCAGGTACAACCCTCCAAACACCCCGTGCCAAAATACGTCGTTGGTTTGAAGACGATAAAGCGCGTCTTTTACCCCTTTCTCCAAGCTCTCTTGCTTGAGGCTAAAGTAGAGCATTCGTTTATGCAGGTAGTTGCTCTCGTGGTATTTGGCAAAAAAGTTTTTCCAAATCCCCCCTTTTAAAAATGCAACCCCTAGAGTATCGAAATAGTTTTCGCCGAGTTTCTCTTTGAGTTCTTCGAGTGCAAGCGCTTGATGGGTGCGCAAGCTCCATTCTCCCATCTCGAAATAGGAGGTGTTGTTAAGATACGCAATCCCCAAAGAGCGTTTTTTCTGCTTGTAGGTGCTATAGTGCACGCTCTCGATCTCTTCGTGTGCCAAAACCGCTTCGACAAACCTCTCAAGCCATTTTTTGCCGTAGACCCAATCGTTTGTTTTTGGCCAAAGCCCGAATTTTTCGGCGTCGTCAAAAATGATCGCGGCGGAGTCTTTGCGTTTGCCGCATGCCAAGATCGTCTCGATAGAACGCTCGGGGCTAAAAAACGGAAGCGCATAGCGAAGCGCTTTGGAGATAGGAAAAAGCCCCAATTCCGCGCCCCCCTCTTCGGTGGTGTAGTAGCCGTCCATTTTGGCTGCGTCGTAGCCGCTGCTTAAAAAATGGTAATCGTCCACCACCACAAAATCAAGCCCGCATGAAACGATATCGGGAACGATAGAGGCTTCCCAAACCCTCTCGGTAAGCCACAGCCCTTTGGGTTTCGTGCCGAGATTTTTTTTGATGAACTTGCTCAGTTTTTCTATCTGCGCCACGCGATCGCGCGAAGGGATCGCGCTGAGTACCGGTTCATAATACCCCGCCCCGACCCATTCGATCGAACCGCTTTGTGTGAGTTTTTGCATATTTGCAAAAATATCGGGATGTTTTTGCATAATAAAATCCAAAAGCCACCCGCTGCAATGCACCGAAAATTTAAATTCCGGGTACTTTGCCATCGTCTCGAAAAAAGGTCTGTAACATAGCGCTACCGCCTCGTCCACCGCCTCGCCGAAGTTATCGACGGGTTGATGCATATGGATACCAAAGAGCAAAGATACCTTTTCCATCTGTTTTTCCTTTTTTAAATAAACCAGTTTTGGCTGTAATCGTGGGTAAGATCGATTTTAAGTTCCCCGAATCCCGGAAGCGTTTGGATCACGTTTGCATTGCTGATAAGCTCAAAGCGCAGCGAAATCTCACGCTCTTCGATCGCACTTTTTTCGATGCGCATCTCGATCCAGTTCCCGCATGCCACGACAACCCGAAGTGCGCCGAGGGATGCCTCGGTGGAGTTTTCCATTCTGATGCTCCCTTTGACGTTGATAGGGTCGATAATTATGAGCATCTCTTCGATCGAGGCTATATGGTGGTTCTCTGCCTGAAACGCAAAATAGAGATAATTTTTGTCCATCCCGTAGAGGATTTTTTTCACGACGCCTCTGTCGCGATCCATCGTCGAAAATATCTTCGATTCATCGATGATACCGCAGCCGATCCACTCGAAAAACGAATCGTGCAACCCATTGATCTCGGGGGAGATATCCGATTGGGGTTTGAGCCAGAAATTTTGGCTACTAACCTCTTTGATGATCGGAATAAAAAGGTCCGAAGGGGGTGTAATACCGATAGCATCGTAAACGGCAATCAGATGAGAGCGAAAAAGCTCGTCAAACTCCATCCCGAATTCGGTGAAATGGTCATCCCCGTACCACCAAAACCAGTCGGAACACTCCGCCGCCAAAAAGTGGGAAAGTATCTCTTTGTGGCGTTGTTGCTCTAGGAGCGATTTATGGTGCTCGTAATCTTTTTTCGCCATATAAATCAGCTCCCAAGCACGGGTTTTTTCGCTGTGTCCTACCCATGTGTTAAGCTCTCCGTGGATCCAGCTTCCTACACCCAAGTTCGTAAGGGTGCGGTGTTCAAGGCGGTAAATATCCTCCATCCGCAGCGTTTGGCACCACGGGGTATTTTGGATATCCCCATACAGTGCATCGAAAAAATCAAGCCCGTTGTTTTTAAAAAACTCCCACGCGTTTTCCCCGTCTAAAATCACGAACACTTTTGGGTCGCTATGCGCCTCTTCAATGCGGCGCAACTCCTCCATAAAGTGTCTTGAAGCTTCGTGTGGGCGTTTGTTGCGGTAGGTAAATCCGATCAAGTCGCTCAGCGCCTTGTCGCGAAACACTATACACATATCTCGGTATTTATAAGAGCGGTAGAGGTTCTCTCGGTTACGCGAGCCTAGAGATTTGAACAAAATCTCCTCATCGGTCGCAATCCACTCCACGCCGCATTCGCTCAAAAGCTCCACGCTCTTTGGATCCACGGCACCCTCTGCGGGCCAAAACCCTTGGGGTTTAAAACCGAACGTTTCTTCAAAAAGCTCTATTGCCCTCTCCACCTGCTCTTTGGCATCGTCTGCCAAAGAGATATGATCTTTGGGAATATTTGTACTCGGATTGGCGCGCACGCCGTTGTGCATATCTATTAAAAGTGGCAAAATAGGATGGTTAAGCGGCGTAGTTGAGAGACTTATAGCCCCTTGTTTTTGCAACGCGGCGTAGTAATCGAAAATGGTGCTTACAAACCCTGCAAGCTCCTCTAAAAGAAGCGCCTTGTCTTCGGAGGTATACTCGCGCTCTTTTGCAAAAAGCTCTTGAATAAACGCGTTGTTGCGTCGCAAATAGACACCGCACCACGAAAGGAGAAACAAAACTTCCAAATCGATCAGTTCGGCATTGTTAAAGCGCTCTTGGGCATACAAATCTTCGTAGCGCCGCAACCCCTTGACCATCGTTTCATACTGGGAGCTTTTGCAGATTTTAATAAGCCACTTTCTCTCGTTTTCCTGAAGCATAACGGGGTCTTTTGCCCAAAGGGAGAGAAATTTGTCGTTGTCCTGCGGACGTACGTAGTAAAGCTTTAACTGCATAATCAAAGGCGGCGTGATATTAAACGTCGCCTTGACCCCCTCAAAGCGGGACATCATCCACGGCATGTCGTAGTAGTCTTTTATGGCATGTAAAAAAACCCACGGCATCTGCATGATACCTTTGACGTCTCTGTAATCGGGCTGGTGCATATGCCACATAAAGCTTAGTTTCAAAATAGTTCCTTTTTACTCTTGTGCCCAAAGAGCGATCTTATCGACATACTCTTGCAGAATCGCTTCTCCGGCTTTTTGATCGTGCGCCTGAATATAAATATTGAGGTTCTCGGTGTACTGATCGGGGATCATAAGCAACCAATCGGTTTTGTTTTTCCAAATTTTCACCCCGTCGTCGGAAGAGGATTTAAACTCGTTTTTGGCATCTTCGAGGAACATGCGCATCATTTTTCCTTTGAGTGACTGTACGCAGGCGATTTTGATCATTTTATAGTAAAACTCCCCTACTCTCTCTACGAGTTCGGAGAGTTTGACGCGGTGGCAGCTTAAAAGCTCCATGATCTTCAAACTTGCAAAGATCGCATCGCGCGTGTAGCCGAACTCGATAAAAGAGAAATTCCCGTCTACCGTAGCGATTAGATCGTACTCTTTGAGTTTTTCGGGTTTAAAGCTCGAATATTTTCCCGATTCTATTTTGAGGTTTTCAAACTTTTTAATATCGGGAGACCAAAGAGGGAGGAACACTTTTTTCTTCACCCCTTTCTCTTTGGCTTCGATGTTTAAGAGTTCAAGCACCGTATAAAGCACTTTGACCTTGTCAAGTACCTCCCCCTCTTCGGTGACGATGCTAAGTTTTTGTGCGTTGGGGTAGATAATAAGCCCCATATCGTACTCAAGATTTTTCACGATCGAAGAGATATTGGCAAACGATTTTTTCTCGAGCGCAAACACGTTGGAGAGTTTTTTCTCATCATAATAAGCATTGAGCACGATATTTTCGACCCCTAAATCGTTAAGGAGTTTAGGGAAGATATGCACCGTCGTTCCGTGCATTAAATCGACCGCCACTTTAAACCCGCCGCACTTGATAATAGAGTGGTTAATATGGGCTTCGATCTCCTTAGAATACGCAATCGACTCGGCGTGATGTGCGCTTTCGCAGATGCTTCCTATCTGAGAAAAATCGACGCGGCGGAACTTTTCGGTAAAAAACGCCTTCTCGATCGCTTTTGCCGAGCTTGTACTCACGCGCATCGCATCCTCGTTAAAAAGGGTGATCTCCGAACTCGTCGTATCTACAAGACATCGTTTAAAGTGCGCGCCCCCCATAAGGGTAGGATCGTTCGCCAAAGTGTGGCGCAAAACCGAAGGGGGAACGTTTTTGATATCAAGTACGTTTACTCCCGCCGAGAGAAGCCCTCCCAAAAAGGCACGTTTGAGCATACGGGAACTCTTATCGTCGTCGCGCCCTACAATCACGCGCGAACCGATAGGCAGCTGCGCGGCAAACGCTTCGGCAAGTTTGGTCGCCATATCGCACGAAAGTTCGATATTACTTTTTCCCGAAACGCTCCCGCTCTCAAAGATGGAGTTTTTGTATTTGCTTCCCAAAATAAGACTGCGGGTCACGATGGCGGCAGGTTCGATCGTTTTGTTCGGCCAGATCGTTACGTCTTGTTCAAACGAAGCAAGTTCTCCGACGTCGCACCCCTCTGCCAAAATAAGCCCCGTTTTTGCTTTAACGTTTTTGTGGATCACGTTGTTGTTACAGATGACGCAGTTGTCCAAAATAACGTTCTTGCCGATCTCGGTGTTCTCCCAAATTACGGTGTTGCGCAGTTTTGCGGAGTGTCCTACGACGACGTTGTCGCCGATAACGACATTATTGAGTTTCACCCCTTTGCGTATCTCGACGTTTTTGCCCAAAAGCACCGTTCCGATGATCTCTACCGAAGGGTCGAGTTCGTATTTTTCATCGCTATAAAGCGCGCCGTCGGGAAACTTTTGTTTGTTCCCGTGAATATCGAATCGTACTCTTTGGCTTAAAATATCATCGTACACGTCGCGGTAACTCTCGGGGTTCCCCACGTCGCGCCAATACCCCTCAAGGGTGCATCCCATTAGCGTCACCCCTTTGTGCATTAGCTGCGGGAAAAGATTTTTTCCGAAATCGTAGTTTTCGTTTTGGGGAATGTAGTTAAGAATTTCCGGCTCTAAAATGTAGATTCCCGTGTTAATCGTGTCGCTAAACACCTCACCCCAGCTCGGTTTTTCCAAAAATTTCTCGATTTTATGTTCTTTATTGACGATAACCACCCCAAATTCAAGAGGATTTTCGACCGATGTAAGACCGATGGAGAGTTTTGCTTTTTTCTTTTTATGAAAATCGAAAAGTTTTTGGAAGTCAAAGTCGGTCACCAAGTCGCCGCTGATAATAATAAAGTTTTCGTCTCCGATATGCTCTTGTGCAAGTTTTACCGCACCCGCCGTACCGTAGTCGTTGTCGGGAAGCACGTAGGTTATATTGATCCCCCACTCGCTGCCGTCTTTAAAATAATCTTGAATAATATCGGGTTTGAAATAAAGCAAGACGATAAACTCTTTGATCCCCAAATCGCGAAGCATCACGATGGTGTGTTCCATCATAGGTTTATTCATAATCGGTAACATAGGTTTGGGTCTTGAATGTGTCAAAGGTTGGATTCTCGTACCGAATCCCCCCGCCATAACTACTGCTTTCATTTACTGGTATTCCCCTTTATCTATTTAATATAATATGTGTTCGGGGAAACCCCCGATGTTTTAACTGATGTTACGCACTTTATGAGCAAAGCCCATAAAGTGGCAGGGACAAATGTCCCTACAACCCCCTGAAGCTACCCGTATCTTAGAGATACGGGAGAGAAACTGAGCACCTCCGCTTCTTCTTAAAGAAACTGGCTTATACTTTATGATCAAATAAATATTCGTAATACTGGTGCGCCATACGCCCCGAGTTAAACTCCACCTCGATCTCCGACATCGTATTTTTCATAATATCGACCCACTGTTTCGGGTCGTTGTAGTACATCGGCACGATGGTGTTCTCAAGCATATCCATCATGTTTTTATTGTCGATTCTGTCTTGATCGGCGATACTCAAACGGTAATCCACTTCGGGGATCGTAAAGGCGTTTCTGCCGTCCCTTGCAAATTCGGGATGCCATCCGTCGTTGATCGAGAAGTGGATCGAACCGTTCATGCTCGCCGACATCCCGCTCGTACCGCTTGCCTCGCGGGTGATGCGCGGGGTATTGAGCCAGATATCGCTTCCTTGTTTAAGAAGGCGCGAAAGGGAGAGTTCGTACCCGATAAGTACGGCAATATTTTTATATTTGTGGCTGATATGGATCAGCTCGTTAAAAATCTCTATCGCGCCGTAGTCGGTCGGGTAGGGTTTTCCTGCCCAAATGATCTGTACGGGCATGATAGGATTATTGATAAGGCGCAAGAATCTCTCAAAATCGTATTTTAAAAGCCCCGGGCGTTTGTATTCGGCAAAACGGCGCGCCCAAACGATAGTAAGAACCTCGGGATCGAACATCTTGCCGCTTTGGTCGGCGACCTCTTCAAAAAGTATCTTTTTAAGGTGTTTTTTGCGCGCAAGAATCTCGTAATCTTCATGCTCGTCAAGCGCTCTAAGCAAGGTTTTGTCTGCCCAGTATTTTCTGTTTTGCGCGTTTGTGATAGGGATAATCTCGCACTTACCCTCTACGTGTGCCCACATCTCATTGGAAACCTTGGCATGTATCTTTGAAACCGCGTTGGCTCGTTTGGCGACACGCAGTGCACCTACCGTCAAACTAAAAGTGTTGTCGTGTTCGTAGCCGCTTAAGTTGCGCACCGTTGCCAGATCGACGTCGGCAAAAAATCCCATCTCATGCAAAAAGTTGATATCGTGGGTTTCGTTCCCCGCCGCTTCGGGGGTGTGGGTAGTAAATACCACTTTTTCGCGTACCTTTTGAATATCTTTAAATTTGCCGTAAAGCTCGTACACAAGAGGCAGGGAATGCCCCTCGTTCATGTGGTAAATATCCACATGATGGTTGATCGCTTCAAGCATACGCGTTCCGCCGATCCCCAAAACAATCTCTTGGGCGATACGGGTTCTCTCGTTACCGTCGTAGAGCTTATGGGTGATGGTGCGGGAGAGGTAATCGTTCTCTTCGACATCGGTCGAGAGCAAGATAAGCGGCGCGGTACCGAAGATTTCTGGATTGAGATAAAATCCTTTTACCGTTACCTCTTTACCGTTGATCCTGACGGTAACCTTCGTAGGCAGCTCCTCCAAAAAGTAATAAAATTTTCTTGTGTATTGCGGATTGAGCGTGCGATCTTCGTTGCGATCCTGATCGTAATAGCCGTAGCTCCATAAAATTCCTACCCCTACGAGGTTTTGTTTCATCTCGTGGACGCTTCTCATGTGTGAACCTGCCAAAAAACCGAGCCCGCCCGAGTAAATTTTGAGCGCCTGATCGATGGCGAATTCCATAGAAAAATACGCAGCCGACGTTGCATACCGTGGATTTATATCATATGTGTGAAGTTTCATCCTGTCCCTTGTTTGTTGTAACAAAATCTGCACCGAAACACTCCGATGCACCCGTTCTTTTTCTCTTTTAACCGCACCGTGCGCGCATTTGCACGCCGAGTCGCTATGCTTAATCATAGTCTATATAGACTTACACGTAAATTAATAATCTCTCATTACTCGCGCAAAAAAGAGAATATGGAGAAGCCCGAGCAAAAAAAACGTATCATGCCTAAAGAAGTGAACAAAAAGGAAACAAAGACGCAAGGGTGCGCGCCTTTGAAAATTAGTGGTTATGTTTATGCGGTTGGCTTTGTTTTTGCAGTTTTTGGAGCTCTTGCATCATCATTTTGTACTGCTCTTTGCTCATAATCTCTCTGATTTGCAATACGGTGTCGATATGAAGTGCCGTGATATTGCGTTTGAGCGTTTGGAGCTTGTCGAGCTTTTGCGCAAGCGCTTCTTTGCTCTTGGCATGTTTCATCACCGCTTCGCGTATCTCGCTCTCGAGTGCCTCCACTTCGTCAAACATGGCATGCATTTTCGCAGGCATCTCACCGATGATCGCCTGCATTTTTGCATCTTGCTCTTTGGTAAAACCGTAGCTTTCGTAATTGGGAATAATCACCTTCATAGGGTGCGGCAATGCCAAAACAAGCCCCATTTTATGGTTGTTGCCGCCCTCGGCATGAAGTGTGGCACACCAGAGTGTGGCCGCTAAAAGAAGTGTTGCTATTTTTTTCATAATCATCCTTATATATTTTTCACATGCCATGGCATGTGGGTCTTAAAATTTGGCTCTCGCACCTACGAAATAGTACCGCCCCGCATTAGAGCCGATAACGTCTTCGACCCCCGTATCGGCAAGATTGTTGATGCCGCCGTAGAGGGTAAGCATTGTATCGAGTTTATATTCCGTGCGCAAATCTACAAGCGCAAAAGCGTCGGTCGTTTTTGCAACCGTCGTCTCCGAAGAGGAGCCTCGGTTGAGGGTATCGGTGTAATGCTGCTTGCCGATATATTTTGCAAAAACGCCGAGGTTAAGCGCAGGGGTGAGTTTATAATCAACCCCCGCCTGTGCCGTTCTCTCGGGCTGAAACTCCAGCTCTTTATTTGTCTCTTTGTTCTCCGTTTGCAACTCCGTGTAGTACAAGCTTCCTTGCAGATTCGGCGTGAAATCGTATTTTAAAGAGAGCTCCAAGCCCGCCGTGTACGCATCGGCTACGTTTTCAAACGTGTAAGCGGCAGCAGCGTTGTAGGTTCCCATAACTTGGGCGATCATATTGTTTACGTCGTTATAGAAAAAAACCAGATCATAGGCAAATGTTTCGTTATGCCCGCCTAAACCTAACTCATACGCATTGGTCGCTTCGGGTTTAAGATCGTAACCCATAATCTCCGAACCGATTTGAAGCCCGTTCGGTGTTTGTTTTTGGATATACATCTCACGGATATCGGGTACGCGGTAGCCTTGGGCAAAATTGGCACGCAGTTTTGCCATTGCATCAAACTCGTAAAGTCCGCCGATACGCAGGGTCGTTTTGTTCTCTGCGGTGCTGATGGCATCGTAACGCGCACCTAAAATGATGCTAAGCGCTTCGCTTGCCTGCCACTCCTCTTGCAGATACACGGATTTGTAGTCCATCTTTTTCTCGGTCAGTTCGTTGCCTTGTGCAAACACGCTTGCTTCGCGTTTCTCTTCTCTGTATTCCCCGCCGAGTGTTACTATATGCTCTTCGTGCGGCATATACAACGCACTCAGTTCTGCTACTTGCAAATCTACGTTGGCATCCATCCCGTTTTGTTCTGAAGCACTCCTAGAAGCGTACCCCATCGCCGCCCACTCTCTCACACTCGTCGTGTTGCGCTTTTCGTAGGTGCTTTTATAGGCTCTTGCTTTGAGTTCTAGCTCCTCTAGCGGCGTATAGGTTGCATCGACGCTGATATCTAAACGCTCGTTTTCGTCTTTAGAGTCTACGGGAACGTTAAAGACGGGGATTTTATTCGGTCCGCTGGTGTAGTTTGAGGGGTGAAAATACCCTATGTACGCACCCTCGCGCTCTTCGGTGAAGTAATTGAGATCAAGCCCCATCGTAAAATCGGAGCTAAAATCGTACGAAAGGCGCGTTCCCGTCGTAAATACCTCGCTCTCTTCGCGGTAGGTTACGTCCTCACTATACACGTCGGCTATGTTTTGTATCCCGCCGTTTGGATGTGCCGAAGGGGCTACGCGGTTGGCGCCCGCAGGCACCCACACGTTTGCACTCTCATTTTGCGTATAAGGCTTCGTTGTCGTTAGCGTTGCATACGCGCTGTAGCCGAGATCGCCGTTTTTGCCTTGCAGTGAAAGGCTAAGATTAAGATTGTCCGCTTCGCCCTCTTCGGAGATGCCGTAGCGTGCTCCCGCATCTATTTGCAACTCGTTTTTAGGGCGTTTGGTGATGATGTTGATAACCCCGCCTACCGCATCGGCCCCGTAAAGCGAACTCATAGGACCTTTAACAATCTCGATACGCTCGATAATAGCCGCAGGGATGCGCTCCAAATCGTACGGGTTTTGTACCTCTCCCGCCAAACGACGCCCATCAAGCAAAAAGAGGGTTCCGTTGGCACTCATACCGCGGATAGTAATAGAGGATTTGCTTTTGGACGAAGCGCTTGGAAAGGTGCCGTACTGCACGCTAAGCCCCGGTGTTCTATCCATAATATCCTTAAGATTCTCTGCCCCGATACTCTCGATCTCTTTTTGGGTTATCACCTCGACCGTGGCAGCAACCCCGTCGATACTCTTTTGTGTTTTTGTCGCTACGGTGATCTGCTCTAAGCGCATCTGCTCTTGTGCTAAGAGGTGGGATGCAAGCAGCGTCACTGCCGCTAGTGATAAACGTGTTGCTTTCAATTTGATTCCTTATTATGATAATAATTATTAAGTGCAATAGTAGTGAAACGCCTCTTAAAGAAACTTTAAAATCAATAACAATTATCATAATAAATTTTTAAAGATATTTTCCCTATAGTTGCGACTTGATTTACATCAATGATAGTAACTATCAAAATAGATACAATAACACACATGCCATATATAAGGACACTTACATGCCAAGGTTTTTACTCCCGTTTTTACTTGCAACCTCCCTCTTTGCCGCAGACAAGCTCGATAAGATAGTCATTGCAGGTCCTTTTGCTTCGGTAAGCCACCCCGTTTTAGAGATGATAGAGCGAGGGGCTCTAAGCGATGTTGCCTCCAAAGTAGAGTTCGTGCTTTGGAAAAATCCCGACGAACTGCGTGCAATGATTCTCAATCAAAGCGTCGATTTCGTCGCTATTCCGACAAACACTGCGGCGATTTTGCACAACAAAGGGGTCGATATCGAACTCTTAAACGTCTCGGTTTGGGGAATTTTGGGGATGATAAGCCGCGATAATTCGCTCAAATCTCTCCAAGAGTACAAAGGCAAAACCATCGCGCTTCCTTTTCGCGCCGACATGCCAGATTTAATGTTTATACGCTTGTTAAAAGAGCAAGGGCTTGACCCGAAAAAAGATTTCAAACTCCACTACGTCGCTTCCCCCATCGATGCGATGCAGATGCTCATTATGCGCCGCGTCGATCATGCTCTTTTAGCCGAGCCTGCGATCTCTATGGCGCTGCGCAAAACAAAATCGTTCCCTCTAAGCGTCATAGCGCCCGAGCTCTACCGAAGCGTTGATTTGCAGCAGGAGTGGGCGAAGGTGTTTAGCACAAGTGCCGACGTTCCCCAAGCAGGGATGGCGGCAATCGGCGAGATACGCAAAAATTCCCATGCCGTAAAACGCTTTTTGGAGGAGTACGAAAAATCGTTGCTTGTTTACAAAAACAACCCCAAAGAGAGTGCAAAAATCGTCGTAAAAACTCTCGATATGCTTCAAGAGGAGGCTTTGGTCGACTCTGTGGGGCATGTTAATCTTCAAAGCGTGCGCGCCCTACATGCCAAAGAAAAATTAGAGTTTTTTTATCAAATTCTCTTGGAAGAGGAACCCAAAAGTATAGGGGGCAAACTCCCAGATGCAAGCTTTTACGGGGGAGCACACTAAGTGAAGTTTTTGTTTAAAATTCTCAAAGATTTTCCTCTGTATCTTTGGAGCGGATGGGGTGCTATAGGGTCTATCTTTTTGTTTATCGCGCTATGGGATGCAGGACACCAGTACTACGGTAGCCTCGTTCTCCCCTCACCGCTTGAGACTTTTACAACCCTTCTTGGCATGTTGCAAGATAAAGAGATGCAAGAGGCTATCCAAACAACCCTAACACGCGCGGGAATCGGGTTTGGAATTGCCGTGATTTTAGGAACCTCTCTAGGGCTTTTGGCAGGTTTTTTTATGACCGCTTCGATGATGAGTCGTCCGATTGTAACTATTTTAGTGGGGATGCCTCCTATCGTGTGGATTGTGTTGGCGATGATTTGGTTTGGCATGGGGGATGAAACGGTCGTATTTACCGTTGTCGTCGCCTCGTTTCCCATCGTATTTGTCGGTTCGCTTCAGGGAACGCGCACGCTTGACGGGGATCTCAGCGAAATGGCACGCAGCTTTGCTTTGCCGTGGCATATGAAGTTTTTCGACGTCTATTTTCCCCATATCTTCTCTTACGTCTTCCCCGCGTGGGTCGCTGCTCTTGGCATGGCATGGAAAATCGTGATTATGGCGGAACTTTTGGCAACGAGCGACGGTTTAGGAGCCTCTTTGGCAGTAGCACGCAGCCAACTTGACACGGCGGGTGCGCTTGCGTTGGTAGTGATTATGATTGCCTCTCTTTTGTTTATAGAGTACGTGATTTTAGAGCCGATAAAACGGGAGGTGGAACTGTGGAGAAGTTAGAGGTTGCGGGGCTTACCCATCACTTCGGTTTTACGAAGATTTTAGAAAATATCAACTTCACCCTTGAAAAAGGCAAAGTGCTCTCTATCGTCGGACCAAGCGGCGGGGGTAAAACGACCCTTTTGCACCTTTGTGCCGATCTTTTGGATGTCACCGAAGGGCGCGTGCACAACACGTTTGCCTCAAGCAGTTTTGCCTTTCAAGAGGCGCGCTTGCTCCCATGGAAAAACGTTCTTGACAACATTATGCTCGGTCTCTTGGCATGTGGTGAAAAAAGAGCGTCGGCACTCGAGAGGGCAAAAAAAATCGCCCTGCGATTCGGTTTAGAAGAGAGCGATTTTGAAAAATTCCCAAAAGACCTCAGCGGCGGGATGCGCCAAAGGGTAAGTTTTGCACGCGCTCTCGTAACCAAGCCTTCGCTTCTTTTTTTGGATGAGCCTTTTTCGGCACTCGATATTGGGCTTAAACGTGAATTGCAAAATATCCTCATCGAGATGATCGATAAAAAAGAGATAAGCATCCTTTTTATCACCCACGACCTTATGGAGGCAATACGTTTAAGTGATACGATTTTGCTTTTAAAAGCAGACCCGGGGCACATTGTAAAGGCGTTTACTTACAAGATGCCGCAAAAACAGCGAGACGACACTTTTGTTTATCAAGAGAGCGCAAAAATTTTACAAGATAGCGAGATTATCGCGACATTTGAACTGGAGCTAAAATGAGTCAAGAAAAGCTACATGCCACGAACCACTACCTCTACTACCCCGACGAAGAGAATATTCCGCCCTATTTAGCCTACGGTTTTCGCCCGATCTTTTTGCTTTTGGCTCCCTATATGATTCTCTCGATGTTGCTTTGGATTCTCGCTTTTAGTGGAGTTATCCCCTTTTTTAGCGACGATATTTTGGTATGGCATGTGTATGAGATGACCTTCGGTATCCTCACGGCGGGAGCTTTGGCGTTTTTAACCACGGGGTTGCCCGAACTTTTTCCGGGGATGGTGCCTTTTGTGGGAAAACGGCTCAAATATATCGTCTTACTTTGGGTAGCGGGGCGCGTGAGCTTTTGGTTTATAGATTTTACGGGTGTTTTTGTCGCCGCATCGCTTAACCTCGCGATGCTAGGGTGGATTATCTATTTTGCCAAAGATACGGTATTTGACAAGCTTCAACGCCACGCCTCTTTGGGGTATGCACTTGCAGTTTTGTTTGGCTTGGAGGCGTGGTTCTTTGCTATCCAAGCTTCGCTCATCGAAGGGGATGCTATGGCTGTTTTAAAACTGAGCATCGGTGCGGTGGTTGTTTTGATTCTTTTGGCTTTGCGCCGCGTAAATATGGAAGCAATCAACGAACTGCTCGAAGATAAGGGAATTGATGCGGTTTATATATCACGTCCGCCTCTGACAAACTTTGCGATTTTTGCCGTCGCGCTTTTTAGTTTGGGGGAGTATTTTTTTCCGAACAACTCTACGACGGGATGGCTCGCTCTTGCCGCAGGAGCCGCACTTTTGGCAATTACGAACGATTATAACGTTAAAGACGGCTTTATTTTAAATCAGCCCTATGTGATTTATCTTGGTTCTATTTATCTCCTCTTAGCCTTAGGGTACGCTTTTATCGGATGGGATATTTTAACCGCGCAAGGGGTACATGCCAACCATTTGCGCCACCTTATTACTGCAGGGGGAATCGGGCTGAGTTATCTGATGGTGATGCTAATCATCGGTTGGATTCATACAGGGAGACATTTGACGTCCAATCTTGCTACACATACCATGGTTCTTAGCATCATTTTTGCCGTGCTATGTCGTGTCGGTATCGTTTGGTTTGAGGCACATGCCATGGTACTGTATGCTCTTTCCGCACTCTTTTGGTGTACGGCATTTGGGCTTTATATAAAACAGTTTATGCCGTTTTTGCTTGCCCCTAGAGCAGACGGGGTGAAGGGGTGAGACAACATAATCTTTTTGTGTATGCAATCGTAGTGTATAAAAGTTTCTCTTGAAGCAATCGAGTTAATACACCTCGTCGTGCGTGCCGATATCGATGGGAATGATCTCTTTGTCTATAATGATAAAATCGATCACGACTCTATAGTGCATCGTAATCGAAACGGAGTAGTATTCTTGCAATTTGCCTTGAAATTTATGTAGCCGTAACGAGGGATGGTGAGGGTCTATCTCCAAAATCTCTATCGCTTTTTCGTAACGGTGCAACACGTCGGGGTGTTTTTTTATAAACTTTTTTAGCTTTTTAAAATAGGTATCGGTTTGAATGATTTTATAAGGCATCTCTTAATTCTTTTAGATGCTCTTGTGCACTTTGTGTTTTGTAGTTGCCGTTTTTTA
>Ga0265295_1005899_pt1 | contig 15241 bp, 12 predicted proteins | sample Munlansysbiofilm_FD_192503 | JGI IMG/M metagenome (GOLD analysis project Ga0265295, IMG submission 192503) | Leachate microbial communities from a municipal landfill in Southern Ontario, Canada - Methane capture system biofilm | ecosystem: Engineered > Solid waste > Landfill > Unclassified ... | reverse complement strand
TCCTTTGGTTTTGTAATAATTGGCTTTTGTTCGACCTTTGCGTCAGCTGGTTTTGCACCAGGCTTTGCGTCCTGTTTTCCCTCGCTGACAGCCTCATTACCGAACAGTAAGCCTTTGAGTTTATCTAATAATCCCATTTTTCAGCTCTCTAATTCCTGTAAGATGACAGTTACAGTTTTGGGAACAGCTCCTTGAACTTCCGGACTTAATTCGAGGGCAAAGTCCTCTGAGTCCGGAGCAGGAATATACCCGGGCTGGCACCCGATAATAACAATATCCATTTTTCCTTTCAGTCTGCCGATTGGATCGAGCAGATTTCCGGAATGGGCATCCATGTAACGTTCTCCTCTGCCTTCTGGAAGAAGATCGGCGGGGATCTTTGTAACATCTCCGGGTTTTCCCCCGAAGTCCATTGCATCCACAATGATCAGTTTCCTTGTGACTTCCGGATCCAGCATTGAAAAGATGAGGTGAGGGCCGCCAAGGCCGACATCCATTGCTTTTACATTGTCGGGAAGTTCGTAGTCAGCTAAAGCTCTGATCACCACTGGACCAAATCCGTCGTCGCCAAAGAGTTCGTTACCGACACCGGCGATTATTATTTCTGGGAACAGTCCTTCCATGGTATATGCTTACTCAAGGAGCTTCTGTGCAACGAGCTTGTTGTCTTCATCCAGCACAATCATGTGGGTTGCGCAGGAAACACAGGGGTCATATGCACGGACGATAACTTCTGCAAGTTCCCAAGGTGCGCCGGTAAGTGCACGGCTGCAGACTGGGAAGTTCCATGTGGTCGGGACAAGCATGGAGAACCACTCGACTTTGCCGTTGCGTACCTTTGCAAGGTGAACGTCGCAGCCACGCGGTGCTTCATTTGCTGCCCATCCGATTTCACCGTCTCCCTGAGGGATGACGTCTGCACAGACTGGGGCGCTGGTGTCAATTGCATCAACTGCCTCGATCATCTTGTACATACAGTCCATATATTCCATCGCACGGGCAATGTTTAATCCCATTGCGCCTTTGCGGTCATAGTTCTGGTATTTTACAAGACGTGCACGGGGACCGACCTCAACAGGCTGTCCGTCGTACAGAGGTACGCCGGTGCATGCCTGCATCTGCGGCCAGGCCTTTGCGCCTGCTTTGGTGGTTCCGCCGACTGGGTATGCGGGGTCGTCCATGGTGATCTCTTCTTCACCCATGTACCAGTCCCACGGTCTGACTTCAAGCCAGCGTGCAGGGTCCCACTCTGGTTCTGCATCAAGGGAGGAGCTGCCGTACATCGGAGCTGCTGCCATATATCCCTGGTTGTGGTAACCGAGGTCTTTTGGAATAGCAACTTCGCGGCCGCACATCTCTGCCCAGTCACGTTTCATGTAGTTCTCTTCGAGAGCAATCATGAATTCCATCTGTTCACGTGCAAGCTGGAGTCCCTGCTTTGCAAGATCGTAGATCTTTGCTTTTGCACGCGGAGTGATGTTCTTGTACATACCTCCAACACGAGGGTTGGATGGGTGTACTGCTTCGCCGCCGACGATTTCGCCGACGGTCTGACCGATCATACGAAGGGTCTGGATACGCTTTGCGACAGATCTAACCGGCTCTTCAGGTGTGAAGGGGTTGACCTTGATGTCAGTTCCTGGAAGATATAAGTCAGGCAGTGCAAGAATGTCATGCAGTGCATGGGAGTGCAGTCTGTTACCGCACTGTAAAATCATACGCAGGAGGTATGCGTCGTCTGGGATCTCAACACCCATCGATGCTTCCATTGCCTCAGTTGCGGCAAGTGTGTGGGCAATCGGACAGATACCGCACACACGGGAAGCGATCTTTGGGACCTGCTCATAGGTTTTACCGATGGCAAGTTTTTCTACTCCGCGAACCGGTGTGATAGAAAGCCAGTCTCCGCGCTCAATGATGCCTTCATCGTTTACTTTTAAAACGAGCTTGGAGTGACCTTCATGTCTGGTGGTCGGGGAAATTTCTACTACTTTCGACAATGTTTTCGCCTCATCCTAAATTATTTAGGTTTTCAAACAGCTATACAGGACTATTACCATTGTCCCTTTGGATTAATGACACGTACAGAAGTACGCTAATCTTTATCTCTCCCGCGGGGCTAATTAATGATTCCCTATTTTATTGGAAACTGATGGCTTAATTTTCCATGTATTTTGAAAAATATTATAAATTTTGAAATTATTTATATTAAATTGTACTTAATTAAATAATAATAACACTAGTATCCTAAATCGCCATATATGCGGTTTTTTCCTCTCTTAGTGGACATGCGCTCTTTATGAGCGTGATCTCTATGAAAAAGTAACTCTCTTTTTCCGATTTATCTTTGGAGGTGAGTGGCCGTTCTTAATACGATAATTGAAAAACTTCATATGAATGATTTGATGTCTGAATTAACATTTCATCCATCAATCATCTTTGGGATCTGCCTTTGTACTTCTGTTGCTACATCTTTAAGGGGAATTTTTAGTTTTCGTGCAGCGTTTTTCATATCCTCAAACTCAGGCTTTATTGAAATAACCCTACCGCAGTGTTTTGACACTTTGACCCGCACGGAAAATTCCTTTCCGGAAATCGTAAATGGATAGGATCTCCTGACGCGGTCTGCCACGATCCTCGGCTCTTCCCGTATTCGCACACCAAGAGTTCCCGTTTCCTCCATTAAAATCTCTACATGTTTTTGATATTGATCAAGAGTCGTGATAACGGATAAGACAAATACCGGCCGGTTTTTTTTGCCAAATCCCTGCGTAACGAATACATCAACCGCCCCCGATGCCAAAAGCTGCTCAACGGCATAACCGATTATCTCTCCAGATACATCGTCAATATTTGTCTCAAGGATGATGATCCTCTCTTCCGTCAAATCAGAAACCTCGCCCTCAACGACCAAAAGACCATCTTCTTTTGCATATCCGGTCTTCACCGGCGTCATCGAAGGAATCGATTGCCGAAAAATCGCAAGATTTGCTAAAAGAGCCGCACCTACAGGTGTTGTAAGCTCTTTATTGGTGGACGTATCTGCAATCAGCATCCGGTGCAGAGCACAGATCTCCAGAGTTTCAGGCAGACAATTTCCAAGAACGGGCGGTGTCGCGTAGATTGGGCACGAAAGAAAATCCATCGCATCCAACAGTGCAATCGGACACAAAACATCCGGGAGTATTTGGGTGATGGAAAAATTTCCCTCATGAATCTTCGTGAATGCAGCCTCCAGATCAGAGAAAACAGCATATGCTTTCTCTTTAGCAGCATCCGAGAATCCCAGGTTCTCCATTACTTTTTTGGGATCCTCTCCTTTGAGTTCTGATACAACATCAGCAGTATTTTTTCTTAAATCTTCAAGATCACCAAGATCAGAAAGAGCCGCCGTTAAGGCAGCTCCGCTGATACCTCCGATTCGCGGATCAATAAATAACGTTTTCATTCTGGGAACGGCTCTTCCATTTTTGCATAGATCAGCTGGGCAAGTTTTGCAACTTCAGTCGCCTTTTCCTTTGCACCCGGAATAGACCGGGTGAGATATGCCCCATCTTCTGCCTCTTTTGCCGCTGCTTTTGCCTCCTTATCAAACAGAGCGCCAACTGCCGCCGGGACCGTCACATTGATGATCGTGTGCCCGATGTACTGCAGCTCCTGCGCGAGGATCGCACCGCACTGGAGAGCAATTCCCCAGTTGGGATCATCTTTGTTTTTCCCTTCGAGTGCAAAAGCGGGAACCTCTTTTCCACTAAGATTCTCTACATGGTAGGGTTTGCCGTCGATGTTTACGTCATAGGAAACATAGGAATCAAAACCCCAGTAACGTTCGGTGAACTTGTCCGTTCGTCTTCCGTGAGACCTGAGCTCCGTGAATTTCAATTCAATAGCATGACCGGTGAATCCGGAAAGAATCGCAGATCCCCTCTTTTCAACATACACTTTCCGTTCTTCGTCTAGGAGTTTTGCTGCGTCGGCCAAAGATTTTCCACTTTTCATCATATCATAGGTCTTTTCCGCACGGCGGTAGATTGCTCTGTCGCGAATTCCTTCGGATGCCAGGATGCAGGTATTCGTAATCTTTCCTCGTGAAACCTGCTCGGCTTTTCGTGCGATGGTGTTCAGACTGCATATGGCAAGTTCGGGGTCGATGAACGAGTTCATCTTGTATTCTCTGATGACCTCCGCTGCTGCAAATACATCGCCGCCGTTCTGCAGCAACAGCCGAAGAGCGGGAACGATATCCCCAAGTACGTGACCTAACGGAGCATTGACCGGCCCTCCGGAAAATCCTGCACCGATCATCGCTGCCTCTTCGAATCCTGCAAAGATCTCTGAAAATGCCATTGATCCAATCACCGATGACCCACCGACATCTTTGAGAATAAGACCGAAGTCTCCTATGAGAGTTGCCGTGTCATATTCTTCATGTGTACCGCGGATATGCAGTTTTTCCGGAAGTTTTGCTGCATCTCGGGCGCCTTTTCCAGCCATATACGAGGAATTGACTTTGCCAAAAGCGCCAAACTCTTCACCTAAAATCGCATCCGGATGAACGATTTCCATCGTTACCGCTGCCCCGATCAATGCTGGCCAAAGTCCAAGTGGGGTGACCCCCGCACCGGCCATCGCATCCAGCATTGCCTTTGTTCCGACTTGTGCGGCATTGTAGGCAAGTTCCGGTATGTTGTAGTCTTCCCCAAGTGCGGAGTGACCATAGATCGTTCCGCCTGAGATGAATCCGGGAAGGGTCGATCCATCAACGCTGGTCAGTTTTTTCTCGCCGAGGGCTTTGTAGATCGCCATGTAGGCAGGAAATGCCTGAATCCTGTGGGTGGATTTTCCGGTTACCAAAGCAATGGCACTGGTTCTGGCTCCGCCCGCATGCATTCGTGCCATTGCGCCGAGTTTTCTGTTCCCCAGAGGGACGCCCGACCGTGCTGCAGAACCTGCAAAGTAGGCAAGGGATGCGACGATCAAAGCTGCATTTTCAGGAGCAGCTCCTGAATTCATAGCTGCTTTAACGGCTTTTTCGATGACCGTATCCAGAGGGAGTTCCCCCTGAGCTGCGTCAAGAACCGTCATTTTTTCAGCACAGTTTGTTTGCTTTCCGGAAATCGAGCAGAAGATATCTCCCGCGATTGAGTTGGCAGCAGCATAGACTTGAAGTACAAGTGCGCCGTGACCTTTTGTTGCAGCCTCCAGTTTATCGTTGGATAAAGAGTCAGGTTGATAGGTTGCCGCCATAGATGCGGCATACATGATTTTTTGCTTTATGTCGTCGGTCATGAGATTCCACCTCTGATTTTGTGAGAGTTAGACGTTCAAACCATATATACATTTCACAATAGGTCATAAGTAAATAAATTTATTCATATAATTCTGGCAAAAATGGTGTTGTATTGATGTTGTTTACTTATCTTTTATGAAAAAAATTTCAGTTCGTACAATAACCGTCGAACTGTTTTGGAAAAAGTGGTTGGTGATTGATTATATGCTGAGTTCTTCGCGAAGCTCGGCAAGGGTTGCCTTTCTTTCGGCGTAGGCATCATGCTGGTGGATGCTTTCCTCATTGGTTTGTCTGATAGTGATGTGCGTATCTTCTGGCAGGTCAACGAACGTGGCAACTACTCTTCGTGCCATCTCACGAACACAGTCTTCGACGAATCTGGCGTTCTTGTGGGCCGCCATCACGACATAGCTTTCGTCGCCGCGTTTCAGCAGCTCGTAGATCTTTGCGCTCATTGACTCCTTGAGGACTGTAACGATCTGTTCGAGTGGGACAACAATGTCGCCGTCTGTTTCTACACACAGGAAGCCGCGTCCACGCTGGTTGTGGCTTGCCATCGGGATCTCGTTGAAGAATGCAGCAATCTTATCCTCGGGAATCTCGAGTTGTTCCATCACATGCATCGCATGATCCTTCATGATATTTTGAGCACATGGACAGGCGGTGATACCGGTGACCTCGGCGCCGACGCTTTTTCTGACCATCGGTTTGCCGTTCGTTCTCTTGGCGATCGCATGCGCATAGACATTGATGACTTCCTGACACGATGTCTTCGAAACGGGTGTCTCCCGGTTCATCATGTAGAAACTTCTCATAAAAACTTCTGTGCGGTCAGCATATTCATGATGGTCGAGAAGTTTTCGTGAAACGATCCCGCACACATCCTCAATACCTTTGACATCGCCGCTCGTTGCCTGCTGGAGCACCTCATCGATCACTTCAAAGTTTCTGGAAAGGTTTGCTCCTTTCAGACTGCTGGGGAGATCAACGAATACATCAAACTCGGATATGAAAATCGCCGGCCGGGTTTTTCCTGGCCTGCCGACCTCGACAAGTTTTCTGACATTTTTCACACCAACACGCGTCAGGCTGATTCTCACATCCGGGGCGGTGGACTGCACATCTGGTAATGACATTATATATCGTGTCCTTTTTTCGTTAAGTGTGCCATTTTTCATAGGGGCACGTCAACGTGTAACTATGTGTATGGGGATGAGGGTATATAATTTTATACGTATTCGGATTCCAAGTACTCCAAGAAATATGATGCAAAAATACTCCGTGACTGATGAAGATGTCGGTTTTATTTCCGAAAAATGCGTCGCTGTGCTTGGTTACGGTTCTCAGGGACGGGCCCAGGCCCAAAATCTTCGTGACAGTGGTATTGAGGTCATAATCGGGAATCGTTTTGGAAAAAGTTTTGATTTAGCGGTTTCTGATGGTTTTCTGGTTATGTCAGTGCAAAATGCCGTAATGCGCTCTGATATTCTTGCAGTTTTCTTTCCCGACGAATCCGCGTCGGATATCTATGCAAAGGATATCGCTCCATATCTGAAAGAAGGCCAGTGTCTGGTGTTTGCCCATGGTTTCAATATTCATTACGGATTCATCGTTCCGCCTGAGTACACAGATGTCGTCCTCGTGGCCCCGAAAGGTGTCGGCCCGATGGTCAGAAAACTCTATGAGGAAGGATCGGGCGTTCCCTCCCTTGTCTCGGTCCATCAGGATCACACCGGGCGCGCACTGAACGCCGCCCTAGGATTTGCGGCAGGTATCGGTTCTTCGCGCTCGGCGGTCCTGGCCTCCTCATTCAGGGACGAAACAGAAACTGATCTGTTCGGTGAACAGGCGGTCATTTGCGGCGGCCTTCCGGCATTGATTTCTGCGGCGTATGATACTCTCGTGAAAGCCGGTTATCCTCCGGAGCTTGCCTTTTCCGAGTGCGCCCATGAAGTGAAACTGGTCGTCGATCTCATCTACGAAGGCGGATTTTCAAAGATGCATGATTTCGTGTCCAAAACCGCAGGATACGGAGGGATAACCAGGGGAAAACGGGTCATCGGAACGGAGTCCAAAAAACAGATGGAGGGAATCCTATCCGAAATTCAGTCCGGAGCCTTTGCAAACGAGTGGATGGCCGAGAAACGTTCGGGAAGCAAATATTATCTTGGTCTTGTCGAGCAGGTAAAAAAAAGTGGAATCGAGAAGACCGGTGCAGAGTTTCGGCGGCTGCTTATCTAAATCAATTTCCTGAACACAGTTTTCTCACGGTTTTTCCTTCGAGGCGGAGCTTGCCCGACCGCAGAAGACTGCTGACTTCTTTTTCAATTTCCTCTCTCTCCCCTCCTTTAACCGCGCCGAATAACGGATGCGTGTTCAGCTGAAGTCTCACTGTCTTTGCCCGTTCCAGTCCGAGAAGAAACGAGATGAACTCCGGCGTCGTCAGCATCCCGTCAACCGCCTGAACCGCCGAGAGGATCACCTTCGTGAGACTGCCTGATGTTCTGATCGTCTTTTTGGGCAGGTCCACGCACTTGTCGCAGTTTCCGCATTCATCAATGCCTTCATCAAAGTACGAAAGGAGGAGTTGTCTCCTGCATGACCCAACCGTGCAGTACGCATACATCTGATCCAGTTTTTCTCTCGCGATCTCCGACTTTTTCGGATCGGTGAACTCCCGTACGAGCATAGTATCAATCTTGCGCCGATCTCCCGCGGAGTAAAACAGCAGGCACTCTCCCGGCTTCCCATCCCTGCCTGCTCTTCCCGTTTCCTGATAATACGACTCGATGTCTTTTGGCATATGGGCATGGATCACATATCTGACATCCGGCTTGTCGATCCCCATGCCGAAAGCGACCGTAGCACAGATCACCCTGATAGAGTTGTTCAGAAATCCCTCCTGGACCCTGCTCCGTTCCGGGGTCGGCAGACCGGCATGATACGGATTTGCCAGGATATGCACTTTTCTGAGACGCTCCGCCAGTTCCTCGGTACTTGCCCGCGAAAAACAGTAGATGATTCCCGGATCATCTTTGTGGGCAGTAACATAACTGATGATTTTCTGCATCCTGACCTGGGCATTCGGCTCGGCAAATGCCGAGTACCGGAGATTTCTCCGATCGAAACTTCCGATGAATTCGGCAGGGTCCTTCAGCCGCAGCTCGTTTATGATATCCTCCCGCACCCTTTGGGTGGCTGTGGCCGTGAAAGCGGCAATCGGAACGCCGGGAAACTTGTCCCGCAGATGCTTTATCTCCCGGTATTCGGGCCGGAACTGATGGCCCCACATCGAGATACAGTGTGCCTCGTCCACGGCAAAAAGCGCGACCTTACAGCCGGCAAGCGTCGCGAAAAATGCCGGGGTGACCGCCCGTTCCGGTGAAACATATAGGATCCGGATCTTTCCCTCACGTATCTCGCGCTCGACCCTCCGCCTTTCATCATAGGTTTGCAAACTGTTCAGGGTCTCGACCGTCACTCCCTGGTTCGAGAGCGAGTCTACCTGATCCTTCATCAGAGCGATCAGCGGCGAGATAACGATCGTCATCCCCTCAAGCATCATGGCCGGGAGCTGATAACAGAGGGATTTTCCCCCGCCCGTTGCCATCACCGCGAGTACATCCCTCCCGCTGACGATCGTCTCGATGATCTCCTGCTGGTTGGGACGGAACGTCTGATGATGGAAGTATCTTTCCAGTGTTTGCTGTATCCCTTTCGTCATGAAATTCTATGTAGATGACATTCTTCACCTTTATTTTGGTGCCGGCGGGGTATTCACTTTTCTCTTATCTACTTTATTCATATCAGGTACTCTGAAAAATCAGATATCAAAGCCTTGTCAAGTTCCTGCTCATTCCCAACGCTTGTTTCCGTAAACAGGAAAGCGAACAATCCCATCTCCTGTGCCTCGATCCTGCGGACGTCCAGGACATGTTCAAACTCTGTATAGAGTTTATCGTAGTCAAATCTGTTACTGTCTATTTCTTTACCGCCCTTGTCGAGCAGGATCATACTGTATATCTTCCCAAGTTTTTTCCTGATAATATCATCAAAATCAGGTTTGATCTGATTCAGATAGCAGTCGACTGTGTTTATGCCGTAAGCAAAATACGCTATATCTGTAGAACAGGAACCGGCGAACCTCAGCGGGTTGAATTCGATTGGAATAATATCGTCTTCGGTAACTCTGACCTCAATATGCATCGGAAAATCCGTTATACGTAATTGTGTATTGATGCGTTCAAGGAACCGGGTAAACGGCTGAAGATACTCCTGCATGATTTCAGCAGACGTGTAATATATTCTGTCTCTGACATCGCATTCGGATGCAAACCGATGGGTCAGGATATTCAGTATGACCGGTTTTCCTTCAGTATCGTAATACGCATCGATTGCATATTCCGTGCCTCTGATGTATTGCTCAAGAAGGAATGTTGAACCGATGACCGTTTCCGGGAAATCAGCCGCCCATTTTAGTATATTTCCCTCGATGTCAGAGACTGCATTTTTCAGGTCATCTTCATTGAACAGCGCATAGACTCCGACACTGAAAAATCCAACGGAAGGTTTCAGAATGACAGGATACGGGATCTTTGTATGATCGCCGCTTCGAAGCTGATCCAGAGTGACTTCTGCAAAAAACAGATCAGGATAGAGATCCGATACCGTTTTACGAAACATTGCTTTGTCTTTCAGTACGCCGATCTTATGAACAAGTTCGCTGTCCGGCAGATGCGTATATATCCAATCGAGGGCGTTTTCAGAAACGGTATAGAGCCGTTCGCCGTCATGATATCTCTTTATCGCCTCTTTTGTACGTATGAAATTAAGGGCATTCCCTCTGGTATTGGAAACGGCATACTCGTTTTCAAGTACTGGAATATTATTTGATGCAAGATATTCAAGCAGATAGTCGGAAACATAGGGTTTTTCCAAAATTATCATAGAATCACCTTCGATAAATTATGTAAATTCATAGGAATTTGCTGTTAAGCAGACTTATACATGTATTTATGCTAATTAAGCTGGTAAATATTTACCCATATCATATCCGACGATAATACTGCTTTTACGGCATTGTCCCTTAAAATCTGAACAAAAAGGGTATATGCGATTAGGAGTAAGAGTAAATCGTCGATTTGGGTTTCATTTTCTGGATTGCCGGAAGGAATCCCCTCGAAAAACAAATCAATAGGATTACTTTTATGACAAAAACAGTAGGAATTATTGGCGGAACCGGCAACATCGGTGAAGGTCTGGCAAGAAGGATATGTCTTGGCGAGAAATTCCATGTGGTTATTGGTTCCCGTGAGTCGGAAAAGGCCTGCATCGCTGCAGAAGGTGTCGTCTGTGCTCTGAATGACCGGAAATGCACGGTAACGACATGCTCCGGCACGACGAATGCAGATGTATGCTCAGCAGATATCATCATCATCTCCTTACCTTTTGAGAGAGTTCAGTCGACGATTGAGTCCATCGGCAAATCCGTCTTTGAAAACAAGATCGTCATCTCCCTTATCAACCCGATGATCAGAAACCCAAAAGAAAAGTACTTCCTCCCGGACGCACCGGCAGAAGGTTCCGCAGCACTCGCTATCCAGAAGATGCTCCCTGCCTCTGCAAAACTTATTGCAGCATTCAACAATGTTGCAGCCAACAAATGGATGGAACTCGACGAAGTTTTGGATTACAGCGTCGCTGTCTGCGGTGATGATGATGAAGCAAAGAAGACCGTTATGGAGCTTGTCGGCAGTGTGTCCAAACTGAAGCCGCTCGATGCCGGACCTCTTGCTATGACGAAAGTCGTTGAAGGGATCACCCCGCTTGTTATTACCATCGCAATGAGAAATGGTCTGAAGGATGTAGGTGTATACTTCAAATAATCAAACAATCCGGCAATGCCTTTTGGTTATAATGATCGTACAGAAAGACCTCTCATATCTGAACGGTCTACCATAAACGATGAAGGGGTTCAAGGATATTTCCTTCCCCCCTCATGCCCCGTTTTTTAAACGTCTGACTCTTCAAATCAGTGTCCGGACAACACCTTACTAAAACACCGTACTAATACCGGTCGTTTCAGATTCCCGGAATGTATGCTGTCTCTTCTTTGTAATACGGGATGTACACGATCCTTGCCTCATTCACTTTGAAGTTGTATCTGAGTACCTGTAAGATACCCGGCTTCTCGGTTTCATAACGCAGATACAAAAACTCGGTGAGTTCCCGTGCTGTTTTTCGGTTGATCAGGATCGGCAGATAATTCCCTTCATATCCGGTGATCACCTCAACGATCTCCGGGTTTCTGATTGTCATATCGATCTCCCATGGTTCGGCAAGATACCGGGGGATATCCGCCGCACAAATATAATAGCTGCGTTTTCCGGCAATGTCGGGAAGGCCGGTCGTGGTGTCCCCGCCTGTGAGCTTGTCTGTCACCTCGAAGTTCACATCGAATCTCCAGAACGGAATGAAATCAGCTTTCACTCCCTCCATAGCTACGTTCGACAGAAGATCCGGTTTCGCCACATCATAGGGAACGACCTTCACCGTATCTGCGGTGATGTCCAGGAGATGGGCGCATTTCTTACAGGGAGAGATCACCTCACCCCACGGCTGGTTCACCTCTTCCCCGCAGAGCGGACACTTCAGGATGGTCGATTCATGGTTCAGAATCTCGTGATCGGTCAGCAGTTTGGGTACTCTGACCGCGGGATGGAGCGAAGAGATATGCTGCATAGTTCCCGAAGCAACGAAGGTCTTTCCTTCTTTGAACGCGGGGTATCCCGCCATACACATGGCAATACCCAGGAGAAGCAGAATGATCTGAAACATCTCGGCCAGCTGATACGGTCCGGAATGAATGAGCATGGCAACCGATGAACCGATCATGATCCCTCCAACAGCGAGGGAGAGGATCATCATCCGGGTACGTGCAGTGAGGTTGATCGGGCTTGTCCCTCCCAGAACATCGCCTCTCACTCCATCCACGATCGCCGTGAAACTTCCGCCTTTGTATTCGTAGTGTGCTATCCATACGGGGGCATACACCAGTTCGAAAACCTTCGGGATCAGAAACGACTTATTCAGCGTCAGGACATCAATTCGCTTTTCAGCCGCGTTCTGGATAAGATCATGGACGGCTTTCCGTCCCCGTTTGCTCGCCTCGATCGCGGAACCGCCCGGCTCCATCGAGACAACCGAACCCCGTACATACGGACTCTCTCCTCCGGGATCCAGCCAGAGTTTCTCGATACCGTATTTGCCGGTATCGCAGGCACACTCCGTCCAGATGAACTCCTCATCGATCAGTTCTTCGAAGATGTTTCTGATCACGTTGCCTGTCTGCTCGGTGTATTCAGAGTAGCCGCAGGCGACTGCCTTACCTTGAGCTACGAATCTCCAGAACGGCAGATAGAGAAGATACATTTCGCTGACTACAGCATACTTTGCTAGATCAGGCGCCTTGATCCCTTTTGCAAACCAGGTACGGAGCGTTCGGTCGGCGACACCTCTGGTGATCTTTGCCTTGTAATAGAACTCGGCGACCTGATCCTCGACTGAACGTTCAAGCCCCATCTTTTCCCTCCTTGCGCTTGAGGTTTATCACACCAAGCATCTCGCTTTGATACAGGAAGAAGATCAGCAGTGCCGCCACCAGAAGAAACAACCAGGGACTAAAATAGACGGCGATCAGCGAGAGGATCATTACCGGGATACTGGCGATCATCGCGGTCTTTCTCCAGTTGACCGGCTCTTTGATCGGGTGCCACTCTTCATAGACCATGCCGGATTCCGCGTCCACCTCGACCATGTAGATGGAGTTTTTCACTTTGTAACTGATCAGCCAGAGCGGGATCCCGATCAGTTCCTCCGCCCGGGCGATTCCATGAAGTTCGGGATAATACACCGAGGAATAGATGGTGGCAGGCAGAATATTCGCATCATCCGGGACCGGGCTGGATTTTATATCAAACCTCTGCAGATTCTGCAGACCCGAAAGAAGTGTTCCGCAGGCCGGCCGGTAGATGGTCACATCCGTGCCGCCGTCTTCCCTGCTGTATTTCCAGAAGGGATAATAGAGCATCACAGCTTTCCCGAACCTGATCTTGTCGTCGGGGATGAACGGCTTTGTGTCCGACTCCAGCCACTCGCGGACGATCTCCCGCGCCCGCGCCTCATCGATCAGAGGATCAACAACGCCGGAGCACTGCAGAGGTGCGGGTCTTCCTTCTGGTGTTTCTGCCATAAATTAGTCAATATATTTACGTACGTTCTGATAGATGTTTTCTTGCCTTGCCTCCGGGCGTCTCCCTCTCCCCGGACAATTGGGAGCATATTTATATCTACGATGCACACAATTATACATTAAAGTATATTGTTGTGATAGTCGATGTTGAATATAACCACCTTTCTTGATGCAAACGCCTGTCGTCTGGCAAAACCGGTCTTTTTCTGTCCGGAAAGAAACACGTCATACACCTCCGCCGAAATACTCTCAATAAGTTCCGCGATCGCCCGCGATCTCCTCTCCTTCGGTGTCGTGAAAGGCGACCGTATCCTCCTCTATATGAACAGCAGCCCCGAATATCTCCTTTCTTACTTTGCCGTCTGGAGGATCGGCTGTGTGGCCGTACCAACAAATCGTGTCTATACGTCTAGCGAACTTGCCTATATGACGGAAAACTCCAGCGCGAAAGTTTTCATTACGGATACAGAAGGAGTATCCGTTGCCCGCGATCTGCCGGTCAAGATTTATGTGCCGGGAGATATCGAGTCCATGCGCGGCGCTCCCCGTCTCTTACCGGAGAATACCGAACACGATGATCTCTGTCAACTCCAGTATACTTCCGGAACTACCGGCAAACCTAAGGGAGCAATGCTCACCCACGGAAACTGGCTTGCAGCCATCCACAACATGTGCGATGTTTTGACCTACAAACAGGACGACGTCTATCTCGGCATCTACCCGATGGGGCACGTAGGTCTCGCCTGGGGGATCGCCGCGATGCGGGCAGGCGCTCTCTATGTTATGATGGAGAGGTATGAATACGAAAAATACCTCGCTCTCTGTAAAGAGCACAAGGTGACCGTTCTCGCCGGCATGCCGCCGGTGATCCACTCGCTCACGGAAGCCCCTGCGGGACCCGAGGAAAGCCTCGCGACAGTCAGAGAGATCATCTCCGGCGGCGGTCCTCTCCACCACGATATCTGGAAAAAATTCTATTACCGGTACAACATCCCGGTCATCAATGCCTACGGTCTTTCGGAGACGGTCGTCATCGGCACGGGAACGGTGATCCGTCCTGAGGATTATGCATCCGCCGACCGGTTCCAGAGCGTGGGTCACCCGGTCTGCTTCTCGGAAGTCAAGATCGTTGACGAGACCGATCCCTTGATTGAGATGCCGATCGATACACCGGGCGAGATCGCTCTTCGCGGTCCGGCGGTGGCAAAAGGATACTGGAACATGCCCAAAGAGACTGCCGCCTCGTTCCTTGAAGACGGCTGGTTCCTCACCGGAGATGTTGGGTATCTCGACAAAGATCTCAGACTTTGCCTCACTGACCGGAAAAAAGATATGATCGTCATGTCAGGCTGGAAAATTTATCCGACCGAGGTCGAAGAGGTCCTCATCGGTCACGAAGGGGTCGCCGAGATCGCGGTCTTCGGGATTCCGGACGAACATCGGGGCGAGATGCCGGTCGTCGCTGTCGTTTGGCGGAGGGGCTGGGACAGCTCAGATAAGGAAGGCTCTCTTCGCGCATTTGCGAAAGAGCGGCTTGCGGGATATAAAGTCCCCCGCAGGATCATTACGGTGGATGCCCTCCCCCGGGTAAACGGCTGGAAGCTCCTGAGACGGGAACTTCGCGAACAATACTCATAACACATACCAATCATGAAATCACGTGATATAGCACTCGTCGGCATTTTACTTGCCACCGGGGC
>Ga0265295_1005898_pt1 | contig 15246 bp, 17 predicted proteins | sample Munlansysbiofilm_FD_192503 | JGI IMG/M metagenome (GOLD analysis project Ga0265295, IMG submission 192503) | Leachate microbial communities from a municipal landfill in Southern Ontario, Canada - Methane capture system biofilm | ecosystem: Engineered > Solid waste > Landfill > Unclassified ... | reverse complement strand
TTTTCTTTGAATAATATCTCTGTCATAATTTATAGAAATCAATTTATTTAAGGCAAAGACAATATCATCTTTATCAGAATGTTCTATACCTACTTTTGTGTTATTTTTGTTTATAGCTTTACTTTTATTTATATATGCGAGTTTAAAATTACCTTTTGTCTCCAATATCTTGTTTGTTATTCTTTTTCCAGGAGAATCCGGATCAAGAAACAGAATTACATCTCTAACCAAACTTGTTTGATAAATCAAATTAAGGGTTTTGTCTGAAATCTCACTGCCATTCGTTACTATGCAATCAACATTTGGATAGATTGACTTAATTTTTTGTTCATCATGAGTCCCTTCAACGACTATAACTTGTTTATAATTCATTGATTTTTAAAATACCTTTTTTTGATTTTTTGAGGGACAATCACTTCTATAGCTTTGTTGGCAACTTCAATAATTTGGTTGCCTTGCCCACCATATTCTCCGTCAATATTCCATTTTGCCTTAGATTCTGTTTTTATTTCCATTCTTTCGGTCTTGAATCTTGTTACCAATGGTGTAGACCAAAAAGGAAATATGAAAGCTAAAATATAAAGATAAAAATTGAATGGAAATATATTTTTATATAATACTACATTAACTAATCCATCATCTAAACTTGGCTTATATATCATATTAACACCAGCGACTCGTTTTGAGTTTATTATCATAACAAGAGAAAAAACGCCTTTATATACTTCATCGTTATGGTGGATAGTCATCTTCATTTTCGGAATTGTAAATATCTCTTCCAAAGCTTTTACAAGATATGCAAAATACCCTATTTTCTTCTTTAATTTTGAATCTGTTACATAACTGATATCTATAAAAGCCCCAGAAGCGGTAACATAACATGAATAACGATCGTTCGTCTTAACTATATCCATTTTTACAGGGAGCCCTGTCAAAATGATATCAATTGATTTTTTGATATTTTTTGACAACCCAAGACTCATACCAATATCGCAACAAGTTCCCGCAGGAATATAACCTATTTTTGGTCTCGTTTCATGTTTCATCAATCCATTAACACATTCGTTAAAAGTTCCATCTCCACCGACTATAACTAACATATCATAATTTTCTTTACATGCAATTTCTGATAAATCTGTAGCGTGATTCGGATATTCTGTAGCATAGACAAAAATATCATGAAAATGAGGTTTAAATCTTTCCATGACATAATCTAACTTTTTTTCGAAGTTTTGCTTGCCACTCTTTGGGTTATAAACAAGCATCATTTTATTCATCTAATCACCAAAACAATTATATCATAATCAAAACCAAAATGTAACTTGTCTTTACTACAAATCCAATTGTTTGTTCAAAAGTAATGTAACCAAATAAATTATTTGATATAATAGATATGGTGATGAAAATTGGGAAAAATAAATACAATACTTTTTGACTTAGATGGAACGCTTGTTGATTCAAACGAAATAATAATCCAATCTTTTAAACAAACTTTTAAATACTATCAACCCGAGATTAATTATAGCCGTGAGCAAATCATAGAAATGATAGGCCCACCGCTAAAAGAAACCTTTAAAATTGTTAGTGAAGATCCTAAAGTAATAAATGAAATGATTGATTACTACAGAGATTTCTATCAAAAACACGAATTTGATTACATAAAAATTTACAAAAATGTAATCGAAACACTAGCTGAATTAAGCAAATTAAAAATTAATTTAGGAATAGTAACAACTAAGTTTAAGGAATCAGCAATGCCTTCAATCATAAAATTCGGTATAGATAAACACATAAAGAATTACTCCTTTTTAGGCAGTGTTCCTGAACATAAACCGAATCCCAAACCTGTCTTTTATGTTTTAAATCAATTTGATAATGTCGATAAAGCATTGATGATAGGTGATAATCCTTCAGATATATATGCAGGTAAGAATGCTAATATTCTAACTTGTGGTATCGAATGGACTTTAGTTAAGGAGAAGCTTAAAGCATCAAATCCAGATTTTTGGATAAAAGATTATACAGAACTATTAGATATAATAAAGAAGGAGATTTAAAATGGATTGCATTTTTTGCAAGATTGTAAAAGGAGAAATTCCAAGTTACAAGATATATGAAGATGATGTTATAATTGCCATACTTGATATCTCACAAACTACTAAAGGACACACTTTAGTTATACCAAAAGAGCACTATAAAAATCTGTATGAGTTAGATTCAAATATGAGTGGAGAAATTTTTAAAGTTATCCCTACTATTTCTAACGCCTTAAAGAACGCTTTTAATCCCATTGGTTTAAACTTGATTGTAAATACAGAAAAGCCACTGCAAACAGTAAATCATTTCCATATTCATCTTATACCTAGATATGAAAACGACACACTTGATATCAACTTTCAAAACAATCAAAAAGATATGAATCATGAGAAATATCTTTCAATAAAAGAAGAAATTAAAAAGAATCTATAAAACAAAAGTGATAAATCAACAATCAGATTTATCACTTTTTATATTGTTTTGATATTAGATAATTTTAAAAACTATTTAAACAATGTAGAATTTAAATTTAAAACACTTATAAACTCTTTAATATCATTAAATTCTTCTCGATATTCTTGTATTAAACTTTCATCAATTGTCTTAAAAGGTTTAATGTCAAAGTAATCTTTTCTGCTGTCAATTGCAACAAACAACTTGTTATCTTTAAAAGAAAAACTAATTTTATCAAGATATTTATCATCTAAATATTTGATTCTTTCCATAAAATCTGGAGTTAATATATAGAAAGCTTCATGAGCATCTTTAGCATATATTTTTAATTCGCTATTAAACTCTATACTTTCTGTTTCAACCTTACTAAAACCGCTGAAAGGTCTAAAATTAAAAGGTTGAAGCAATAACAAATCATGTTTAAAAGATTTGTGAAAATCAAATTCATAAAAACGCCCTTGGAAAACAGTAACCACTTTAGTTGATTTTCCCGATTTTCTTACATCTTCTTGTTTTACATCAGAGCATCTGAAATTAACACCTTCAAAGTTTCCTGTAATCAAATCTTCACTGTAATATCGATCTCTTTCAAAAAGTAAGTTTGAATAAACAACTTCCTTTTCTTTAAATCCATCATATGGTTTGTAATCACTATATTGAAAATATTTAATAAGTTCTTTCGTTAAGTATTCTTTCTTAAAATTAACACTTATTTCCTTTATTTTCTTTGATTGATTTCCAGAGTATATAGCTCCGCCCATAAATGGAATCATCATTAAAAACGCTCCGAAAGGTCCAGCTGCTACTCCAGCTGGAATAAACAAAATGAAAGCAATAATTGTTATCGTTAATCCAATTTTTGATTTTCTTTCATAAATTGCCTTTTCTTGATTAATCTTGTCAAACATAATTTGCCTCCTGCTTTTTTTAAAAGAAAAAGCTGAATAGCTTTAAAAATTTAAATTTTCAACTATACAGCTTCCTTTTCGTTATTAATATTATATTTATTCATAATTTCTTCGAATCTCACATTATTAATGAAATCTGTCATTAAATTGACAACATCTATCATCACATCATCGAGAATTTTTAGTTCTGCTTTAGAAAAATCACTTAAAACATAATCTTTCATCTCTTTATTATCCGATTTATCAATTCCTATTCTTAAACGGTTAAAATTTTCAGAACTTAAATGAGCTAATATTGATTTTATTCCGTTATGTCCACCGGATCCGCCTTTATATCTTAATCTAAGTTTACTAAAAGGTAAAGCGACATCATCATAAATTATCAATACATCCTCTAAATCAATATTGTAATATTCAACTATCTTTAAAATTGAGTAGCCGGAATTATTCATAAAGGTTTTTGGTTTCGCTAGAACACAATCATCATACTCAAATATTTCAGCATTAAATTTAACTGAATTTTTGGGTTTAATTTTATAAGTTTCAGCAAATTTATCAATCGCCATAAAACCAATATTATGCTTTGAATTAGCATATTTTTTACCAGGATTTCCTAATCCGACAATTAACCTTTTCATTACTTCTTTGACGGTGAAATTACAACGTATCTATTTGGTTCCTCGCCTTCAGATACGGTAGTAACATCTCTCCAATCTGACAGTTTAGTGTGAATTACTCTTCTTTCATAAGCATTCATTTTGCTTAACTTTGTTGGAACTTTAGATTTAACAACATCCATAGCTGTTTTAGTTGCTAATATTTCTAGTTGTTTCTTTCTTTGTTCTTTATAACCGCCAATATCAATTAAAACCACATAATATTCATCTGTATATAGATTAATATAGTTTTTAACCAAGCTTTGGATAGCTTCTAACGTTTTACCGTTTTTACCAATCAATATTGGATTTTCTTTAGCTTCCACAGAAAAAAGCACATGTCTATCTCCAGTTAATTTACCTTCAATAACCGCTTCAATTTCCATATTTTCTAATAATTTCTTTAAATATTCTATACCATCATTTATAACATTAAAATCAACAACCGCTTCAACAACATAAGACTTGTTTAATCCTAATAAAGATTTCTTTTCTTCTATAATGTTAAGTTCGATAAAATCTTTATTTACACGCAATTCTTTTGCTGCATACATTAAAGTTTGATCATTTAACGCTTTTGCTTCAAACTGTATTTTTTTCATTAAATTTAAATCTCCCCTTATTGTTATATTCTTGACTGTAATTGGTCTTTTCTCTTACCCATATTTCTGTGACTAATATAACTTTGTAATAATTGATATCCTGTACCGATAATCCAATAGAATGCTATACCAGCATTACCAATTGAAATATATGCCATCATGACAACCATAAAATACATCATATATTTCATAGTTTTTTGAGTTTGTTGCGCTTTAGCATTTTGATATGTATTATGCTTTTGAACGCTTTGTGTACGCTTTGTTGTTAACCATTGACTTAAGAACATTAATCCCGCAACTATCAAAGCTAAAGGTAGGTTAGGTAGCCATTCTGTATTACCTAGGTCAGTCCATAAAAATCTGGTATTAACATCATCAAACATTCCTGTCAATGGGAATCTTTGAACTACTTGATACATAGCAATGAAGATTGGCATTTGTAACAATGGCATTAAACATCCAAAAAGATTGATTTTATAACGTTTATATATTTCCATTGTTTCCATTTGCATTCTTTGTTGTGACGCTTGATCCTTTTTATTACGATATTTTTCTTGGATTTTATTCAATTCAGGTTGAGCCATTTGCATTTTTAATGACATATCATTTGTTTTTGCATATATTGGCCAACCTAATGTTCTAATAACCAAGGTCATAATTAAAAGTCCTAACCAATAATAATTAGCGCTTAATAAACCGAATAAATTACTCGCATAATAAGTAAAATAACCGATTTGAAGAATGATCCATTCCCAAACACCTTCTTTTTCACCTAATGGAGTTCTGTAAGTAGATTCATATAAACCTACTGAAGTTTTTTCAGTAACTAAATCATTTTCTAAAACTATAGTTACTGTTGCTTGTTCAGCAGTATCTTCCCAAATAATCGTTCCGTTCTTATCGCTATATCCTGAAGAATCCATTCCTTCAGTACCAAATAAATCGATAAGTTCAGCATAATTCGTTGCTGCATCGTTGTTTGTTCCATCAAATAGAACAATCTTTTCAAAATTTTGGTATGTTATTCCTCTACCGTTACCACCGCAAGAAGCAACACCAAATACCAATAAAACCGCAAAAATTGCTAGTAATATTTTGTTTTTTGTTTTCATTTGACCCTCTCTTCTAATAAGTTTGCTTTTTTTAACAAATCTTCAACACTTTCTTTAATCTCAGAAAAATTCAAATCTTTCGCTTTTATCTTTGCTATTATAAAAAATTCTGCTTCACTTCTAATTAGACAATCTTTTATTACTTCTCTGATTCTTCTTTTCATCAAATTTCTTTCAAAAGCTTTTCCGATTTTCTTTGAAACACTAATAGCAAATCTAAAATTGATATTATCATGGTTTTTTTGATAGTATAAAACAAAATAACTATTTCCAACAGTGTTTTTTTTACTCATTAACTGTTGGATTTCATTACTTTTTTTAATACGAAATTTCTTTTTCAAATTTTCCTCCTAAAAAATCAAAAAATCACCATATATTATATATTGTTCAGGTGATTTCAGGTATAAATATATATTTATTGGTGTTGTTTTTATTAATTTTTTATCGGTCTGATACAGTTAAAGATTTTCTTCCTTTAGCTCTTCTTCTTGATAATACTTTACGACCGTTAGCTGATTCCATTCTCGCTCTGAAGCCATGAGTTCTAGCTCTTTTAGTCTTACTTGGTTGATATGTTTTACTCATAGTCAACACCTCCTCATTTATTATTGAAAACCATGCTATCTAATTATACTTAATTTTATATTTGATGTCAACATATTTTATTTCCTGTTTTTTGAATAAACTTTTTCCACGTTGAAAACTCCTTTTTCCACCGTCTAAATGTGCAAAAGTGGAATTAATGGCTAAAATTGGTTATAAGTTTTCCACATTACCTTTGTTGATAAGTGCTTTCAAAAAAAGTTTTCCACATTTTTTGTTGAAAAATAGTTTATCTTCTTCCTTTTTTTTATGTTATATTTATATGTAGGAAATGGGGTGAGTTATGTGTATAATTTTGAAGACATCTGGAAAAAGATAAAATCGACATTACAATCTGAATTCGATAATGATATATATAACGAACACTTCGCTGAAATTAATAATGTTTTTAGAGTAAATAATAACCTTGTTTATTTAATCGCTCCAAACTCATTTATTAAGAATAAAATAGAAAATTTTTATATAAATCGTCTCAATTATTATCTCAATAACTTTGTAGAAGAAAAATACTTATTTAAAATTATTACAAAAGAACAAGCTGCAATTGAAATTGCTAAAGATCAGCCTTATGAAATCAACAAACCGGAAGAAAATTTAGAGAACAAATATAAAACCGGTTTAAACAATACTTATACCTTCGATAATTTCGTAGTTGGTGCTAGTAACAGGCTAGCTTATACTTCAGCTATGAAAGTTGCTGACCAACCTGGAATTTTTGCCAATCCACTATATATTTTTGGTGACGTGGGACTAGGTAAAACGCATTTAATGGAATGTATTGGTAATTATGCTTTAGAGAATAACATCAACTTAAAAGTATTATATGTAAAAACAGACCAATTTATTGAAGATTATGCTTCAGCTGCTCAAAATAAGACTTTTGATGACTTCTCAAAAAAATATGAAGACGTTGATATTCTTTTAGTGGATGATATCCAATTTTTATCTGGAAAAACAAAAACCCAACTTGAATTTTTTAAGATTTTTGAAAAATTAAAAGATAACAACAATCAAATAGTAATAACTTCAGATCGTCCCGCTTCAGATTTATATGATATAATGTCTCGTTTGACATCAAGATTCGAATGGGGATTATCGGTTGATATATCCAAACCTAATCTAGATCACCGCATTTCAATCCTAAAGAAAAAACTTAGTATTGAAACATCTGATCCAGAACTGATATCTGAAGAAATCCTAGAATATATTGCTAGCGTTTTTGACAACAACATTAGAGAATTAGAAGGCGCTTTAAAGAGAGTATTATTTTATTGTACAGCTTTTAATTATAAATTTACGATTGAAAATACTAAAGATGCATTAAAAAATCTAATAAATTCTAAGAATGTAGGAAGTAAGGATATAGACAAAAATAATTACAACAATATTCTAGATGTCGTTAGTAATTATTATAATATCAATACATCAGATCTCTTATCTAAGAAAAGACAAAAGAAATATGTCTTCGCAAGACAAATATCTATGTATATAATTAAAGATCTTTATGATTTAACTTTTAAAAGAATCGGTCAAATATTTAATGGTCGAGATCATTCAACCGTCATATATGGAATAGAACAAATCTCTAACTATATTCAAACTGATGATTCGGTAAAAAAGGATGTTGAAAAATTGTTAATAAAATGTGGAAAAAAATAGGTTTTTAACACGATATCTTATATACTTAATTCGCTAAATATGGTATAATATTTATGTTGTAATGATGTTTTTTTCCCCGTATTAACAAAACTAATAACAATAAGTTTAAAAGAAAAAGATTATTTATATATAGGAGGTTCTCATGAATTTTTCAATTCAAACCGAAGTTTTATTAAACAATTTATTAATCTCTCAAAAAGCTTTATCAACTAAAACCCCAGCACCTTATCTTCAAGGTATAAAAATGGAAGTTTATGAAAATGAACTGGTTCTTTTGACCAGCAATTCTGATATTTCCATAAAACTTTCAATTAAAGATGAAAGTTTAAATGTAGAAGACACTGGAGAAATATTGATTCCAGGTAGAGTGTTTGTTGATTTTATTAGAAAATTAGATAAAGGCATAGTGGAATTTTCTGTTATTGATAATAATGTATTAAAAATTCATTCTCACAATACGGATCTATCATTGAATTTATTAACGATTGAAGATTATCCTGAAATATCTTTCCATCTTAATGATTTACCAATAAAGTTAGATTCTAAAATAATGAGAGCCGTAATTAGACAAACAACTTTCGCAGCTTCTTCTGTTGAAAATAGACCAATTTTAACCGGTGTAAACATTAGAGTTGAAGATGATAAATTAATTGCTATAGCTACAGACTCTTTCAGATTGAGTCAAAAGAAAATAGACATTCAAAAAAACTATGAAAATATGAATGTTGTAATACCTAGTAAAAGTTTAGATGAACTTTCGAAAGTATTAGAATTAGATCTTGATGAAATTTTAATTCACTTAAATTCTAAATCAATAGTATTTGAATATGGAAACATTTTGTTTCAATCAAGACTTTTAGAAGGTAATTTTCCAGAAACTTCAAGATTAATTCCGGTAGAGTTCCCAATAATTTTAAAATTCAAGTTAGATGATTTAGCTATCGCTGTTGAAAGAGCTTCGCTTTTATCGATCAAAGATAGTTATAACAGTATTGTTAAGTTAACTTTAAAACCTAACAATGAAGTAGAAATAACGTCTAATTCTCCTGAAATTGGAAAAGTTGTTGAAGAAATAACACCAATTGAAAAAATATCTACTACACCAATAAAAATAGCGTTTAGTTCTAAGTATTTCTTAGATGCTTTAAAAACATTTAATTCTTCAGAAGTTTATGTTAAATTTACTGGAGAAATAAGACCTTTTATTATTGAAGGTAGTGAAGATACAGGTTTAATTCAACTTATTTTACCAGTAAGAACTGAATAGAAAAATTATAAAAATAAAGTGATATTTTGATAAAAAAATATCGCTTTTTTTTATGTTTGATTATAAATTACTTATTTATTTATTGTATTGATTTATAAGGGTATAAATGTTAAAATTTTATTGTGCCTGAAAAGGAGTTTTCTATGGAAAAAAATTATGATGTAATAATTGTTGGTGCTGGACCTGCAGGAATAATGTGTGCCTATGAACTAGCTGAAAAAAATAAAGATTTAAAAGTATTATTGCTTGATAAAGGGCATGATATTTATACAAGAAAATGCCCTATAATGGATAAAAAAATCGATAAATGCCCCGTTCAAAAGAACGGTTTTGTAGCATGTAATCCATATTGCTCTATTACCAATGGTTTTGGTGGAGCAGGAGCTTATTCTGATGGTAAATTTAACATAACCAGTGAATTTGGCGGTTGGATGGATGAGTATCTAGATCCAAACACAATTTTAGAACTGATTAGATATGCTGATAGTATTAATTTAAAGTTTGGAGCACCTTTAAATCTAACGAACCCAAACACAGAAAAAGTTAAAGAAATAGAAAAAAGAGGTTTAGCTGTTGGTCTAAAACTTCTAAGATCAGAATTAAGACACTTAGGAACTGAAGTTAATCTTCAAGTATTAAAAAACATGTATGAAGATTTAAAAAATAGAATAGACATGTATTTTAAAACTGAAGTAAAAAACATAATTGTTGAGAATGAGTCTGTTAAAGGGGTTATTTTAACTAACGATACCAAAATTTTTGCTCCTCATGTTGCAATTTTACCGGGTAGAGACGGTTCTTATTGGTTAAGCAATTTAGCTAATGAACACAATATTTCAATGAAGTCAAATCATGTGGATATTGGTGTTAGAGTAGAAACCAATAATGAAATCATGGAAGAAATTAATGAACATTTATATGAAGGAAAATTTATTTACAGAACTCAAGTAGGTTCAACAGTAAGAACTTTTTGTTCTAATCCTAGCGGACATGTGGTTATAGAAAACCATAGTGGAACGATGCTAGCAAACGGTCACGCTTATAGTGACGATAGTTTAGGATCAAAAAATACTAATTTTGCACTTTTAGTATCACATAGATTTACTGAACCTTTTAATCAACCAAACGAATTCGCTCATGGAGTATCAAAATTAGCGAATATGTTAAGTAATGGTTCAATTATTTTGCAAAGATTTGGAGATCTTCAAAAAGGACGGAGATCAACTCATAAACGAATTAGCGAAGGATTTGTTACACCAACATTAAAAGAAGCTGTACCGGGAGATTTAGGACTTGTCTTGCCATATAAGACAATGAGATCAATCATAGAAATGATTGAAGCTTTGGATCATATAACTCCAGGGGTTGCTTCAGAACATACTTTATTATACGGAGTAGAAGCGAAATTCTATTCTGCCAGACCTGAAGTAAACAATAAATTTGAATCGAAGATCAAAGGATTATACTTTGGTGGAGATGGTGCTGGAATTACTAGAGGGCTAGCTCAAGCAAGCGCAAATGGAATTTGGATTGCTAGAGATATAGTCGAAAAAACATTAGGGGAAATTAATGGGTAAAAGAGTTGTTGTAATAGGTAGTCAATGGGGAGACGAAGGAAAAGGTAAAATTACAGATTATTTAGCGGAAAAAGCGGATGTTGTAGTAAGAAGCCAGGGTGGTAATAACGCTGGACATACTATCAAATTCAATAATCGTAAGTTTGCTTTACATTTAATACCTTCAGGAATTTTCAATCCTAAAATCATTAATATTATGGGTAATGGGATGGTGATAAATCCCTTTGCTTTACTTGAAGAATTAGAAATGTTGAAAAATGAAGGAATTACAGAGTATCAACTGTATATTTCCAATCGAGCGCATGTTGTTTTACCACATCATATCGACATAGATGTTTTATTTGAATCTATAAAAGGTGATGATGCAGTAGGCACTACAAAAAAAGGTATAGGTCCTGCTTATATGGATAAAGTTTCAAGAATAGGTGTTAGAATCTCTGATTTGCTAAATCCTTTATCTTTAAGAAAAAGATTGAAGATTAACTTGAATTTTGCTAATATGATACTTGAAGCAAACAATCAAAAAATTTATGATTATGAAAAATTATATAATGATTTAATTGAAATTGGTAATAAGATAAGACCTTTAGTGGCAGATACATCTTTATTACTAGATAACTTAATAGAAGAAGGAAAAAATATATTGTTTGAAGGAGCTCAAGGAAGTATGTTATGTGTTGATCACGGAACATATCCATATGTTACATCTTCTTCGCCAACAGCTGCATCAGTACCTTTAAACGCAGGAATAAGTCCTTATTTAATAACAGATGTTATCGGGGTTACTAAAGCATATACAACCAGAGTAGGTGCTGGTGTTTTTCCTACCGAGTTTGAGGATGAAACAGCCAAAACAATAAGGGAAACCGGTAATGAATATGGAACAACTACAAGAAGACCAAGACGTATTGGTTGGCTTGATTTGGTTGTATTAAAACATGTAAAAAGAATAAATGGATTAAATAATTTAAGCGTTATGTTATTAGATGTTTTGACAGGAATAAAAGAACTTAAAATTTGTGTAAGTTATAATTTGGATGGTAAAGAGATTGATTATATTCCGGCCGATTATTACGAATATGAAAGATGCATTCCAAATTATATAACAGTTCCAGGATGGGATGAAGATATTACAAAAATAACAAGTTTTGATGAATTACCACAAAATTGTCAAAACTATCTAAAAACAATTGAAAACATTTTGAAGACAAAGGTTACGATTGTTTCTGTTGGTCCTGACCGCAAGCAAACAGTAACTTTAAAAAATATATTTTAGAAAAAGGGTGTGAATATGAAAAGAATTGTCGGCAAACACGCTGAACACAAAAGATTAGAGTCAAACATTCTTCAAATTTCCCAAGAAGCAAAAGCTGCTAAAAAGAAATATGCAGACTTAATTGACGCTACGGTAGGTATGCTTCATCACGAAGAAGGAAATGTATTTAGATTTGATGTAGTAGATGATGTATTACATCATTTAAATGATGCTGAAACTTATCATTATGCTCCAGTAAGAGGCACCAAAGATTTTACGGAAGGAGTTTTTGATTGGGTTTTTGGTGAAAATGCAGATTTAATCAGAAAAAATTTTAAGTATAGCGTAATTCCAACTACAGGAGGTAGTGGAGCTATATCAAATTCCTTCTACAATTTTAATGATTTTAACCAAAAGGTTTTATTACCTAATTATTACTGGTCTCCTTATCAAAATTTTGCTATGGAAGCCAATATTGATTTAAAAACTTTTTTAATGTATGATGAAAACTTTAAATTCAATATAGTAGATTTCAAAGAAAAAGCTATTGAACTAGCTAAAGAACAAGGAAGATTATGTGTTCTATTGAATGACCCTAGTAACAATCCAACTGGATTATGTATGACTAAATCCGATTGGCAAGAAGTTATAAATACTCTAAATGAAGTAAACAGAATGGATATTCCTACAATTTTAATCCATGATATAGCTTACATCGATTATCAAATGAAAGACAGCAAATATTCAAGAGAAATATTTGAAGCTTATTTAGGTTTGGATGAAGACATCCTAGCGATTGTTGTTTTTTCTGGATCCAAGACTTTTTCTTTATATGGATTCAGAGTAGGTGCACAAATTGGATTATCTAAATCTCAAGAAGTTGTGGATCATTTTGTAAGAGTTGGAGATTATTCTGTAAGAGGACGTTTTTCAAGCGTTTCTCAACCTGGGATTAATACAATTGGTAAAATTTTCAGTAATCCTGAAAATAAGCAACGCTTTGTAAAAGAAGTTGGAGTTGCAACTAAGTTATTAAAAGACAGAGCTTCATTGTTCTTAGAAGAAGCGCAAAAGAACAATTTAAACATATTACCTTATTGTGGAGGTTTTTTTATAAGCGTTCCTACAACTAATAAGAATATTTTTAAAGATTTAGTGGAAGATCATGTTTACGTTATTCCAATGCAAAATATCATTAGGGTTGCAATATCGTCGCTTTCACTGAAAGATATACCAGAATTAGTAAGAAAAATTAAAAAGCATATATAAAAAAAACTGTAAGGATAATTTCCTTACAGTTTTTAATATAAATTATTATACCAAGAAAGTTACTTTACCATGCATTACAATTGTTACAATATCAATAATCCATAAAATAGCAAATCCTAAGATGATCCATAGTATACCAACTATAAGTCTTCCTTTAGCAATTCTATACAGTCCATAAGCAATTCCGTCAATTCCAGGTAAGGCTAAAATAATCTTTAGTATTAATGGAAGTCCATCAATCATTTTTACATATTCGTTCATTTTTTAAATCCTCCTTTTGAATTCATTATATCACTACCAAAAAAATAAATAAACAAAGATACACGATTTTATTCTAAAGTTCTATCAATAGCTTCAGCAACTTTTCTACATTTCAAGATCAAGTTTTTAAACTTTTCTGGTTTTAAAGATTGTTGACCATCACTCAAAGCGGTCTCTGGAGTTTGATGTACTTCAACGATTAAACCATCAGCTCCAGCCGCAATTGAAGCAAGCGATAATGATTCAATATATTCCCATCTTCCAGCCGCGTGAGATGGATCAACTATTATTGGCAAATGAGATAATTTTTTAATAACAGGAATTGATGACAAATCTAGAGTATTACGAGTAGAAGACTCAAAAGTTCTTATACCTCTCTCGCATAAAATCACATTGGTATTTCCGCCGGCTAAAATATACTCAGCTGACATTAACCACTCTTCTATTGTATTTGCTATACCTCTTTTTAGAAGTATGGGTTTGTTTAATTTACCCAGTTCTTTCAATAAAGCAAAGTTTTGCATATTACGAGCGCCAACTTGAATTAAATCAACGTTTTTTACAAACAAGTCGATATCATCGATACTCATTATTTCACTTACAACAGGGATTTTATACTTATTTTTAGCTCTGTTTAAAATCTCCAAACCTTCCTGTTCTAGGCCTTGGAAGGAATAAGGACTTGTTCTTGGTTTATAAGCTCCACCACGTAAAATTTTAGCACCTGCTTCAATTACCAAAGGGGTTATTTCTTCAATTTGTTGATTAGATTCAACTGCACAAGGACCTCCAATAACAACAACATTTTTACCACCGATTTTAATTCCCGCTACATCTACAACTGTATCTTCAGGTTTAAATTTTCTATTTACTTTTTTAAAGGCTTCTTGAACTCTTAATACTGTATCTACATACTGATAAGCGTACAAACTGTTAGGGTCGATTGTTGTTGTATCACCAATAACTCCGATAATGGTAGTTGATTTACCGAAACTTTCATGAATTTCAAAGCCTTTTTTTATTAAGTGTTGTTCTAACTCGTTAATTTGATCTTTTGTAACATTATTTTTTAATTTTATTATCATATTTAAACCTCTTCATTCAAGTATTTAATTGCTTCAATGTAACTATCAAAGCCTTTGCCATAAAATTGCTTTTGACAAGCAGGTTTTATTACAGAAATTTTTCGAAAATCCTCACGATTATATATGTCTGACAAGTGAACTTCAATTGACTTTAAATTTATCGATAATAAACAATCATATATAGCATAAGAATAATGAGTGAATGCGCCTGGATTTATAACTAATCCTTCAAAATCAAGATATTTGGATTGAATAATATCAATAATTTCTCCCTCGTGATTTGATTGGTATATTTCAAGATAATGGTTATGATTTCTTGCATAATCGAGTAAATAACTTACTAAATCATCGTAAGTTCTATTGCCATATATCTCTGGTTCTCTTTTACCCAAAAAATTTAGATTAGGACCATTAACGATTAAGATACGCATCGATTTTCTCCTTTATTTCATTAATATGATACACCGTATCATAATTAATATCAATTAATATGTCACACGCT
>Ga0265295_1005897_pt1 | contig 15249 bp, 11 predicted proteins | sample Munlansysbiofilm_FD_192503 | JGI IMG/M metagenome (GOLD analysis project Ga0265295, IMG submission 192503) | Leachate microbial communities from a municipal landfill in Southern Ontario, Canada - Methane capture system biofilm | ecosystem: Engineered > Solid waste > Landfill > Unclassified ... | reverse complement strand
TTTGCCCATTTCTGCGTCAGATTCAAAATTTAATCCTCAAAATACTCCATGTATTCCTGCGGTTAAATTTTTCATCTTCCTTGAACTGAGCAAAAAATTCTCGTTTTCGGCCAATCACTATTTAGTTGCTGAACCAAAACGGCCTTTTTTGCCCATTCTTAAATCAGAATCAAAATTTAATACTCAAAATACTAAATGTATTCTAAAGGTTAAATTTCTCATCTTCCTTGAACTGAAACAAAATTCTCGTTTTCAGCCAATCACTATTTAAGGCAAAAAACATTTACATGATGATCAGTGCTGGCCAAAATAATTATTATAAAGAAGCTCATATTCACTTGTTTTCTTAAACTCTTCAAGTGTTTTAGAAAATTTGTCAACCAAGTCTTTTGATACCCTGTTTTTGTTAAAAATAATATAAAGGCCGTCTTTTTTTACAGGAGTATGCAAAATCGGAATAATACCTTTAAGCCCTAGCTTATTAATTATCTGGTAACCGTTTCCAAGTTCTGAGACTGTATAATTAATTCTGCCGGCATCTAATTTTTTAAAATTTGTTTCATCATCAGCTACTTCTGAAAAACGGCCCTTTGTTTTTAAAAAATCCCAGAATTCATTTGTATATGAATATCCTCTAACAACTCCACAGCTTAGACCTGAAAGATCATCAAATGTCTTAAAATCTATGCCTGAATCTTCTTTAACCCACACAACCCAGGGAGAAACAATTAAAGGTTCTTTTGTATAAAAAGCAAAATCTTCTCTTTCTTTTGTATAATTGGCTGAAAAAAGAGCATCGATTTCCCCTGAACTTACCATGTGAAGAGCCCTTTTCCAGGGATAATCTTTAATTGTAACATTTTGACCATCAATTTTTCCTGCAACAGCTTTTACAAGCTCAACGCTGTAACCTGTAAGACTATTATTTGTCTTTATCTGATACGGAGGCCATATATCACATGCTATTTCTAAATCTTTAGCATAGCCATTTAAAACCATTGCCAACAAAAACGATAAAAAAATAAAAAATTTAAATTTCATTTTTTTTCTCCCTTATTAAAAAATTAAAAGTAAACTAAAAATCAATAAATACTGTAAGATTTAAAAAAAAGTGAGAACTGAATTTATGAAATTTGAAAAAATAACAAATAGTTAAACTCTGGGAAAATTTATTAATTTAAAAATTGAAATGCTTAATTCAGGTTTAAATACTTTAAACCCTAAAACTGCCTTTTTTGTACATCCAAAATCTGATTTTAAATTTAATTTTCAAAATACTAAATGTATCCCGAAGGTTAAATTTTTCATCTTACGTAACTGAACAAAAAATTCTTGTTTTTGAATAATAATTAAATATATATTTTTTTAAAAAAATTTAAAAGAATAAAATCATGGCTCTATTCTCTGCCCAAGCTTATACCACTCAATTTCCTGAAGATTTTTTGCAAGAGTATGTATCTTTCCAGATTTTACAAACTCTTTTTTTTCTTTTCTGTCATTAATACCATGAATTGATAAAAGACGGGCCAAAGCTTTATTTTTTATCGCCTCATCAGGAGTTAGAACATCTTGTCTTCGCGTATAATAAGGATCTTCACCATGAGCACATGGGGTATCAAATACATTAAAATGCCTGCATGCAAGAGGACGCATAGGATGAATAAAGCAAACACCCTCAATTAAAAAAGGACATCCGTCATTTTTTAATTCAAGCAGCCTTTTTTTTAAAATCTGCTGTTTACCCTTTTCAAGCTTCAGCAGAACAAACCAATAAATACCAAGAAGTTCCATTGGATATAAAGGAATTGTAACGTGAGTCAGGCAACAGGTTGAACAGCCCTTTGCACAGGCAAGCTTCCTGCCTTTTTTTTCTTCTTTTAATATTAGATCATATATTCCTTTATCAGCTATATAATAGGAATCAATGAGATCTTGAAGCCAATTTGTTTCCTTTTCATCTTTTGGAAATGAAAGCCTTTGGGGTTTAGAATAATTATTTGAAAGACCTTTTGATTTAGTCATGTTCAAGCCTTTAGTTTTATTAGTAGTTGAAACGAAAACTGTCACCTAGATTGATTGATTTTTAAAATTTGCTTCATATAAGGCCAAATTGTATCAGATTCAAATCTTTATCCTTAAAAACAGATTTAAATCTAGTTTACAAGAAATTTATAAGTCTTAAAAATACAAAAAAGACAAATTTGGACTTGTATCTGGGGAAAAAGGGTATTTTTTACACTATTGTATATTTTTTATACAGTTTACATGTAACAAAATTACCTTTTTAAAAAAATAAATCTAAAATAAATATTGTATATACTAAAATTAAAACCATATTTTTTTGCTTCTTCCAAAAAGTTCCATAAATTTAACAACTTACAGCCATGAAAATTAATTTTTATCTTTTTTAAAAAATTGGCACACATATTGAATATACATCAATAAAATTAATTACGGAGGTAAATAAATGAAAAAAACACTAATAATAATGACTATTACCGGCCTTATGACTGCTATTATAACTTCTTCTTCATTTGCAATGCGACATGGAGGTGGGCAAGGCTATATGGGAAAAAAATCATACGACTGTTTTAACAACCTTACAGCTGAAGAGCAAACCGCACTAAAAGCTGAAAAAATAAAATTTTTTAAGGAAACAAAAACTTTAAGAACTCAAATTTTCAACAAAAAAATGGATCTTGAGCAGGAATTTATGAATGAAAACATAGACAGTCAAAAAGTTAAAAATTTAAGAAGTGAAATTTTTACCCTTGGAAATGAGCTGTCAGAGAAAAGAATAGCACATCTAGAAAGGATTAATGAAATAATCCCGGGTTTTAATGACTGCAGAATGCTCGATGGGCACAGACACCATAAATTCAGAGGCAATGGCGGATGCAGAGAATTTATGGGAGTGTCATATAATCAATAAATGCTTGCTCCTCCTTAAAATATAACAGGTTAGATAATAATTACCCCTAAGTAAAACCAAGCCCGGTTTTTCTCCTCTCCCAAAGGACGGCCAAAAGAGCCGTCCTTTTCTTTTAAGGAAAACTAAATTCAAGGTTGAAGCAATCACTAATTAGTTTTCAAAATATCTTTTACAAGCCTGCTCAGCTCAGCAGAATGAAAAGGTTTTCTTATAAAACCTGAAAGCCCATGTTTTTTTAGTTCATTTACATCTTCATCCCTTGAAAACCCGGATGATAAAACAATTTTAACATCAGAAGATATTTTTTTTATTTCTTCAAAACACTCTCTTCCATTCATTTCAGGCATTATCATATCTAAAATTACAAGGTCTATATTTTCCTTTTCCTGTTTAAAAACTTCAAGCCCTTTTTTTCCGTTTTCGGCTGTAATAACTTCATAGCCAAGACTTTCCAAAAGGCTTTTGGCAACATTTCTTATTATGTCTTCATCATCAATAACAAGAATTTTACCATGCCCAAAAAAATACTGGGTTTTATGGTTCTGATCAATTGAAGAACTGCCTTGGGACAAAGGCAGATTTATATGAAAAACCGTTCCAACACCTTTTTCACTGTATACAGAAACAGAACCTTTATGCTGCTGAACAATTCCATAGACCGCTGCTAGCCCAAGACCTGTGCCCCTTCCGTTTTCCTTAGTTGTAAAATAAGGATCAAAAATTTTTTCCATATTTTCAGGATCTATTCCTGTGCCAGTATCTCTTACTTCAATTTCAATATATTTTCCTGGATTAAGATCAAAAGTACTTAAAAGACAATACTTTTCATCAAATTCAACTATTCTGCTGGAAAAAATAAGTTCTCCTCCGTCTAACATTGCATGGGAAGAATTTATACCAAGATTTAAAAAAATATTTTCAAGCTGGGAAGAATCTCCCTTAACAATTGAATTTGGAGCATTCAGCTCCGTTTTTATAATAATTTTTTTATCTACGCTTCTCTTTAAAAGTGAAATTGCGTCTTTTACAAGAATATGCAAATCTACCTTTGAAGACACAATGCTGCTCTTTCGTGCAAAAGCAAGCAATTTTGAGGTAAGAGAACCTGCCCTTGATGCTGCATCTGTTATTATTTTTGAATATTTTGAAATTTTGGGATCGTCAGGGTAAAAATTTGCTATCAATTCTGCTGAGCCCATAATTCCGCTGAGCATATTATTGAAATCATGAGCTATTCCTCCAGCAAGCTGGCCAATTGCCTCAAGCTTTCTGCTTTGCTGAAGCTGTTTGTAAAGTTTAGATTCCTCAGAAATATCTCTTATTACAACTACAATGCCTGTAATATTTTGTTCAATATCTCTAATTGGAGAACCTGAGCAAGATGCTTGAATTATTGTGCCGTCCTTTGCTGCAATTCCTCTGCATTGAGACATTATCAAACTCTCGCCAGCAGACATTATTAGGTCAGCAGTATCTTTTTTTATAATTTCTCCCTTTTCATCAATAGCTTTCACAACATCGCAAATATTTTTCCCTTTAGCTTCTTCAAACAAAAAACCAGTTATTTTTTCAGCCTTAGGATTCATTCTTGTTATAAATCCTTTTTTATCGGCTGCAATAACTGCTTCATCAATTGAATTTAGGGTTGCCTTTAAATTTTCTTCAGACTCTTTAATTGTCTGCTCATTTTTTTTTCGTTCGGAAATATCCCTGAACTCAGTCACTCTTACTGTTTTGCCATGATAAGGTATATTTTTGCCTCTTATTTCCAAAGGATATTTTGTGCCGTCTTTTCTAAGCCCTGACACATCATATGTAGAAGAAAATCCTGATTGCATATTTATTTTTACAATATGCCTGAATTCCTCAGCAATAAGTTTTAAGCCGTTCATTCCAATAAGTTCGTCCATAGAATAACCAGTAATGTTTGAAAGCCCCATATTGCAATCTAATATTATACCTTGATCATGAATTCCAATTCCACCAAAAGAAGCCCTTAAAAGAAGACTAAATCTTTCTTCACTCTCTCTTAATTTTTCTTCAGCTTTTTTCGACTGGGTAATATCAAGAAGAACCCCATTATAAATATATTCGTTTGTATACTGAGTTGGAAGAGCTCTTCCCTGAAACCATCTTTCTTCAGTTTTATCTTTTAAGAATTTACCTTCAAAAAACCATCTTTTCCTTTGTTTCAAGGCTTCTACTATTGATTCAAAAAAAATTTCTGAATGTTCAGGAGCTATATTGTCAATAAATTCATTAAGAAACTTATTTTTGTCAGCTTCAAGTCCGAAAACTTCCTTTGTTCTCTGGCTTAAATAATAAAATCCCATGTCATTTCTATTTCTGTAATAAAACTGGAAAAGCACCCCTGGAATATTTTCTGCAACATCTCTAATTGTTTTTTCACTTCTTTTAACAGCCGATTCAAATTTTTTTCTTTTTGAAATATCAGATGCTATAGCAAGAAAACCTTTTAATTTTTTATTGGGAAGGTAAATTGGTGTAATTGATACTGAAACAAAAATTTTTGAATTATCTTTTTTTACATATGTCCATTCTCTTTTTTCATAACCGGCACAAAGGGGTATTTCAGCAAAAACAGCCATTCCTTTTACTTTTTTCCCAAGCTCATTTAAAAATTCTTTTTCTCTTAAGGCTATTTCTTCCTTAAGGTGAATAAAATCTGCTGTTTTTTTGCCTACAACTTCATTTTGTTCGTACCCAAGCATTTTTACAGCACCGCTGTTAAAAAGCCGTATTACTCCTTTTTTATCAGCAACAATAATTGCAACCTCTGTTGCAGCTGAAACAAGTGCCCTGAAATCACCTATTTCTTCAAAAAAATTTTCTTCAAAACTTGCTGTTTCCATTAATTTAAACCTGTATTTTAAAAAAAAATTATTTGAACAAAGGTTGAAAAAAACTTCAACCTGGATTAAGCCACTGAATATTAAATTAAACCATAATTCTAATAAGGTAACAAAGAAAATAAATAGTCACTGAACGAAAACTGTTTTTTTGACCATTTCGGCGTCAGATTCAAAATTTAATCCTTGAAATAAAATAAAAATCTAGTTTTCAGCCTATCAGTAAATATTTTTCAGGGAAAATGAGGTTTTAGAAATTGTTAATTTCTATTGCTTTTTGCCAGCTCCAAAAAAGCTGAAGCCGGCAATATTTTTAATATAGTGATTGGCCGAAAACGAGAATTTTTTGTTCAGTTCAAGGAAGATGAAAAATTTAACCTTTAGGATACATTGAGTATTTTGAGGATTAAATTTTTAATCTGACGCCGAAATGGACAAAAAAAGCCGTTTTCGTTCAGCAACTAATATAGAAATTATATCTGAGGATAATCAACAACAAGTCTTTTTATGTAAAACAGAGTCATGAAAATACTTGCTTTTGCAGTTATTTCATTGTTTCTTGCTCTCGAAAGATAATAAATTGAATCCAAAACATCTGTTGCAGTTGCAACTCCTTTTTCAAAGGAAAGTTCTGTTATTCTCAAATTTTCTTCTGCTTCCTTTATTCCTTCACGAGCAACAAAAAGATTTTTTTCAGCAGTTTTTGCATCAAGAAGAAAATTGCTCAATTCATTTGTAAGTTCATCTTCAAGCTCAACAAGGGAATATTTTATTTTTTCAGTTTCAATGCCAGCTTTTTCAATATTCCTGTACTTCTTCATTCCATCAAACAGATTTATTCCAAGGTTGAGCTGAAGTCTTGTTTCAGCTTCTTTTGTATCAGAATCAAATGCATAATATTCATCTGAATAATATCTCTGCATCAAAACAAGGTCAATTTTAGGATAAAATGAGGCCTTAGCAAGTTTTTTTGATTTTTCTGCCTTTTCAAGTCCTGTTTTTAAAATTTTAAAATCAGTCCTGTTTGAAAGCATTGTATTTTTATATTGTTCAAAAGGTAAAAAAACAGGAAGAGATTCAAAAGAAGAAAAATCTATATCATTGAATTTAAGTGAAAGCCCTGTCACCCTGTTCAAGCTGTTCATTGCCTTTTCAACTTCATTTTCAGATTTTATAAGATTTTGTTCAGCATCGTCTTTTTCAACTTTTACAGTTAGAACATCCCTTTTTTTTGCAACTCCGACTTTGTATTTAAGCTGAATGTTTTCATATCTCTCAGAATATGCTTTAAAAGCGTCCATTGCAACAAGCCTTCTTGCTTCAGCCTGATAAACTGCAAGAACATTTAAAGCGACATCAAGACCTATATCATGCTTCATGTTTGAAAGCTCATAATCAGATGTTTTCAGATCAAGTCCGGCAATATCTAGCTCAAGCTTATCCTTAAAACCGCTAAAAAGATTCTGGCTCACCGAAACTGCAAATTCACTGTTTTCTTCATTTTCAAGCAAAGATGATTCATCAAGTTTGTTTGCCTTGTAGCTGGCATCTAGGGAAGGGAGATAATCTCCTTTTTGAATTTTCTGCTCAAGGTCTGCCTGCTCAATTGCAAGCCTGTAAGATTTTAAAACTTCTCTGTTTTCAATAGCTGCCTTGTACATATCAAGTATTGTAACCTCTCCTGAATAAGCTTGAAAAGGCAATACAAATATAAATAGCAGGACAGCCAGGATTTTATTTAATTTAATCATTGATCAAAACCTCCATTTTATATCCAAATAGACAAATTAAATCCAAACTAATTTTTTTTTGATTTCTCTTTTTTAATTCTGCTTCTTTCTACCATTTTTCTCATAAGTTCTACATAAACTTTTTTGTCTTCATTATCTAAGAGACCTAGAATTTCCCTCCCTTTTGTTTTTTTTATTTTCCTTAATTCAGAAAAAAAACTTTGCCCTTTTTTTGTGAGAGACAGCCTTACAATCCTTCTGTCAGATTCAGATCTTTTTCTTTCAACATAATTTTTTTCAACAAGTTTATCTGCAATTGAAGTTAATGAGCTCACAACAAGATTCATGTGCTCTGCAATATCCTTCATTCTTTCATCTCCGTTTTTTCCTAAAAAAATAATTACTTTCAGTTCCTGTTCGCTTAATTGGGAATTTAAAACAACAGATGCGGAGTTGTCTGCATCTTTCAGCTGATAAAAAAGGGTCTCCCAGTAATTTATAAGTTCGTCAAGGAGCTTATCCCAATTTTCCATTGCATTTCCTTCATATTTTGAAATTTAAAAATTTCGATTTAAAAATATTTCAAAAATCGAAATATTTAGAAATTAAACTTTAAATTTTAAAATGTAAAGACAAAAAAATAATAGAAAATACTGATAAACAATCTGAAAGCTATAGATTTTATCAAATTGACAGCCAAAATATAAAAACCTAATAATTTTGTACATCTTAGATATAAAAAAGTAATAAGGAGAACAAATGAGTACCAATTACAATAGCATGTGGAATGAACTTGGCCTTGATCTAGATTCTCACAATTCACTTCTTAAAGTTCTGAATCAAGGATATAAAGATATTTATCTTTCTCAAAAAAATCGACCAAAATCTATGGAATATTTTGATTTTGTAATAAGTGAGGTTCACGGACTTCGGATAAAAGAGCTTGTTGATGCAAAAATGCAGGGAAAAAAAATAATAGGGTCATACTGCGTTTTTGTACCTGAAGAACTTATTATTGCAGCAGGAGGAATAAGCGTAGGGCTTTGTGCAGGAGCTGATTTTGCACTTGAAGAAGTAGAAAACTATATCCCAAGAAACACATGCTCCCTTGTTAAATCTGCACTTGGATTCAAAATTGGAAAAGTTTGTCCCTATCTTGAATGTGCAGATCTTGTTGTTGGAGAAAATACCTGCGACGGAAAGAAAAAAGCATATGAAACACTTTGTGAAATGATTGATGATTTTTATTTGATGGATCTTCCACAGATTAAAAACAATGCTGGTAAAGAACTTTTTTCAAAAGAAATTAAAAGATTTATTATAAAACTTGAAGAACTTACAGGAAATGAAATTACAACAGATTCTCTTAAAAAAGGGATTGAAATTGTTAACAACAAAAGAAAGGCTTTATACAGACTTCAAAATTTAAGACAAAATAAAATAGTTCCCATCTCAGGCCTTGATGCAGTTTTAATAAATCAGATTTCCTTTTATGACGATCCTTTGAGGTTTACTGACTCTGTAAACAAGCTCTGTGATGAGCTTGAAGAAAGAATAAAATCGCAAAATTCTTCTTATCCTTTAAAAAGAAAAAGAATTCTTATGTCAGGATGCCCAATGGCTGTTCCAAACTGGAAAGTTCCTTTTATAACAGAATCACTTGATGCTGTTATAGTAGGCGAAGAGTCCTGTATTGGAGAACGAGGGGCAAGAAACCTTGTTGAAAATAATTCAAACGACAAATCAGTTTTAATTGAAAACATAACTCAAAGATATTTCAAGATAGACTGTGCAGTATTTACTCCAAATCAGGAAAGAAAAGAACATATTCTTGAAATGGCAAAAAAATATAAGGCTGACGGTGTAATACTATACGGGCTTAATTTTTGCCAGCCATATACAATAGAAGCTTTTTCACTTGAAAAAGAACTTCAAAAATACAATCTTTCTTCAATTAAGATTGAAACTGATTACAGCCAGGAGGACATGGGTCAGCTTCAGACAAGAATTGAAGCCTTTATTGAAATGATTTAAGAAAATTTAAATAGTGATTGGCCGAAAACGAGAATTTTTTGTTCAGTTCAAGGAAGATGAAAAATTTAACCTTTAGGATACATTGAGGATTTTGAGGATTAATTTTTGAATCTGACGCAAAAATGAACAAAAAAGGCCGTTTTCGTTCAGCAACTAAATAAAAAAAAGTCTATCTAATAGACGGATGTGCATTTTTTTGAACCGGTTTCAAAAAATAATGTTTTATATCTCAAGATCCAAAGCATTATTAAAAATCAGGCTCAAAAATAATACAGCATCCGTCCGTTTAAATTAAAAACTTTCAAGGATTTTTGGCTTATCATGATTTGTGCCGGAATAGACATAGGCTCAAGAACAATAGCACTTGTTCTTACCGAAAATAAAAAAATTATTGATACAAGAATTACAAAAACCGGATTTTCCCCTGTAGCAAATGCAAAAAAAATTATGGAAGGTATAAAAGCAGACAAATTTATTGCAACAGGTTATGGAAGAACTATTTTTGAAAATCATTTTGAATCAAACACTGTAACCGAAATAAAGGCAGCTGCAAGAGGTGCCTTTGAAATAAACCCGGATACAAAGGCAATTCTTGATATTGGCGGACAGGATGTAAAAGCTTTATCAATAAATGAATCAGGAAAAGTAACTAAATTTGAAATGAATGACAGATGTGCGGCAGGCACAGGCAAATTTCTTGAAATAATGGCAGACTCCCTTGGATTTAGGCTCGATGATTTTGGAGAAAATGCTCTATCTTTTCAAAAAGAAATAACAATAAGCAATATGTGCACTGTTTTTGCCGAATCCGAAGTAACATCTCTTCTTGCAAAAGGTGAAAGCCCTTCAGATATCGCCATGGGAGTCCATGTTTCTGTTGTAAAGCGTGCAGTGGCAATGCTCAAAAGAGTAACTTGTGCAAAGGAAATATTTTTTCTTGGAGGGGTTGCAAAAAACAAATGCATTAAACTTATTCTGGAAAAAAATGGATTTAAAGTTTCAACTCCAAAAGACCCTCAAATTGTTGTTGCATATGGGGCATCACTAATTGCAGGTGAAATTTGAACACAAAAAACAGCCAGGAAATTTTTCCCTGGCTGTAGTAAAGCTTATTATTAATTAACTTTTGGCTTTTTTATCATCCATATAAGGAAAAAGCCTACAATACAAAGAATTGCACTTAGTGTAAATGCAAGCGGATATTGTCCCATATCCCCAAGCTTTCCGCCTGCTATCGGGCATAAAATTCCGCCAATTCCATAGGCAAGAAAAACCATTGGATAATTTTTCCCAACATGCGTTGTGCCAAAAGTTTCTGCAGTAAGTGTTGGGAAAAGAGCAAAGTTTCCTCCAAAATTAAATCCTATTATTGCCGCTGCTACATAAAAAAGATTTTCTGAACCAGCCATAAAATTAAAAAGAAAAAGCATTACAGCCTGAGCACTTATCATGATAAGAATAGCAAATTTTGCACCTGTTTTATCTGAAATTATACCCCAGATAACCCTTCCAAGGCCGTTTGCAATACTTAAAACCGCAAGAGCTGTTCCAGCCACGGCACTTGCCTTTGCAGCAGCCATTCCTGTAGAACCAAGGGCATGAATCCCAAAAGGCTTAATAAGACCTATGGTCATGAGTCCTGCACCTGCTCCAAAAATAAAAGTTACAAACATTAAATAATATTGAGGCCTGAAAAGCAGTTCCTTACCGCTGATGTCTATACTTTCTCCTCCTGGGCCAGCTGAATTATTGTCTGCAGGTTCATAACCTTCAGGCAGCCAACCTTCAGGCGGATCAACCATTACAAGCCCTCCCAGTGTTACTAGAATGGCAAAGCAAATGCCAAACACCAAAAAAGTATTTGAAAGCCCCAAATTTTGAATAAGATTGCCCACTGACCCGGCAAGCTTCACCCAAATTGTTGCCCCAAATCCAAATCCTGCAACTGCAAGACCGGTTATCATTCCTTTTTTATCAGGAAACCATTTCATTCCAACTGAAATAGGAACAACATAACCTATACCAATACCTGAACCTCCCATTACTCCGATGAAGAAAAAAATCATCCAAAAATTTGTTCCACCAAATAAACCGGCAATTATGTATCCGGTTCCAAGAACTAGACCACCACAAATAGCAAGAGCTCTTGGGCCAAATCTTTCCAGCTGAAAACCAGCTAGAACCATTACAACCGCATAACCGACAAGACCTGCAGAAAAAGCAGCCATTGTCTGAGTTGTAGTCCAACCTGCCTCCAGCAGTTGAGGTGTGAAAACAGACCATGCATAAATTGCCCCAAGACACATCTGGACAAGCACGGCCCCAAAAACCACCAGCCATCTGTTCATAACTTTTTGTTCACTCATTTTAACTCCTTTTTTACATTTATTCCTTTAAATGCAAAAAACCGGCAGAAAAGTACTTCTGTCGGTTTTTTACATATTAGTTTAAATCTGAAGTGCCGGGAAAAACCCGAAAAAAGAAAAATAACTTGTCGTCAGCTTTGTCTGAAAGTTAATTATGGGAGGACTTAACTTTTTTACAATTAAAAAACCTTCCATTAAAATTTTCCTTTTTTTAGGGTTTTGCTTTAAATGCGAACTGCACAAAAGCTATTTTTAACCAGCCGAACTGTCAACAGGTATATAAGATACAAGAGGACACGAATAAACACTGCCCTTTTGATGAGTTACTTTGAAAACCTCCTCAACTGCATCCTGCACATTGCCGTAAATATTTTCTTCACCAATTTTTTCATATAGATGAGTTCGTTTAAAAACTGAAATAACATTTTCATTGAGTCCTGAAAAAGAAATATCAACTCCCGAAGCCTTTACCCTGTCAATAAGAAGGCCAAGAGCTTCCTCACCTGATGCGTCAATATCGTTAATTCCTCCGCAGGCAATTATAATATGCTTTAATTCAGGTCTTTCCCTCTGAAAATTAAGGACCTGATCTTCAAGATAGGTTGCATTTGCAAAGAAAAGTGTTCCTTCAAATCTTACAACAGCAACATGAGGGCATTCCTTTAATCCATGATAATCAGTTGAACCAAGGGACATATCTTCCTGCATTGCAAGACTTGTAACCTTTGGCCTCATGTTATTATAAAGGAAAACTCCAAGTGAAAGAACTACGCCAAGCTCAATACCCTTTTCAAGATGGGGAGCAAAGGCAAGTGTTGTCAAAAAAGTAAGAACTGAAATTATACCGTCCGACTTTTTTGCTTCATATGCATGAACAAAACCATGGACATTAACAAGCCCGAAAACAGCCATCATAATAACACCTGCAAGTACTGCCTGGGGTAAATGATACAAAAGCGGAGTAAAAAACATCAGGGTAATTACAACCATGAGACTTGTAACAACACTTGATATTCCGGTTACAGCACCTGAGTCAAAGTTAACAGCTGATCTTGAAAATGAACCTGAAACAGGATAACTTTTACCTACAGCACCCAGCATGTTTGCAAGGCCCTGTCCTATAAGCTCCTGGTTTGGATCAAGTTTTTGACCTGTTTTAGCTGCCATTGCCTTTGCTATTGCGATAGCTTCCATAAAACCTAAAAGAGAAATAATAATTGCAAATGGAAGAAGTTTTAAAAACATGGCAATGGAAAAAGTCGGGATGGAAAATGCTGGAAGACCAGGCGGGATTTGACCTACAACTGCTCCACCGCCAGTCATTGTTAAAGAATCCTCTTTAAGATATTTATTGCCTACTTTGAGTCTCCATGTTTTGCCGTCTGTTTCAAATTCAGCTTTAGCAGTGGTTTTTAAATAAAAAACCTTATTTTCATTACCTGCTGCTTCAAATTTGTAATTTCTCAAATTTTTTCTTGCAAGATACTGAAAATGGCTGATTTCTTCAATCTGCTTATTTATTAAGGCAATTTCCTGGGAACCTTTTAAATAGTCAATGGAATTTTTGCCTTTATCTTCTTTTATTTTATCTAAAGCAAGATTAAGCTCATATCTTTGTTTACTCAAATCATCAATTTTTTGAACTGTTGAATTAAACTCTGAAATTTCTTGTTTTACTTTTTCTGAATTAATATCTGAAATTTTTGCGGAAAAATCATTATTAAATCCGGTAAAATATGAAATAAGAGTAGTTATAACAACTGCGACTAAAACATTTGGAATTTTGGGATTTATTTTTTTTAATCCAATCATCATTGCAATTGCAAAAATTCCCATAAGAAGAGTTGGAATATGAGTATAATCTATTGCTGCTATCACAACTCTTATAATTGTTTCATAAAAATGTTCAGCATTATCAACATATACTCCAAAAAGTTTTGAAAACTGAGAAAGGCCAATAATTATGGCCGCAGCATTTGTAAAACCGTTTACAACAGGATGGGATAAAAAATTGACTATAAGCCCAAGCCTTAAAACACCAAGTGCAAACTGAAAAATACCAACAGTAAGTGCAAGCAGTACAGCATAGGCTATATACTGCTCACTTCCTGCAGTTGCAAGGGGAGCAAGACTTGCAGCAGTCATAAGTGAAACAACAGCAACCGGCCCTGTCTGAAGCTGCCGGCTCGAACCAAATAATGCCGCCACCATTGGCGGAAGAAATGCAGCATAAAGTCCATAATACGGAGGAAGCCCTGCAAGCTGTGCATATGCCATTGACTGGGGAATAAGCACAAGTGCTACTGTAAGACCGGATATAAAATCGATCTTGAACTTCTCCTTACTATAGTCTCTAAGCCAGACTAGAAAAGGAAAAACTTTTGTTAACATAACCTCACCTCTAATTTAATTTTATTTCTTCTACTCCGATATCCCCGGAGTTTTATATTCTTTTTTTTTCTTTGAAAAATATAATCTCAATTTTTAAATCAGCTATTCAAGTCTATGTCAATCAGTTTTTTAGGATTAAAACCTGTTATATTTATAAAAATATCAAAAAACTTTCATTTTCTTACATTTTTATAAATATACAAACTTATATGCAATTATTAATAGATCTTATAAACAGTTCAGATATAAAAAAAGGCCGCAACCATTATCTGGTTACGGCCTGACATACAAATTTTATTTAAACAGTATTAAACCTTAAAGGATTAAACCATTTCAAATATTGCAGCAGCACCCATACCGCCACCAATACACATTGAAACTATACCGTATTTTCCACCGGTACGCTCAAGCTGTGCAAGAAGTGTAGCAGTAAGTTTTGCACCAGTACATCCAAGAGGATGGCCAAGAGCAATAGCTCCACCACATACGTTAACTTTATCCATCATTGGGGTATCCCAAATTCCAAGCTCTTTCAAGCAGTGGATTGACTGTGATGCAAAAGCTTCGTTAAGTTCGATAAGGTCAATCTGGTCAAGTGTCATACCAGTCTGCTTAAGAACCTTAGGAATAGCATATTTAGGACCAACACCCATTTCTTCTGATCTACAACCTGCTACTGCATATCCAACTATTTTTGCAATAGGCTTAAGGCCAAGTCTGTCACATGCATCTTTTGAAGCTATAAGAGTAGCAGCAGCACCATCAGTTGTCTGTGAAGAGTTAGCAGCTGTAACAATTCCGCCTGCTTTAAAAGGAGAACCTAATTTTGCAATGCTTTCTGCTGTTGTACCTTCACGTGTACCATCATCAGCAGCAATCATTTTGGTTTCAATTTTATAGGAATCACCATCTTTAATATAGTATGT
>Ga0265295_1005896_pt1 | contig 15252 bp, 8 predicted proteins | sample Munlansysbiofilm_FD_192503 | JGI IMG/M metagenome (GOLD analysis project Ga0265295, IMG submission 192503) | Leachate microbial communities from a municipal landfill in Southern Ontario, Canada - Methane capture system biofilm | ecosystem: Engineered > Solid waste > Landfill > Unclassified ... | reverse complement strand
TATTTTCTGCATCAAATAAAAATCTAATGGAATATGCACCCACACCACCAGATATTGCGAGAAGCAATATTGCTTTTTTATTTATAATATCAGATTTTTTTGAAAGTATATCAATCTTATCTTTTCGTTCTTGTAATGTCATGTAGAGATTATACCAAAAATAGGAAAAAGAATAAAAAGAAGAAATAGATTCAAGATAATCTGCATTAGGTTAACCAAAAAGAAGAGTAGTAGTGAAGAAAATATTGATTAAGGTAGAACTAAGTTTTTGCATAAAAGAGTGCCTGACACCCCTTTTTTGACACCCCTTTTTTTATATAAAATTTATGAGGTTTTAAGGTGGCGACTGACACCCCTTTTTAAAAAAGCCCCACTCTCAAGAAGAGAAAGTGAGGCTTTGGGGTTGGGCTTTTAAGTTGAAACTAAGAAAAGTTTCAAAAAGGTGCCTGACACCCTTTATTTTGGATTAAGCGATGTCACCAATTACTAAATCACCATCTGCATGGATAACACCGATTAGTGATAGGTTATCAGCTTGAATTCCATCAGTGTCTACATTTACTAAGTAAGCGTAAGCATCATTATTGTTATCATCATTGATTACGACAACATATTTCTCGCCATTTACTTGTTTAGCAATAGCGTTATTTATATATGCTGCAACATCATCCATAACTGAAGCATCTGTAAGAGTTACATCAGCATCATTAACTTGTGTACTTGATGTACTAGTTAATTTAGAGTAATCAATTGTATCTCCGTTGATTTTTGTATCTGCAGTCATAATATAAACAGCACCATCAGTTGCGTTTGTTGCTGCTGCTACAGCAGTACCTGTACCTGTAATACCTGTCATTGCAGTAAATGATAACTTACTGTTAGTTGTAGTAAAGCCGAAAATTGTATCCATACCACCGTTATCTATGAAGTTAACAGTATCTCCTGTTGCTGCTCCTAGAGTAATGAAGTCATCAAAAATACCGCCTGTTACAACAGCTGAAGTTTGTAATGAAACATCATATGTATCAGTTGCAGAAGTTCCTAATTGTACCATTGTACTTAAGTCAGTTGTAGAAAGAGCGATTTCTGTTCCAGCATTTTTAAGTGTAATAGCGTGAGCTGTTGTTAATGTAGCTTTAGTTAAATCTGTTACTGCTTCAGCTGTTGTTGCAGCACCTGTTAAGATAACTTTATCTGTTCCAACTGTGAAGTCAGTGATTGTAGCTGTAGCTGCAGTTGTAATGTGACCATTAAGAATAACTGTATCTGAACCTGCACCAGTTGTGATAGTAGAGTTTGTACCAGTAGCGATAGCCATGACGTCATCTTTTGAACCAGCAACTACTGTAGCATTTGTGAATACTTCATACTCAGCTTCAGCATTACCTAACTGGATTGAATCAGAAAGATTTGTAGCTGTAACATTTTCTAAAGTGATAATAAAGTTACTATCTAAAGTATATTTGCCAGCTGTAGGAGCAGTCAAGTTTGTTAAATCAATTGCAGCGGCTGCAGCACCTGTAAGTACTAATGTATCTGTACCTTTTGTGAAGTCTTTGATAATATCTTTACGAGTAGCGACTGAAGCCATTATAACAGTATCTGAGCCAGTACCTAATGTTATTGTATCAGCAGCAGTAGAAGTAGTATTTAAAATAACCGTATCATCACCTGCACCAGCGTTGATAACATCACCATTACCTGAAGTTTTGATAGTATCATTTCCTGCACCAGCTTCAACTTTTGAACCAGCTGTATCAGCAGCATTTAAATCAATTGTATCATCGCCAGCACCAGCTTTGATATCTACTTTTTTTCCAGTTGTAGTAAGTGTAAATGTATCGCCATTACTACCGCCGTAAACTATTGTATCCTCAGTGAATTCAGCAATAGTTAATTTACCTGTCATTGATGTAGCAACGATTGTTTCATCACCACTATCTCCTGTGAATGTAGTGATTTCTAAATCATTTGCTCCGCTTACTACTATTGTGTTTGTAGCAGTATCTGTAGTAATATCAGTTAAAGTAACTGTTTGAGAGTTACCATTTGCATCGTTTTTTAAAGCACCAGCTGTTACGAATAGTGTATCAACTTTAGCACCTGTTGTGATTTTAGCAGTTTGAGAAGCATTTACATCTAAAAGCAGTGTACCTGTAGCCAAATCACCTTTTGCATTATCGATGTTTAGAGTTAATGCAGTTTGGTCTTTTGATAAAACAAGTTTACTGCCTTCGTTTACTGTAATGTCAGTTGTAAGAGCTCCAGAAGCAAGTACTGTATCAACAACTGCTTTACTTAAATCTACAGAAGTTCCAGCAACTAATTCAACAGTTGAAGAAGCAGCATCTGAAGTGATTTCTACAGTACTAACAGCAGCACCTTGTTCAGCTTTAAGAACGATATCATTTCCTGATAGTTTAATAGTTTTTGCAAGAGTTGCTGCTTCATTAGTTGAAACAGTGATTGAGCTAGCTGAGTTGTTTGTAATAGTAGCTGCCAATTCAGCTCCTGCTACATCTGTATCTAGTGTAAAGTCACCTGCAGCATTTACTGCTAAAGTATCTCCAGCACTATTCATTGTCTTAGTTGTTAAAGTTTTACCAGCTGCTATAGTTACAGCAAATTTATCAGCTCCACCTGCATTACCTGTAAGTGTTACATTTGCAGAACCTCCATCAACATTTACTGTATCTCTTGTACCTGAAGATAAAGAATTTACCTCTAATGTGGAAATATTTGCTCCAGCATTGATATTTAGAGCACTTACAGAGTTTGCATCTGTAACTTTAGCTGTACCACCTGAAAGAGTTGTGTTTACATTTAAAGTATTTGTTCCTGAAACATTTGTTAGTGCTAAACCAGCTGTTACATATTCACCAGTTACATTGATAGTTTCAATGTTTTGGACTCTTGCGTTTGTTGTAGCATTTGTTACTGTAGCGTTAAGGATATCGTGATCTGATGTTGAAGAGTCTAATATAACATCATTGCTTGTTAATGTACCTTTTGTTGTACCGTCGATAATATCATTCTTTGCAGTACCTACGATTGTATCAGCACCTGTAGTCAACACGAAAGTCTCACCAAAATCAGGGTTAGCTTCATTAACAGCTGTTTTAGCAGTAGCAACTGTTGCGGCATCTGCAGTAACAGTTAAAGCACTACCAAATGACAATGTAGAATCAATATCTTCAACAGCAATAGTTTCTAAAGTATCTGCTGTATAGTCAGAAACTTCAACTCTGTTTACGAACTGTTGTGCAGCATCTTTTGTAGCTTGATCAGCAGTAGCATATTTTGCACCACCAACTTCGTATTCCTTGATAGCTTCAATCATTAACGCTACCATTTCACCTCTTGATGAACCAGTTTCTAAAAACTCTACCCAGCCAGCTTTACCAGCTACATCTACAGTAGCTCCACCTTTGTTTAGAGTGTTTGCGTAGATATGCTCTACGAATGCAGCATTTGAATCTAAAGAAGAACCAAAGTAAGTTTTAGCAGCAGCTGTATCTAGCATAGCATTTGCCATAGCATTTACATCTGTGTTGTATCCAGAGTTTAACCAATTTTCGCTTCCTGATTTCTCTGAAGCTCTGTTAAATATAGAAACATATAGTTCTGATATTTGTGTCTTTGTCATTTTTGCCATTTTTTCTCCTTAATTAAGTTCAATCCTAGGGTGTCTAGTCTAGCTAGATGTCTGTAAATTTGATTTTAGAGAATTTAGAAGTTGATGTTTGACTTCAGCTTCTATATAACTCTGTAGACACGCTAGTGATCTAAAGACTAGATTTATAGCATGCGTCCCTAGGCGAAACATACGAAATACTACAGGATTTTATCTTAATTTTTGCTTTATTTCGCTCATGGGGCTGCTCAGTCAAATTTAATTATATTTTATTTGGTTCTTTTTTATCAGGGATAGAAAAAAATCCTCTAAAGAGACAAATATAATGGAGATAGAAAAAGTTACAAACAAAATCAAACCTACATCTTTTGCGCTATATGAGAGTAGCTCCATAAGCCAGAGAACGGGGAAATGTACTAAAAAAACTGCGTACGATAGAGAACCTAGATATCTGTCTAGGGCAAAAAGTCTTCTTGGGAGTTTTAAAAGTAATGGTATGCCTAAGAGAAGTGCGAAGAGTGTTTCATAGTTATATGGTGCTTTATAGTTTATGTTATAGATATAAATTAAGATTATAATAAGCGTTAGATAGACTAGAGCTAATGCTGTATATGTAGAGTAGTTTTTGTTGTTGATGGTTTTTTGTATGAGTGCACCTAGGAGAAACATAAAAAATACTCCCGCTATGAGTCTATAGCCAAAATAGTCTGTGTGAAGAACTCCTAGTGTTGCTAAGATATAGAGTATAAAAGAGAGAAGAAAAAATAGGGCTACTCTTTTTGTACAGAGTAAAATAAAAGGAGCTAAGATATAAAACTGCAGCTCTACTCCTAGAGACCAAGCAGGAGGCAGTAGAGTAAAGCTGTCTGTTTGGTTGTACATAAAATATGAAAGTGGGATGATAGTGATGTTTGATAGATAGGATATAGAGTCTGGCTGGGCTGATAAAAAATGTGAAGTAGCTCCAAGTTTATATACAAAAAATGAAAATAGCAATACTAAAGAGTATAAGGGGAAGATTCTTTTTATGCGATCTAGATAGTATGAGAGGGCTTTGTTTTTGTAGTTATTTTTGATGAGTTTGTATGAAACCATGCCTGCTAAGAGGTAAAAAACTACAACTGCACCTGCGCCTATGTTGTATCCATATAGAGTGATACCTAAATGGCTAAGTAGTACTAAAGTAGCTAAAACAAGTCTGAGTGATCCGTGCATCTTAAGATAGTTTGTTGCTTTGTTTTAAAAGAGGTTTTAATAATTGACTTAAACTCTCTTTCCAAGTTAACCATGGCATCTTTGTTGATTTTGGGTGCTGCTGGTTTTTGTATAGTTCTAGCCACTGTTTTATACTTTGGGACATGGTTAGGGGGTCATCATTGTTTGGAAAATAGTAGGCATGTTGTTGTGCCACTTCTTTGAAGATAGGTATGTCTCTTGCAATGATGGGTATTTGGTGTAGGGCTGCTTCTATGAGGGGTAAACCGAAGCCTTCTGCCTTACTAGGGGCTATGAGACAATGAGAGTTTTCATAGACTTTTTGTAAGTACTCATCGCTTATGCCCTCTAGCCAAAACAATCGTTTGTTTAGTTGTGAATGTTTTTTTAGTTTTGTTGTTAATTCATCTACTAGCCAACCTGTTTTTCCTACTATGACTAGGTTTACTTCTAGTGATTGACTCCAAAGTTCTTCAAAAGCTTCTAGTGTTTGCTTGTGTGCTTTTCTAGGTTCGAGAGTTCCTACTAATAAAAAGCTTGTGCCTTTAGCTAGAGAGGTTAAAACCGTTTTGCTGTTTGAGGGTACTCCTTTGCTAGGTTTTGAGTTTTGTAAATCTGCTCCAAGATGAAAACTATTTGTACGAAAAGATTTGTTTTTTGGTGGATTTGCTTGTAGATAGAGTTGTAGTTCTTTTTCTACAGACTTTGAGATACAGATAGCACCATTACTCTCTTTTATGACTTCTAGCCAATTTGTATGGGTGGTTTTTAAGTCCCAAGCTTTTGGAAAATCGTTCTCATGAAAAATGGGCAAGAGATCATAAACCACAAAATATGTTTTGATGCCTAAGGCTTGTAGAGTTTTGTAATAAGCAGCTTTTGAGATAACTATGTGTTGTGCTAAATCTAAGCCTAAAAATATATCACCTTTTTTAAAATCTATGGGTTCATCTCTATATTCAATGTTTTTTTTATCTAAAAAATCAAAGGTGAAATTTTTTGCGTATTTGTATTCTTTACTATTTATAGTAGTGTATACAGGTTGTATGTTGTAGTCTTTTGGTGGGTTTGATAGTAGTTCATTTAGGATTGATTTGACTACTCTTTGGATGCCTGAGTTACTATCAACAACTACTAACTGCGACACATCGATAAAAAGCTGTTTTTTTCCTTTGTAGGGATGATTTATAGCGATAGAGTGTGCTAGTTGTTTTGTAGTGTTGTCATCTATGTTTTTAGTGTTGTTTGCTATGGCTTGAAGTAAACCATCATGTTCATTTTTTACCTTTGCATAAAAAGCTTCAATAGCTTGAAAATAGTTCTTTGCACATTGCTTTGGTTCGTGTTGTAAAAGAATAAGTTCTTGGGCTTTTTTTGCTAAAGAGTCTCTTTTTGCATCTGAGGCATAGAGCTCTTCGAGAGCTTTTATCAGTGAGTCTTGCGTGAAATCATCTGCGAGTTTATATACACAATCATCAGCTATATCTGCCATTGAGCCATTTGCATTTATGATGGTGGGTATTGCGTAGTTCATAGAGTCAAGAACTGTACCTGAGGTTTCACCTCGGGACATGGTTCGTAACTGTACTGCGATGTCTGTGAGATTTAGATAGTTTTTGAAAGTTTGTGCATCTGCCCAACCTGTGATGATGACTTGTGAAGAGTGGGGGCTTTTTTCTATAGTTTGTTCTAGCTTTTTTCCATACTCTGAGCTATCGTTTTGGCCTACAAATATCAAATAGCTGTTTTTACTTTTACTAAGCGATGATGCGAGCCAGGCATCTAATAGTTTTTGGTTTTGTTTTGTTTGTCCTAGTAGTCCAAAGCTAGATAGTATAAAAGCATCTGGAGTAAAGCCCATTTTGTTTTTGAGTGTTTGTTTATCTTGTATGTTTGCAGATACTCTTAAGTGTGCAATAGTAGCCCAATCGTGTGCAATATCTTCTGTGTACCAAGTATTTGCCAATTTTTTAGAGTTGTTTGAGTGTACAATAATGCCTTTTGCGTGGTCGATAACACTTTTGTTTGCAGGATATGCCCAGATTCTTTTTTGGTTGGTTGGTTCTTTGATAAATGGAGTGTAGCCATGCGATAGATATAGCTCCTTATCTAATGATCCCATGGAATCTATGGCATGTCCTAAGTAAAAATCATGAAGAACTACTACCCCTGAATATTCTCTTAAGAGACTAAACATATGTTGATGAAAGTGTGAGTTTCCAAAATGGTAGAGTATTCGAGTATATTTAGTTGCATTTTTTTCAAAATACTTTATATCGTGGATAGAGTATTGTTCAGTGATATCTTTGTGTACAATGTTTATATCTTCTACGATAATTTCAATATCATAATATTTTTTTAAATATGGTAATAGTTCTGCACTATAGTCTGCAATACCACTTTTTTGGGGTGCTATGGGCGAAAAATATGCTAGTATTTGTTTTTCTGCATCTTGGCTTTTTTTATTGTCCATAAAGTTTTCAAAGGCTTTTATTGCTTTTTTGGCACTTTTATCCCAAGAAAAATTTTTGATTTGTTTTTCTGCGTGTGAGATGAGATGCTCTCTAAAACTTTCATCTGTAAGAATTTGCGTTATTTTTTTTGACATCTCATTATCGTCTAGGGAGTTAAATAGGGCTTCGCTGAGTCCTATGACTTCTGGTAAACTTGATTTGTCTGAAGCGATAACAGGCGCACCACAATGCATTGCTTCTAGAGCTGGTAATCCAAAACCTTCATGCCATGATGGAAAGATAAACGCTTTGCATAGGTTGTATAAAACTATAAGATGGTTTTCTTCTATGTAACCTGTAAAAATAATCTCTTCTTCTAGGCTAAGGGATTTTGTTAGTTTGTTTAAAGTTTCTCTTTGTTGGTCATTTATGGAGCATACAATAGCTAGCTGGTGCTTTTCTCTGATGGAGTTTGATAGTAAAGCATAGGAGCGAATCAAGCCTTCAATGTTTTTTCTGTGGTCAATTCCTCCTGTGTACATCAAGAAGTCTTTTGTTAGGTGATACTTGTTTAGAATTTGTTTTTTTAATTCTTCTGAAATGTTTATTTTTTTAAATTGTTCATCTGCTGCTGTACCTATATTGATAACTATTTCTGAGGGTGTGTTTAGGTACTTTATGGCTTCATTTCTTGATGAGTCTGATATGGATAGTAAGAGATCTGCTTTTTGTAGGTATGTGATTTTTTCTCTATACCATCGATTTACATCTGGATTGTCTAAATAAGGTGAAGAGTGAATCAAAGGGATGAGATCGTATAAAATTACTGCTGTTGGTATGTTGTAGTTCATCAAACCAATACTTGTGATAGCATCGTCTACTAAACCTTCAAATAAGCTTGTGATAAATACCATATCAGGATCAAGGCTTGCTAAAAATGTTTCTCTTAGATATTGGGCATTTTTTCTTCTTGTGTCGTTGTTTTTATCCATAAATGAGACATTTAGAGGAGCATCCCAAACATAGATATCTTTTTCTTCTATATAGTCTTTTAGCTCTTCTTTTATCGAGTATATATTTTCTTGAAATAAGTTTGAGAGAACTATGAGGACTTCATGATTTTTTTTGTTTAGTAAAATAGCTTTTGTAATAGATAGTGAGTATCTTCCTATGCCCCTGTTTCTACTTCCTGTGCTTTGATTGCCTTGCAAGTCAATTATAATTTTCACTAAGAGTCCTTGTTGTTTTTCTGTAGGTTTTTTAGATTGTGATATATCTCATTTGCCCGTGCTGATAACTCTGATATGTGGATTGCAGGTTTTTGAGGATTTTGTATTTGTAAGAGTTTATTTCTTAATTTTGGAAATTTATGGAGTATTTTTATGGTGATATATTTTAGTTTTGGGCGTGATGCTATATAAGTTTTTAAAAAATTAAAGGTTTTGAGCAAAACTCTTCTTGGTCTGCTTTGGGGCGAAAATGTTATCCAACTTTTTACCCCTGTTTTGAACCACTTTAGAAACTTGTTAAATTCTCGCAATGGTTTTGTTATTTTCCATGAGCGGCTGTTGAGCAGTGCGTGATAGTGACTCTGGGCTTGTGTTGCTTTTTCTTCGGCTTGTGTTGCTTTTTCTTCGGCTTGTGTTGCTTTTTCTTGGGCTTGTGTTGCTTTTTCTTGGGCTTGTGTTGCTTTTTGCTCTAATGCAACTAAACGATTTTCAAACTTACTTGTAAGACTATGTAGTGACAAACCAAAATCTTTGTTAAATATCTCATCAAATTTTTCAAGTATCTCAAAAGAAGCATCTTTTTGTGCAATAATTGCATAATCTGGGCTAACCCCTTCAAAAACTTGAAATAAAGAGATATTTGCTTCACCTTGCAGCTCTTTTGACTCCTGAAGTCTTAATACTTTTGTTCTTTTGTAGCCATGAAATTCTGGCAAAAATGAGAGTAAAGCTGAGGGTATGGGTTTGATATGAGTTGGGTCAAGATAAAAATTTTCTGTAGCTACTTTAATGTTTTCTGGATTTGGGGTTTCTAATATCAAAATACCTGCTGGTTTTAAAACTCTTAACGATTCTTTTACTAAGGTTTGTAACTCCTCAAAACTTATGTGCTCAACTACATGAAAAGCACTAATAGCAATGCAACTTTCGTTGTCTTGTTTTTTGAGATATTCGATTCCATCTGCGTATGTTGCATCTAGGTTTAAAATTTTGCAGGCTTGTAGCATCCCTTGGTCTAGGTCTACTCCTTTTGCTTTTATGTTATGGTTTGTAAGAAGTTCTAGCCACTCTCCTCTGCCACATCCTATATCTATGGCTAATGATTGTTCGTATTGTTGTTTTAAAAGAAGCAATAGTGGTAAATATACTGAAATTCGCTCTGTTATTAGTTCTCTAGAGCCTCTGTGTTTATCTTCAAATGCTCTATAAAAATCTTTACTTGACATGTGTTACCTTTACTTTTTGCTTGAGCCATGCTGTGCCAACAAAATCTTTTTTTGATGAGTTGAGTACATTGAATATCAATGCTTGATCTTTCCATTCGTAGTTTGTTGAAAGATGTGTATCGTGTGAGTGTATCGCTGTAGAGATAGAGTATGAACCTACTCCTAAATTCATATCAAAACAAAAAAACACTTCATAAAAATCACCTTTTTTTGCATTTGTGATAACATTATCGTGGTGAAAGGTGTTTGTTCCAAAGATAGGTTGCCCTAGTCTATCTTTTATCATATATCCAAGTACAAGTTGGCTTATATCTTCAAAAACTTGTATTTTTACTTTGAGTGTAATTGATTGGGCAACTGAGATATACTCTATAGGTTCATTTTCTTGATTTAGAATTGATATGGCTACTACTTTTGCTTCGCCTGTGCCTGAAATAATCTCAACCTTGTTGTCCTCTTTTACTATTTGCTGGATTGTGTTGTTTTCTTTTTCTGCTATAAGAGCGTTGTAAAAATTCATCACTTCTTCTGGGTTACCATCTTTTATGATAGTTCCCTTTTCAAGAAGTATTGCTCTTGTGCAAATGGTCTGAATAGCTCCACGATCGTGAGATACTAAAAGAAGAGTTGTACCTTGTTTTTGGAACTCTTTTATCCTTGCTAAGCTTTTATGCTGAAAATAAGCATCTCCTACTGAGAGTGCTTCATCTACTATGAGTATTTCAGGTCTATAGGCTGTTACTACGCCAAAAGCCACTCTTAACTGCATGCCGCTTGAATAGGTTCTAACAGGTTGGTCAAAATATTCACCTATCTCTGCAAAGTGTGCTATTTCATCTATGACACTATCTATTTGTGTATTTTTATATCCCATAAGACCAGCTGAGTGATAGACATTTTGACGACCTGTCAAATCTGGATGAAACCCCATGCCCAGTTCGAGAATGGCGGATATTCGTCCATCTACATGAATAGTTCCATTTGAGGGTTTTAATGTTCCTGTTATGAGTTTAAGAAGTGTGCTTTTGCCTGCACCGTTTTGCCCTACTATTCCTACAGCTTCACCTGCTGCTATTGAAAATGTGATGTGATTGAGTATTTGATGCTCTTGTATTGGTTTAAAGTTTAAACCAAACCATGAAAAGATACGCTTAAACTCTGAGCTATAATCTTTGAAAGATTTACTAATGTTGTTTACTACTAATACACTACTCATAGAACATCTGCCATGTCTTCATTTGCTTTTTTAAAAATTATCATTGCTAAAACTATGCTACAAAGAGCAAATATAGTTGGATAAATGAGTATGTTTAGATCGGGAGCTTTATCGTAAAGAAGTACATTGTGGTATCCCATCACTATGCCACTCATGGGATTTAGCATCAAAAGTGTATGGTACTTTTGTGGAATAATCGAGGTCATGTATACAATAGGAGTTAACCAAAACCAAAACTGCAAAACGATTGCCATAATCTGCCCTACATCTCTCATAAAAACATTTATAACTCCTAAAAAAAGTCCTAGTCCTACTGCTAAGCTTACTGTAACAAGAACCAATAAAGGCATCCAATATAGAGCGTGATAGGGAAGATGGCCTAAAAATCCAAAAACTATAAACATCATCAAAGATAGTAGTGTAAAATTTATGAGTGCACTTCCTACTGTGATAAGGGGAAGGGTTAGCTTGGGAAAAGAGATCTTTTTTAGTAAGTTTGCATTGTCAATAAATATGGTGAGTGATCTTGAAAATATTTCTGAAAACAGTGTCCAGCCAACCATACCTGAAAGAATATAGATAGGATAAGCATATTGACTTGCAACTCCTGGGAGTTTTGCTGACATTATTTGAGATAAAATAAATGCGTAGATAAGCACCAAAGCTAAAGGGTGTAAAATCATCCATAAGCCACCAAATTTGCTTCGTACAAAACGAGAACGAAATTCTGTGACAATGGATGAAATGATAAAAAACCTATATGCCCATACTGAAAGAAATAAATTCTTCAACTAAATCCTTTAAAAATAATTTTTATATTATGATATCGATTTTAGCTGATTATTTATTGATGTTTCGTTAAAATGTTATATGAGTTTGGTCTGTAAAGGTTCCAACTGTAGTGATGAATAAAACTTCCATGTTCATCTCGCCTGATACATCAGGAATATCTACATAACTGTGTGTTGGTAAATAGTTGTCAAAATAATAGACTTCACTTGCATGAATCACAACATCAGGAAAATCAAAACCTGGTATGTAATCTGTTACTCCATCTGCTGTTACCGAAAATCCTTGTTCTATAGTACCAGACATTACAAATGAGGCAGTTTGCCCTTCTGCAGTGATAAACCCATCAACATTGAACCCAAAATCCTTTAGGATAATATCTGAATAGCCGCTATTGACTAATGTGCCATTTGTTATTGTATAGCTTGCTGTAGTATTGTTGAGTATAGCATAATCTTCTACTTTAGTCAGTGCTGCAGTAGCTGTGTCTGTGTTTGAAGTTACTTTTAAAGCATGCTCAAATGATAATATAGAATCAATCTCATCAATCTCAATAGTTTGTAAAGTATCGGCTGTATAGTCGGAAACTTCAACTCTGTTTACGAACTGTTGTGCAGCATCTTTTGTAGCTTGATCAGCAGTAGCGTGTTTTGCTCCACCAACTTGGTACTCTTTGATAGCTTCGATCATTAACGCTACCATTTCACCTCTTGATGCACCAGTTTCTAAAAACTCTACCCAGCCAGCTTTACCTTCTGCATCTACATCAGTTCCACCTTTGTTTAGAGTGTTTGCGTAGATATGCTCTACGAATGCAGCATCTGAGTCCAAAGATGAACCAAAGTACGCTTTAGCAGCATCTGTAGCTAACATAGCATTTGCCATAGCAATTGAGTCTGTGTTATATCCAGAGTTTAACCAATTTTCGCTTCCTGATTTCTCTGAAGCTCTGTTAAATATAGAAACATATAGTTGCGATATTTGTGTTTTTGAAAGTGACATGATTACTCCTACCCTATTTTTTTTTGTGAATTTTGAGTTACATTGTATTCTTTGCTATATTAAATTAAACTAAATTATTTTTTTAGGGCTTTGGTTATTATATCTCTTTGCTTTTTATTATGAGTTTTTTTGTACTTTGATGCCAATGATACCTTGATAGGTTTTTTTTGTAAAAATCTCTTTTAGTCTGTCAAAGTTTGATTTATAGATTTTGTAAATTTTTGTTATGTTTTTTACTTCTAGGACTTTTTTCATTTTGCTAAAACCTTTTGTAACACTTTTAAATGTTCTAATGCTGACTTGTCCCATGAAAAAAGTGCGGCTTGGGCTTGGGCTTTTTGTGAGAGAGCTTCTCTTGAGTTTGTATCATTTAAAAGAGTTAGGATCTTATCTTTTATGTCTTGTGGGTCTGTTGGGTCTATGTACAAGGCAGCATCACCGCATACTTCAGGAAGAGATGCTACATTTGAGACTATAACTGGAGTACCACATGCCATGGCTTCAAGTGGTGGAAGTCCAAAACCCTCATAGAGAGAGGGGTAGATAAAGATGCTAGCAAGGTTATAGATGTGTGCTAGCTGTGCATCTGTTACATAGCCTAGATAGCGGATGTGCTCTTTGTTCTTTTGTATCTCTTGCATGATTTCTCTGTTTTGCCACCCTTTAAAGCCTACTAAGATGAGTGGTAGTCCCTCTTTTTGCTCTTTTGTAAGAAGCGTGTATGCCTTTAAAAGTGTGAGTAAGTTTTTGCGTGGCTCGATGCTACCTACAAAGAGTAAAAATTTGTGCGGTAGGTCAAACTTAGTTTTTGTTTTTTGTAACTCGTTTTCTAAATATTGTTTATAAAGATTGTGGTCTACTCCGTGATAAATAACACTTATGTTGTCTTGCGGTATTTGCATATAGTCAATAATCTCTTGTTTTGTAAAGTTTGACCCTGTGATTATGTGGTCGGCTTTTTTTACTGTGCTAAAGTTTTTGTTTAAGTGTTCTAGTCGTTCTTTTGGATGCCAATGAGGCTGAAGTTTAAAAGAGAAGTCATGAATAGTTGAGATGACTTTTTTGGCTTTTATGTTTTGGTTTGGGATAAAATTTGGTTGCCAGTAAAAGTCATAAATGTTCGGATCAAACTTTGCGATAAAAGTATAAAGTTTTCTAGCAAGTTTTTTTAAGAAAGAAGATTTTTTTATTATTGCTTTGATTTTTTTTGATTTTTGTTCTAGATTTTTTTGTTCTTCTAGAAGTCCGTAAAGTTCCTGTGAACGAAAACCATAGTTAAAAAATATCTCATACCTATCTGAAGACAACTTCTGCAAGCGTTTTGACACTTCATAGGTGTAGCGTCCTATGCCTGTTTTTGGAGAGAGAAGTGAGAGTGCATCTATGAGTACCTTTTGCATCTAGATGATATCCTTGATGGTACTTATGGTTTTTTTATAGAGATTTGCGGCTATGAGTAGAGTTATGAGCGTCATAGTTAAAATAGTGGCTATAGAGTTAAATGCTAGTAAAATAATATGTTTCAATAACTCTCTTCTCTTTTGTAGTCGTCTTCTACTCTTAAGATATCATCTTCGCCTAGGTAGTCGCCTATCTGTGTCTCTATAAGGATAAGAGGGAGTTTTCCTGCATTTTGGAGGCGGTGGAGTTCTCCCATAGGAATGTAGATGGACTCGTTTGCACGGAGAGCTTTTTCTTCTTTGCCTAGTGTTACGATGGCTGTGCCGCTTACTACTGTCCAGTGTTCGCTTCTGTGGAAATGTTTTTGCAGTGAGAGTCTGCCGCCTGGTTTTACCTCTATGCGTTTAATCTTGTACTTTGGGGTGTCTTCTATCACTGTGTACGAACCCCATGGTCTGTGTGCTGTTAGGTGGATGTTATGAAGTTCACTGTTTTGGCGAACTTGTTGGACTATCTCTTTTACTTTTTGGGAGGAGCCTTTTTTTGAGATGAGGAGTGCATCTCCTGTGTCAACGATGATAAGGTCTTCTATATCTACTGTTGCTATTTTTCTCTCATTTCCATATATGAGGTTGTTTTTGCTGTCTATTTGGATAAAGTTTTCGTTTAGGGTGTTGCCGTTTTCATCTTTGGCTAGTTCTTCGTAAAGAGAGTCAAAACTTCCTACATCTGACCAGCCGATATCTGAGGGGATGACTTTTACTTTGGATGACTTTTCCATAACTGCGTAATCGATGGAGTTTTGGGGGATATTTAGCATGTCTGCTTTTTTGATTTTGATGATAGTTTTGGGCGAGGTTGAAACCTCGCTTCCGTGGTGTGTGTTTGACGAGGTTGAAACCTCGCTTCCGAGAGAGTTTGACGAGGTTGAAACCTCGCTTCCTAGAGAACTGTATGAGATTGAAAGTTCGTTTGCTTGGTGTGTTTGTGTTGTTTGGAGGCAAGGTTTTAACCTTGCATTGGACGAGGTTAAAACCTCGCTTCCGTTTGGAGACGATGCTTTAGCTTCGTTGTTTGACGAGGTTAA
>Ga0265295_1005895_pt1 | contig 15256 bp, 7 predicted proteins | sample Munlansysbiofilm_FD_192503 | JGI IMG/M metagenome (GOLD analysis project Ga0265295, IMG submission 192503) | Leachate microbial communities from a municipal landfill in Southern Ontario, Canada - Methane capture system biofilm | ecosystem: Engineered > Solid waste > Landfill > Unclassified ... | reverse complement strand
AAAGCCTGTACTACGAACACACGCAAGCTAAAGCTTGCTAAGAGCGCAGGCTAAAGCCTGTACTACGAACACACGCAAGCTAAAGCTTGCTAAGAGCGCAGGCTAAAGCCAAGACACACGAAGCTACACCAAGTATATTTGTCTTCGTGTCACTTGGTGTGTCTTCGTGCCCTTGTTTTTTTGCTATTATGGGTTATTTTTAGATATGCTTGGTTTTTTAGCAATCACAAAGAGGAGCAATCGATGAGCATAGATGTAACTAGACCGGATTTTGTCAAGCTGGGTAATACGGCGCGTGGTTTCACCGTTTCTGACAGGCGCCTGCTGGGTGCCCAGGCCTGTATCGCCATTACTCCGGTTGCCGATGGGCGTCGCGGCGCCTACGAGGACAATTTGCAGCGCACCTGGGCTATGGTCGAAAAGGTGTATGACTTGATTAGCAGCCGGGTTTTTCTGGCAGATGGCAGTGCGGTGAAGCTGGTGGTGGCTCCAGAGATCGTGTATGGCGCGCGCAGTGCGGCCCGAGCACAGGAATACTATGCTAGCCAAGGGGTAAGCGCCAATATCTGGGTGGGACGCAGCTGGTCATATTCAGACGAACTAATGGGCGCAGTGCAGGGACTAGGCTCCAGCGAGTGGCAGCAATGCGCCTATGGTCTCAATCAGACCGACCGTCCAGGCGCAGTCTGGCTGAAGGCCTTTACAGCTGCCATGGATGAAAAGAAACGCCCCATATTCTGCGTTTATTCGCCGGACTTAGAGGATGAGGAGGCTCCGCTCTGCGACTATGTCGCTACCCGTCTGCTCCGTTTTGCCCGCAGTGCCGCGGCTCTGGCGCAGATGCGCGGCAAGAATTACCTTTCGGTGGGCGGCGTGTCCATGGGCATTATAGGCTCGGATGTAAGACGCAATCCGATGTTGAATTACTTCGGGCTGGGCACCGTATCGGTGGACCAGAGCGTAATCAGCGGGCGCATCGAGAGCGGTTTCTACGATCACGAGGAATTTGTCAAGGCTCAGGCTTTTATGCGCCAATTCAAGCTGGACTATAGCAATCTGGCCGCGAACCGCGTGCATGGCTACAGCGATCAGGAGCTGCTGGACTACTGCTTGAAAATGACCCTGGTGCTGCGCGATCTGATGGTAGGCAATGAAAAGCTCGCCGATGAGGCATTCGCCCGCCAGCATGGTTTCAGGGCAGATGTCGAGTACGCCCAGGGAGCCAATGCCATCGCGGCAGGCACGCAGGGACAGCGGCAATGGACCGATTACAAGCCGAATTTCGATGTTAGCGAGTCTATCTTGAACAGCTCTTTTGACTGGAACGGCTTTCGCAGCCCGCATATAGTGGCCACTGAAAACGACAGCAAAAACGCCCTGGGCATGCTGGCAGCGCATCTGCTTAGCGGCGGCGCGCCGCAGCTCTTTGCCGACATACGCACGAATTGGACGGCAGCCTCCATCAAGAAGGCCACCGGGGTGGATGTCAGCCATATTTGTCCTGATGGCCTGATAGACAAGCGCAATTCCGGCGCGGCGGCATTGGACTATGCGGTTGACATCTTCAAGCTGGCCGGCGGCGCCGGTCTCACGGTGCAGGAGGCCTGGCGGGCCATTCAACAGAGCGGCCAATTACAGGAGCGCCTGCGCTCTCTTGCCATAGCGGGCAGCATCTATATGAATGCGGCTCTGACTTATTTCCCCGGGGACGGGCTTTCCAGCCACTTTACCACACCAGGCGGCATCCCCTTGACTGCCTACAGATACAATATGGTAGGCGACTTGTTTACCTGCTCCATTGTGGAGGGAGACAGCGTCGAGCTGCCTAATGAGGTCTCCGAGCATATTAGCCGAGTGACCGATGCGACCTGGCCGGAGACCTATTGGCGCCCCAGGGGGATGAGCTCATTCGACTATATGTCCAAGATAGGCCCCAACCATGACGCCAATTGCTTTGGTCTGATCGGGGCGGACTTGCTTACTTTGAACGCCATGCTCAGAATCCCAGTGGATATGCATAATGTGCCGGCTGAAGACATATTCAGACCCACTATGTGGGACCGTTTTGCCGGGGATGACTACCGTGCCTGCGCCTATTTGGGGCCGGTTTACGCCTAAGAGCAGCAGGGAGCAGTGAATAATGGCCGAAATACTTTGTTTTGTAGGCAGCTATGCTGAGCCTTCCTACGGCATAGCCGTAGTGGGAATAGACCCGGCGGCGGGGCGCATGCGTCTTGCGCATATAGAACGGGGCATAGAGCGGCCCAGCTATCTGCATGTCTCTGCTCAGCGGCGCTACCTCTATGCGGCCTGCCGTCGCGAGGAGTTTGCCGACAGCGGCAGCGGCGCGCTGGCCGCTTACGCCATAGAAACAGGCGGGCGGCTGCGTTTTATTAATGCCCGTCCTTCATTGGGAGGCCCGCCATGCTATATCATGAGCGACAAAGAGGAAAGCTATGTCTTCGCGGCCAATTACCATGAGGGCAGCGGCATTATATATGCCCGGCGAGAGGATGGCGGCCTGGCCGAGAACGGCCAGAAGATACAGCATAGCGGCAGCGGCCCGCATCCCAGCCGGCAGAGCAGCGCGCATCTGCACTGCCTGCAGCCTGACCCGGAGAGCAAAATCATCTATGCCGTGGACCTGGGGCTGGATACGGTGCTGGCCTATGCCCTGGGCAGCGGCGAAAAGCCGCTGTGCCGGCTGCCGCAGGCGGACCTGCACGAGGCTCCCGGGGCAGGACCCAGGCATATAGTCTTCAATCAGAGCGGCAGCCGGGCATACCTGGTCAACGAGCTGCATTGCAGCGTCTCGGTATGGAATGTCGAGCAGTCCGAGAGGCCGCTTAGAATGCAGACCCTGAGCATGCTGCCCTGTGGCTGGCGCGGCGAGAATACGGCGGCGGCCATTAAGCTTTCCGAGGACGGGCGCTATCTGGCCTGCTCGAATCGCGGGCATGACAGCATAGTCTTTTATAGTGTTGAGGCAGAGAGCGGGCTGCTTAGCCCGCATGGGCATTATCCTAGCCTGGGGCGCGGCCCGCGTGATTTTGCCTTTGTGCCGGGCGGCGAGTTTCTCCTGGTGGCGCATCAATGGACTGATACGCTGCTGCTGCATCGCTATGAAGCGGGCAGGCTGGCTGTCGAGCCGGCACATATACTGAGCCTTGAGCAGCAGCCGGTTTGTGTGAAATTTTTATAGGACACAAAGTCACACGAAATAAGCTATGTTTTTGCCCTGGTAGCTGCGGAATAGCGCTCGGCCCTCAGGGTCCAGTCCGGCTTTTACTTCCGGCTCGAGGCGTATCTTGCCCTCGCCCTGCGGCAGGTCAAAGGCATAGTGCGGCAGTGCCATGCCGCTGATTCTGCCGCGCAGTGCATCAAGCAGCTCCAGCCCTTTGTCCAGACCGGTGCGAAAGTGCATGCTGCCCTGTATGGGATCGGCATGGAACAGATAATATGGCTTGATTTTCAGGCGCAAAAGTCCGGTGAAGAGCTCTTTCAGGGTTTTGGCGTCGTCATTCACGCCCTTCAGCAGGACGGTTTGGTTCAGCACTGGTATGCCGGCTTTCAGCAGGCGCTCGGCAGCCAGGGCGGCCTCGGCAGTCAGCTCCAGGGGATGATTGAAATGACTGGCCAGCCAGGCTGGTTTGCCGGAGGCCAGCAGGCGGCAGAAACGCGGCGTGAAGCGCTGCGGCAGGGTGGCCGGCAGGCGGCTGCCGAAGCGCAGAATCTCGATATTGGGCACTGCGCTAAAGGCTTCTATGAGCCGGCGCAGCTTGGCTTCCGGCAGCAGCAGGGGGTCGCCGCCGGAGATTAGCACTTCGCGCAGCTCCTTATGCTGGCGCAGGTATTTTTGCGCCTGGTCTATCTCCTCGTCACTGGGTGCGGCGCTCATTTCACTGTTCCAGTGGCGTTTGCGCATGCAGTGCCGGCAATGCACGGCGCAGAGCTTGTTGCTGATGTAGAGTGCGCGGTCGGGATAGCGGTGCACTAGGCGCGGCAGCGGGGAATGCGTCTCCTCGGCCAGGGCGTCCGGCTCTCCGCAGCCGCTTTGCAATTCTGCTGTATCTGGCAGGCATTGGCGCAGTATGGGGTCATTTGGCTGGCAGCTTTGCGCCAGGGAGAGATAATACGGGCTGATGCGCAGCGGGTAGACCTGCTCGCAGGCGGCGATGTCAGCCAGCCAGTCTGAGGACAGGGGCAGGATTTTAGCCAGCTCGGAGCTGCGGCGTATCTGGTTTTTCATCTGCCAGCGCCAATCAGACCAGCGCGCCGGCTCGCTTTGCCAATATTGCTTAAACATAAGATCGCTAAATGGTGGATAAATAAGGAATACATATAATTTAGTGCCTTTTTGCCGGAGAACACTAAGGGGGAGGACACCAAGACACACGAAGACACACTAAGTTACACTAAGGCAGCGCAAGTTGGGCACCGTGTTTCCCGCCTGCTCTTTACTGTTCTTGCGCTTGTTTTGCCTTGCCTTGTCGCCTCGCATATTTTTCCGCATTATATTTAGTTGTCGTTGTGTTTTTTAGCAGAAAGGAGTAATATGAAAGACTCAGTCAGTTTGCGTTATCATCGCAATCCTCGTCCCGGCAAGCTGTCCATAGTTGCCAGCAAGCCCTGCGAGACGCAGGATGATCTCTCTTTGGCCTATACTCCCGGGGTGGCCGAACCCTGTCTGGCCATTAAGTCTGAACCCGCCACTGTTTTCGACTATACCTTCAAGGGCAATGCGGTGGCGGTGGTCAGCGATGGCACGGCGGTGCTGGGTCTGGGCAATATAGGCGCAGAGGCCGCCATGCCGGTAATGGAGGGCAAGTGTGTGCTTTTCAAGCGCTTTGCCGACATAGACGCCATGCCGCTCTGCCTGCGCAATGTGTATGGCGCTGATGGCAGGACCGACGCCGACAAGCTGATCGAGCTGGTGATGGCGCTAGAGCCTGGCTTTGGCGGCATCAACCTGGAGGACATAGGCGCGCCGGCCTGCTTCAAGGTAGAGCAGGAGCTGAAAAAACGCATGGGGATTCCGGTTTTTCATGACGACCAGCATGGCACCGCCATAATTTCGCTGGCAGCCCTGCTAAATGCGGTTAAGCTCACCGGCAAAAAGCTCTCGGATTTGCAGATGGTAGTGAACGGTGCCGGTGCAGCCGGCGTGGCCTGCACGCGCTTTTACATCTCCGCCGGTGTACTTCCCGAGAACATCGTGGTATGCGACAGCAAGGGGGTGATACGCAAGGATAATGCCCGCACTGCTGAAAAAATGGAGCTGGCTACCGAGCGCCGGCTGAGCACCCTGGCCGAGGCCATGCGAGGCGCGGACCTGTTTCTGGGCTGTTCCACCGGCGATTGCGTCACTGCGGAGATGGTGCGCAGCATGGCCAAGGACCCGGTTGTCTTCGCCATGGCCAATCCGGTTCCTGAGATCATGCCGGAGTTGGCTGTGCAGGCCGGCGCTAAGGTGGTGGGTACCGGACGCACGGACTTTGCCAATCAGATCAATAATGTGTTGGGCTTCCCGGGCATCTTCCGCGGCGCTTTGGACTGCCGCGCGCATGACATCAACGAGGAGATGAAGCTGGCCGCCTCCCTGGCTCTGGCCGAGATCGCCTGCGAGGAAGTACCGGCGGCATTGCAGGAAAAGCTGAAGACCGCTTATCCCGCTGACGCTGCCGCCGGCATGTTCGCCGGAAAAAACCCACTGAGCGTTAATTACGTCATCCCCAAGCCCTTTGATCCCAGAGTAGTGCCGCGCGTGGCCAGAAAAGTGGCCGAGGCCGCCATGAAGAGCGGTATGGCTGCACAAAAAATCGAGGACTTAGACAAGTACGAGGCCGCTTTGCAGGAAAGACTGGGGTTTTAGGACACTAAGACACACGAAGGGGGGAGGACACGAAGGGGCACGAAGGCACACTAAGGGCTTATGCGGCGCCGCAAGCGCCGCATAAGCCGCTTGCCCGTTTGGGTTTGTTGGGAAAAGCGAGCTTATTTTTATTTTTATTATATATGTGCGCATTAAATATACAATGTCCGCCGCAGGCTCCGCCCTGGCTGGAGAACTGGTTTAGCGACGCCGAATTGATAGGCAAATTCAAGCCTGGTCTGCGCAATGCCGCCAATCGCGCCTTGGCTCAGCCTGGCAAGAGCTTTGTTTTGCATTGGGAGGCGGACCTTTTGAGCAGCCGCATGGACAGCTTCAGCTGCAGTTGGCGCTTCAGCGAGGGTCAGTGGCGCCCTAGCTGCCACTGCAATTTTCCCGACGACTACTGTCTGCACGCTTTTGCCGCTGGTCTTTTGCTGCGCGAGGCCTGCCGTCAAAAAGGCTGGCCGCATCCTTCTTTGGGCGCTGCCCGTCAGCCCAGCAGCCTGACTCCCGCGAGAGCCGTCTCCTGCAAAGTGCAGCCGGAGCTGGATTTCGGCGCGGACATGAAGGCTTCGGGGACTGAGCGTCAGCGCTTGCAGCTCGAGGTCGAGGCGGATTTTCGCCATGAGCCTGGCAAGGTAGGTCTGCGGTTTTACGCCAAGTCTGAGGGCATGCGCCAGCTACTCCGTCTGGGCCAGCTGCGCGAGCATGCCATATACCTCAAACAGGAGCGCCCCAGCGCTGATTGGCCGGAGCAGGACCAGCGTTTTCTGCTCTGGCTGCAGCAGCATCTGCCGGCGATGAAGTCCAGCACGCACAAGCTCTTGATGCTGGTTATCAGTGAAGAGAGTTTTTTGCAGTGGCGGCGGCGCTGGTGCGAGTTGCCTGGCCGCTTTCTCGAGCGCCATAGCCAGCAGGCCATAGCCGCGCCGGGCCAGACGGTGCCGACCAAGCTGATTTTTGAGCTGCAAAAACAGGGGCAACGTTATCGCATCACCCCATATTTCGTGTTTCCCGACGGCAAGAGACGGCAGCCCTATCAGCTACTCAGAGAGCTGGAAAACGACCCGGGGCGCATTTTGACCCGCGAGCTGCTGCATGACTACAAACCGCCGGTTTCCTGGGCGCAGCTCAACCGCCATTTCAGCTCGAAACCCTTGCTTTTCAGCGCCGCAGAGCTGCTTGAGGCCGCACCGGAGCTGCTGCAGGGGCGCCTGGACCTCTTGCAGGGCGAGCCGCTCGAGACCCGCCGCCAGCAAAGCATCATGCCGGGCTTGCAGGCCGATTACCAGGCCGGTAAATTTGTGTTAAGCTGCTACTTTGCCGGAAAAAACCTGCCCCTGCGCGGCGAGTGGGCTCCGCAAAGCCGCCTGCAAAGCCTGCCGGGCGGAGCGTTCAGGCTGCATATATTCGAGCCGACAAAAGAGGCCCTGAGCTTCCGGCAAAGCCTGCTGGAGTTCGGCCAGGCGCAGCGCGCCGAATTGCAGCAGGAACGCCTGCTTTTCAGCGCTAATGCCAAAAATGCCCTTAGCCTGAGGGAATTCTTTCATTCGCTGCCGGCAACGCTGGAAAAACGCCATGCCGCAGCGCTACAGGCCTTGCTGCATGGGGAGGGGCTGGAGCCGGTTTTGCAGCTTGAGCTTTCCGAGCGCGCCGGCCTCTGCGAATTGCAGCCGCAGCTCGAGCTGGGCGGCAAGCGCATTGCTCTCGATGAGCTGCGGCGGCTTTGGCGCGACAAACAGAGCGCCTGGCACAGTAGCTCCGGAGACTGGCTATATGTGGCGCCGCAGCGTCTGGAACAGCTGTTTGCCAAACTGGAACAGCAGGGCTTTCAGGATTTCAGCGCGCAGACCATGCTGCGCGGGCAGAGCGCAGCCAAGCTGGACAGCCTACTACAGCAGGACGGCATACAACTGAATGAGGCCAGCCGCGCTTTCTATGAACAGCTCTGCCGGGAACCGCAGAAAGAAATACCCGCCTTGCCGGAAGAACTGCTGGCGCTGCTGCGCAAATACCAAAGGCAGGGCTTTGATTTCCTTATGGACCGCTGCCTGAACGGAGCAGGCTGCATCCTGGCTGACGATATGGGCCTGGGTAAAACCCTGCAGGCGCTAGCTGTGCTGCTGAGCGCAAAAAACCGGGCAGAACAACGCGGCGAGGGGTTTTTGGCCCTGGTGGTCTGCCCGGCCAGCGTTATGCAGGTCTGGCAGGAACAGGGTGAAAAATTCTGCCCTGGGCTGCGACTGCGCATCTTCGCCGGCAGCAAAATGCAGCGCGAGGAGATTTTTGCCGCAGCCGATTACGATGTCCTGGTGACCCATTATGCCTTGTTGCGTCAAGACAAGGAGCTGCTGCAAAGCCGCAACTATGACTTTATAGTCCTGGATGAGGCGCAGAATATCAAAAACCCGGAGGCACAGGCCAGCCAGGCGGTGAAAAACTTGAAGGCCAGGCATAAAATCGCCCTCACTGGAACACCATTGGAAAACAAGATACTGGATCTCTGGTCCATCATGGACTTTTTGAATCCAGGTTATTACCCTGACAGAGAGGAGTTTGTGACGCGCTACTCTGCTGCTCCCGGCGCTTTGCGCCAGAGCCTTTCCCTGCTTATGCTGCGCCGCGGCAAAGAGCTGGTTGCTCCGGAACTGCCTCCACGAGTAGTGCAGCTGCTGCCTGTAGAGATGCCCGAGGCGCAGCGCGATTATTATGATGCGGCTCTTTTGCAGGCCCGCGCTCAGCTCGAGGGCGCCGGTGCCATACAGATACTGGCCGCGCTCACCAGGCTGCGGCAAATCTGCTGCGATCCAGCCCTGCTTTCCGATGATTTTGCCGGACAGGACAGCGGCAAGCTGGCCCTGCTGCTGGAAAAGCTGCAAGAGCTGAACGAAAGCGGACACTCGGTACTGGTCTTTAGCCAGTTCACCCGCATGCTGGACCTTATTGCGCGGCGCTTGTCGCAGCTCGGCCTGCCTTACTGGCAGATCACCGGCGAGACGCCGCTGTCACGGCGCGGCGAGCTGGTGCAGGAGTTTAATCACAGCGAGCAGGCCGGTGTCTTCCTGCTTAGCCTGAAGGCCGCCGGCACCGGCCTTACCCTGACCAAGGCGGACTATGTCTTCCTCTATGACCCCTGGTGGAACCCGGCAGTGGAAAATCAAGCCATAGACCGCGCCCACCGCATAGGACAGGACAAAACCGTCATGGCCTATAGGCTGCTGGCAAAAGACAGCATCGAGGAAAGGGTGATCGAACTTATGCAAGAAAAACAAGAGCTTTTCGAGGCAGTGGTAGGCAGTCAAAGCGAAGCCGGCCTGACGGCAAAACTAACACGCAAAGACCTGGAACAGCTGCTGCGCTGATGGCGCACGAAGGGGGGAGAGGACACGAAGACACACGAAGGGGGAGGACACGAAGACACACGAAGGCGCACGAAGGCACACGAAGGCACACGAAGGCACACTAAGGCAGAGTGACAAATATTTGCCGCCTGCTCTGCGTTAAGACCTTATGCGGCTTATGTGTATTTATTGAAGCGCAATGCCGCCAGCCGCGTCTGAAATTAACCTATCCCACGAGACAACAATACCCGCAAATATGAAAAAAGCCCTGTTTTTTTGCCTCGCACTGAGTTTATTCTGCGCCCTGCCGGGTCTAGGCGGCAGTGTCGAGCTGAGCGCTGAAGGCAAGACTAAAATCACCGTGGTTTGCTGGGGTATTCCGGACGCCACCAGGACCGATACCGCCAACCGTGCCGAATACGCCGTCTTTGAAGCATTCCTGAAGCGTTTTCCAGAAATCTTCGAGAAGAAATATCGCCTCAAATACGAGGCTAACCCGGACAAGTACGGCAATTTCAGCTGGCGCCAGGAGGACCTTGAGGTAGAGTTCAAAAGCTACTCCGGCATCACAGTCGAGGGCATGTCCCAGGATACCGGCCCGCTGATGGCCATCGCCGGCGGCGTCTCCCCAGATGTCCTCCTGGTGAATTTCAGGCAGTCGGACACTTATATACAGGAGGGCTTCCTCTATCCGCTGGACAAGCCGGAGGACGGCTACTTCAGCAATATGAAGCAGGAGGAGTTCGACTTCATGGTGCATCCCAAGATACTGCCGGTGATGAAACGCAAAAAAATCGGCGAGAAGACGGCTCATATCTGGTCCATACCACGGCGCGGGCTGCTCAGCCGCGTCATGCTTTACCGCAAAGACCTGCTGAATAAAGCCGGCATACCTTATCCGGACAACGACTGGACCTGGGAGGACTTCTTTGCCTATTGTAAACAGCTTAACGACCCGGGACGCGGCGTGTATGGCGTGGCCCTGGGAAAAGGGCAGAGCGAAAGCTGGTTCTGGGTGCCCTTCCTCTGGTCGGCAGGCGGCGAAGTCATGGAGGAGGATGCGGCCACTGATACCTGGCGCGCGGTTTTCGACAGCCCGGAGGCAGTCACTGCCCTGGACTTCTACCTGCGCCTGACCACCGAAAGATGGCTGGACAGAAACAACGTCACACGCTACGGCTATGCCATCAAGGAGACCGACAAGGCCGAGAAATGGGAGCTGGGCCAGGTAGGCTTTATGCCGGCATATCTGAATGAGCGTATGTTTTCAACCATTAATCCGGACCTGGTGGGTATCGCCCCAGTGCCCTTGGGATATGCCGACGAGGACGGCGTGCGCCACCGCGGCAATGAGATCAACTGTAGCATGCAAGCCATTTTTGCCGGCTGCGACAACCCGGTGGTGCGCGACGCCGCCTGGGAATATATGCGTTTTCTGCCCGGTCGCGAGGCCACCGCTATCTATGTGGAGAAGATGGTCGAGGGCGGACTGGGCAACTTCGTCAATCCCAAGCTGCTGCGTGAATTCGGCTATGATGACCTGGTGCGGCTTGCTCCGCCCGGCTGGGAGGAAGCATTTAACATATCAATCGAGAGCGGCAAGCCCGAGCCTTATGGGCGCAACTGCCAGTTGGTCTATGTCGAGATGACCCAGCCCATGCAGGCTGCCGAAAACCTGGCTCTGGCCAGGGAAAACCCGCAGATACCGCTGTATGGCGCCGAAGAATACGAGAAGGCCGAGGCCTATCTCAATGTCAGCCTGGCAGACTTGCAGGCGCAGGGTGCCAGCGAGGAGGAGCTGCAGGCCTGGCAGGAGGCTCACGAAGCGATGGCAAAGCGGCGTGCCATGCTGCATAATCTTTTAAGCAACGCAGTGGCCAGTACCAACGAGAAGATGCTGGGCCTGCTAACTCCTATGCAGCAGCTGATTCGCCGCCTCAGTGCCATTTTCATGCTGGTCTGCATCGTGGTGGCTTTTTCGCTGGTGTTCAGGCGTATCTTCAAGGCTTTTATGCCGCCTAAAGTTGTAGGCCAGGAGCAAGTTACCTGGGGTTTCCGCAAATATAAGTGGGCATACATCATACTGATGCCGGCCCTGCTCTCGATCCTGCTGTGGAAATACATACCCCTGGTGATGGGCTCAGTGATGGCCTTCCAGGATTTCAAGATCCTGGGAGAGTCCAAGTGGGTCTGGCTGGACAACTTTGGCAATGTGCTTTGGGACCCGGAATGGTGGGAGACGGTCTATAACTCCCTGAAATATTGCTTTTTGACCGTGACTTTGACCTTTTTGCCGCCGGTGATCCTGGCGGTGTTCCTGCAGGAAATCCCCTATGGCCGCATATTTTTCCGCACGGTTTTTTATCTGCCTGCGGTGATCACCGGCCTGGTGGTCATTTATCTCTGGCGTTCGTTTTATGAGCCTTCCGAATTTGGTGTGCTTAACGCGGTGCTCATGAAGGTGCCCGCAGTCGGTATCATAGGCGTGGCCCTGCTGCTGTTTATGATCCTGTATTTCTTTGCCCAGCGGCTTTTTTTGCATGGCAGCAAGGGCATGGCCGCGCTTTGTTTCACCGCAGGCCTGCTGCTCTTCTACTATGTCTTCAGCTTCGCCATGCCGATTTTTACTGATCCGCTGCTTGACGCTCCCTGGTATGGGCGCTTCTTCGCCACCATGCGCGACCCCTATCGCTGGCTGGTTGACCGCAAGACCGCCATGCTCTGCTGTGTGCTGCCCACCGTTTGGGCCGGCATGGGGCCGGGCTGCCTTATCTATCTGGCGGCCCTGAAGGGCATAGCCGACGATTTCTACGAGGCCGCCGACATAGACGGGGCCACTTTTGTCGATAAGATACTCTTTGTCGTCATACCCATATTAAAGCCGCTGCTTATTATCCAGTTTGTCGGCATCTTTATCCGCTCCTGGGAGAACACCGCCATGATCATGGCCATGACCGGCGGCTCCAGCGGCACCAATGTAGCCAGCCTGCTTATATTCTACAAGGCATATATGTATCTCAAGTTCGGTACCGCCACCGCCATGGCATGGATACTGGGATTCATGCTCATTGGCTTCACCGTCTACCAGCTGCAAATATTGTCAAAGCTGGAGTTCAGAACCACGGGGAATAAAAAATAAGTGCGGGGCTGGGGAGGACACGAAGCCACACTAAGACACACCAAGTGTGGCTGCGTTTTGCTGCAAACTGCAAGTACTACCTGCAGTTTGCAGCGCAAATCGCAAGTAGCACTTGCATTTTGCAGAGACGCTTGCTATATTAGCTCCCACAGCAGGAGTTGAATATGAAACTATACCAGCGCGCCTTGACTTGTCCGGACGAGTCTTTTTTTCTGCTTGGCCCTCGGGGCACCGGCAAAAGCACCTGGCTGATGCATCAATTTCCGCAGGCCAAGTTGTTTGATCTGCTTGATGAGCAGACTCATTTCAGGCTTTTGTCACAACCAGGCAGCTTTGGCATGGAGCTTGATGCTTTGCCTCCCGGCTCCTGGGTCATAGTTGATGAAATACAAAAGATGCCGTTTCTGCTGAACGAAGTGCATAGATACATCGAGAAACGCAGCCTGAAATTCGCGCTTTGCGGTTCCAGTGCCAGGAAGCTCAGGCAGGAGGGCGTCAATTTACTGGCTGGACGTGCGCTGAACCGCAGCATGTATCCTTTTATGCCTGACGAGCTTGGCGAAGACTTTGACCTGGAGGAGACGCTGCGCTACGGCAGCTTGCCGGTGGCCTGGGGCAGCAAAAACAAGGTTGAAAAGCTCGAGGCCTATATAATGACTTATCTCAAGGAGGAGATACGCGCCGAGGCACTGGTGCGCAATTTGCCGGCCTTTTCACGTCTGGTCGCAGTGAGCGCACTCATGCACGGACAGGTCATCAACACCAGCAACCTGGCGCGCGACTGCGCCGTCTCACGCCCCACGGTCGATTCCTACCTGGATATTCTGGAACAGACCCTGCTTTGCCTAAGACTGCCAGCCTATGAGAGCAAGCTGAGAATAAGAGAGCGCAAGCTGCCCAAGTTCTTTTGGATAGACCCCGGGCTATTGCGTGCCGCCAAGCAACAGCTCTTCCCTCAGCTTGCCGCCGAGGAGCGCGGACACCTCTTTGAAGGACTGGTATGCACCACGTTATTAGCCTATAAGGACTATCGCAGAGGCTTTCAGCAACTCAACTATTGGGCCAGCGGCTCGGCAGCCTCCGCAGAAGTAGATTTCATAGCCAGACGCGGGGATGAACTGGTTGCCATAGAGGTGAAGTCGGGAAAAGTCTTCAATCAAAGCTGGTGCACAGGGCTGCGCGCCTTCAGTGAGCAGCCCGGACTGCGGCGGAAAATCCTCGTCTATCCAGAGGGTCCAGAGCTGCGCTTGCCCGAGGGCATAGAGGTGATGCCATATCGCAGGCTGGCAAACTTATTGCATGAAAACAGCTTGTTCGATGTCCCTTGATCCGGGGAGGACACGAAGACACACCAAGTCACACTTAGGAATTGTGAAAAAATCAAGGTTAAACTTTACTGAGCAGATTCGCTTTCTTGCTATACAGTTTATCCGGGCTTTTCTTGTACATAGCCCCCGTCCACAAAAGGGAGACATAGTAGCGCCTCTACGAGGCGCCGGTTTTGATGGCTGTCTGCACCCCAGGCTAAAGCCTGGGGTTAAGCATAGTTATGCGCCTACGGCGCAAATAGATAAGATGCTTTGTAGTAAATTGTGCTAAAGACAAAACAGATCTTTTTTGCGGTACAACTCATCAGATGATTCTGATTTTGCCAGTAATATTGCCCCTGATTTAGTTAATCACAAAAGCAAAATTTTCCTGAAAAACGCAGTTTTTGGAAGGGAATCTAATTTTTCTTTGCGATTAAGTCCATTTGGTGCCCCGAAGGGGCAACCTAATGTAGCCCAGGGTAAGCGAGGCTCCGTAGGAGCCGAGCGCCACCCTGGGTAAAAGCCCCCCCCGAATCCGGCGCCCTGTAGGGGCGCCACTAACGGCCTTTCGGCGTTATGACCTTTTTGAATGGGGGTCTACATATTGACCGGAAACAACTCAACTTCGACAATTTGAATTTTCATAGCTTCTTCGTGTGTCTTCGTGTCCTCCCTCTTTTTTTACACGCCGGCTTTCAGTGTGCGCTCCAGTTCTCCCAGGCTGCGATTGACGCTGGGGGTATATCCTTTCAGCGGCATGATGCGTTCATGTATGCTGTCCAGTATCCAGCTGCTTTGCGGGAAGAACTTGCTTTCCAGCTCGGCGGCAGGGCTAACCCAGTTATTCGAGCCTATGATCACCGGCGGGGCATCGAGGTAGTCAAAAGCTAGCTGAGTGAGGTTGGCGGCGATATTATGCATAACATTGCCGCGCTCCACCGCCTCGTTGACCAGGGCCACTTTGCCGGTTTTCTTGACGGAGGCCAGCAGCTTGTCGTAGTTAAGCGGATTAATGCTGCGCAGGTCAATGACCTCGGCCTCGATGCCGTATTTTTGCAGTTGTTCAGCGGCTTCGAGCGCCTTAAACAGGGCCGGCCCGAAAGTGATCAGGCTCAGGTCTTTGCCCTCACGCTTCACATCCGGCTCGCCGATCTCGATTTCATAGTAGCCTTCCGGCACGCCGGCGGCATGAAAACACTCGCCTTTGCCATAGAGCTGCTGGCTTTCGAGGAAGACCACCGGGTCGCTGCCGGCCAAAGCCGAGTTTAGCAGACCCTTGGCATCGTAAGGAGTCACCGGATAAACCACCTTCAGACCCGGAATGTGGTTTACCAGCGCCGACCAGTCCTGCGAATGCTGCGCGCCATACTTGAAGCCCACCGAGATGCGCAGCACCACCGGCATCTTCAAAATGCCGCCGGACATGGCCTGCCACTTGGAGAGCTGGTTAAAAACCTCGTCGCCGGCTCTGCCGAGGAAATCGCAGTACATCAATTCGCAGACCACGCGTCCGCCGCAGAGCGCATAGCCCACTGCCGCGCCGACGATGGCGGCCTCGGCTATGGGGCTGTTGAAGAGGCGGTGATAGGGCAGC
>Ga0265295_1005894_pt1 | contig 15257 bp, 10 predicted proteins | sample Munlansysbiofilm_FD_192503 | JGI IMG/M metagenome (GOLD analysis project Ga0265295, IMG submission 192503) | Leachate microbial communities from a municipal landfill in Southern Ontario, Canada - Methane capture system biofilm | ecosystem: Engineered > Solid waste > Landfill > Unclassified ... | reverse complement strand
ATGAGAACCGACTCCGTTATTAAATCCAGGCCAACTTTTTGTTGACGTAAATCAATATGGAGTAGTCGTTTCGTAGCGGATATTCACTAACAGCAACGATTGTACGAAAAGTGAATGTTTATTAACGTGCGCGAATTAGTGTGTCCCGTGGGCTCTCACCGTAACGTTTTCTATAATTTTGAGCCATTCGCCCAAGCTGATAAAAACCCCAACGTGTAGCAATCTCTGTTACGGTTCTTGGCTGACTCGGGTCAAGCAGATCTTGATGTACGCGTTCTAGGCGCACATCAAGAAGGTAGCGCATCGGGCTTACACCAAGGAACTTTGAAAAACCATAGAATAATGTCCGCCCATTAACCCCCGTAATATTAACCAAAGTTTCCATAGTAATACTTTGCTCAGGATAAGCTTGCATAAACTCTGTTGCTTTTTTTAAATTTCTTGGCAAAATTTTTGGGCTACTATCTTTTAGTAAACCACTGAAATTATGAGGGTGCCAAGCAAGCAAAGTTGTCATTATATTCTGTTCTACCTGGCTTCTAATCAGCGGCATATCAAATAATTGTGGAGATTCTTGTATTTCTGAATACAAATGCTTTATAGCGCCGCTCCAAGCTATCCCTGAGGCTTTCATCAAATTCATAGAGGATGTAAATTTCAATCGTCCAGGAATACTGCACCCAAAAATACTGGCTGCATGCCTTTCAAATGATTCTTTATTTATTTTTACCACTAATTTTCTACAATCATGACTCCAACTCATTTCTAAATTATCTTCCGGAGAATGGACAGTAGCATTATATTTATCGCTGTATTCTTCGACACCATTTATACGTGATAAGTCATTACCTTCAACTGGAATTTGAATTAAGTAAAAGTCTTCAAGAAAACCAGGTTTAATATTAATATAAGCACCATAGCTCATATTACTTAAACTAATATCGCCTATATCAAAGTGCTCATGACTGTAATCTAATAACTCATTACGTCTAAGCAGCAGTTTATGCTCGCAAAAAACAGATGAAACTAAAATCCTGGTCTCATCAAGGTCATTTGAACGGAGTAATTTAATATCTTTATTTTCAGATTCAGGATCGAATAACCGTAAGCTTTTATTTGAGTCCATGATCACCTCAATGCGCAGCCTTTTTTTTGTATTTGTTAGGCTATTTTTATCTAGCAGATAGCTATCAAAAACTATCGTATAAAAATATTTAAGTATTGAAAATACATATGCACTGCCAACCTTGACGTAAACTTTATAGCTTAGAAACAGCACATTAGCTTGCGGCACTAGACCGCTAAAAAAGGGCAGCAATAAGTAGCGTTCTCAAAAACTATCACTCAATCGTCAAAGCCATCTCATTGATGATTTATAGCCGACATGCAGATATGAATACTACGTATTCGACACCAGACTAATGCTCCATTAAGTCGCCGCGCTATCCAAATAGCGCAAAGATTATCTTGTCGGGCAGATAATGATGATCCATTTTTTATTTGCTCTAAATAGCCTCGCGTGATGGGCAAGGCTATTAGCTTACAACCCTACGTTTACACAGGTTTGCCTAAAATCTCTACTGCAGCGGCAGGCGCTGGGGCGTTTTCATCGCCAATTTCACCGTGACCCACCAAGTCATCATCATGCTCGGCCATATTCCACGGCAGGATTCCAGGCGAGATATGCAAGAAGTGCAAATATTTCTCAAACTGGTCAAGAATATCGCTAATAATATCTTGCTCATCATAACCATACACATCGTAGGCTTGGCCACCGCGACGTAAAAATACCTCGGCACGGTAGTACTGCTCATCATCATTGTTACCGGTGGTTATCGGGAAGGAGAAGTCAGGCATGGCATACGCGCGTAAGCGGATTTCATAAATAAACTCCAACTTACCTTCTTGGAATACTTGGAACTGCGCACGCAAGTTTTTCTCATCAAAGACAACTTCAGCCACCCAGCCTTTTGCTTCCAGCTCCTGCTCAACTTTTTTCATACCTTGAATACCCGTGGTGCGAATAAATTTCTCTACTGCTTCACACGGCGGGAAATCAACCAAGTTGGCTAAACGTTTTTTCCAAAAGCTTGGACCCGATTTATAACCACTTGGAGTGGATTGCATATGCTGGCTCAGACTCATCTCTTGGTGCCCTTCAATAATCAGCGCACGCCACATACCCACCATAGCAATCAGCATAATCACGGCAAAGGGCAAAGCACTGACAATACTCGCTGTTTGTAATGCACCCAAGCCGCCCGCTAACAACAAGGCGGCAGCCACCAGCCCTTGCATTGACGCCCAAAACACACGCTGCCAGACTGGCGTATTGATCACGCCGCCTGACGCCAGTGAATCAATCACGATTGAACCTGAGTCAGACGAGGTGACAAAGAATGTAATAATCAAAAAGATCGTCAAGAACGACACGACCGAGGTGAAGGGTAAAAGCTCAAACAACTTAAATAGAGCCACCGCATGATCGTTCTGCACTTGCTCAATCAACGAGCTGTAACCATCAACCATAATCAGATGCAAGGCCGTATCGCCAAACACTGAGAACCATAAAAAAGTAAAGATGGTCGGTACTAGCATCACCCCCACCACAAACTGGCGAATGGTACGACCACGGCTAATTTTAGCGATAAATAAGCCCACAAACGGCGCCCAAGCGATGGTCCAACCAAAGATAAACAGCGTCCAGTTACCAATCCAATCACTGGAGGTATACGCCTGCAAGCTAAAGGTCCGCTCAACAATATTGCTCAAGTAGCTGCCCGTATTCTCCATAAAGGTATTAAGAATAAAGATCGTTGGTCCAACCGCAAAGACAAACACCATTAACGACACAGCGAGCACAATATTAAGAATGGATAAGCGTTTTACACCTTTATCCATGCCTGCCACCACCGATAAGGTGGCCAGACAGGTAACCGCCACAATGGCAATAATTTGTACGGTGTTATTGACGGCCATAAATAATTAAGTCCAGCGTTAATCTGCGCCGCCGATAAGCCCAGCGAGGTGGCAATACCAAACATGGTACCCAGAATCGCAAAGGTATCAACGGCATGCCCCATAGGGCCATAAATTTTATCGCCAATCAGCGGATACAGCGTGGAGCGCATCGACAACGGTAAGCCGTGACGGAAAGCAAAGTACGCTAACGACAGACCGACTAAGCCGTAAATCGCCCAAATATGAAAGCCCCAATGGAAGAAAGCGATCTGCATCGCCTGCTTCGCTGCATCCACTGTGAGTGCCGGCCCAATGGGGGGCGAGGCATAGTGCAAAACCGGCTCAGCCACCCCGAAGAACAGCAAGGCAATCCCGTAACCCGCAGAAAACAGCATGGCAAACCAAGCAAGAAAGCTGTATTCAGGCTGCGCATGATCAGGTCCGAGCTTGATATTACCCCAGCTACTAAACGCTACTGAAACAATAAAAACCAAGAAAATTGCTACAGCCAGCATATAAAACCACCCAAAGGTGGTGGTGACATAGCTCAACATATCGGCAAACAGAGCCCCTGCTCTTTCAGGGCTACTCATGGTGCCAATCACCATCAATGCAATCACAAGAACCGAGGGGACAAATACCGGAAGAAGAATGGTAGAGACTTTGGACGACTTATCGGTTGTCGTTTGTTCTGATGTCATAGTAAGTACTCCTGCACTTTTGCTTCAGTTTGGCATCAATGACTGTCCGTTTGAAACACCTGCTCATGCTCAAATACAGGTAAGACTGTACTGCATTAAATCGTAAGTCCTCACTTCCAAAGTCTCTAACCCTGTCACAGGGACATGCTCGCTGCAATAAAAAGTGACCTTAATCTCCAATCAAAAGCGGCGAAAAACAACTATTTATCAGGAAATAAAGAGCTGCAACACCAGTAGATTTGTCGTCCAAAAATGGACAACCTACAGGTGCGACACATCACGCGGCGACCAAAATGTAGGTCGTCCATTCATGGCCGACAAAGACAATCCGGCGACAGGGCTTACGAAGAACAGCTGATCGACAGGTGTTTACCCCAATCAGGCGGGCGTTCGGCGTAGGCGTCACAACCCTCTTGTGCAGTGAAGGGCATGCTCAGCACCTCATGCAGTTTATGCAGCGGGGCATAGTCACCGTCTTCGGCGGCTTCAATGGCGATTTGGATGAGGTAATTGCGCAACAGATACAACGGATTGACTGCATGCATTGCTTTACGACGCTGTTCTTGGTTACGTGAATCATTGGCATTGCGCGCAATAAACTCAGCGCTCCATTCGTCAAACGCCGCGCGATTTATAAACTCGTCACGCAGCTTGGCTAACGCCTCCGGCGCCGGTAGTTCACCAAGATGACGGAAGAATAAAGAGTAATCCACGGCACTCTGGTCCATTTGCACTAAGAGTTTTTCAATCAATAGCGCATCAGTAGCGTACTCATCAACTAAACCAAGGCGCGCACGCATGGCTTGTAAATAGGCCTGTTGCTGAATCACAGCATACCCATCAAGAATGCCCTGTAAGCGCTCAATCGGCAGATAGCGGGTGAAGGTTTCCGCCAGAGCAGTGAGATTCCACGAACCTATCGCAACCTGCTGATTGAACGCATAGCGGCCATGATCGTCGGAATGATTGCAGATATGCGTCTGCTTAAAATCATCTAAAAAAGCATAAGGGCCAAAATCAAAAGTCAGCCCCAAAATCGACATATTGTCAGTATTCATCACACCATGACAAAAACCATAGGCTTGCCACAAGGCAATGGTTTTTGCAGTGCGTTTAACGACTTCGCTGAGCAACGCCGCTAAAGGTTCATCTGCGGCTAAGCATTCAGGATAGAGATCATTGAGCACATGCGCGTGCAGCTGCTCAAGCTCAGCATATTTTTTGTTGTAGTAAAAATACTCAAAATGACCAAAACGAATATGACTGGGAGAGAGGCGTAGCAAGGTTGCTGCCGTTTCGCGCTGTTCGCGCCAGACCATAGTTTTTGAGTCAGTCACACAAAGCGCACGTGACGTGGGGATGCCAAGAGCGTGCAAATACTCACTGGCGAGAAACTCTCGAATACTGCTACGCAACACCGCACGGCCATCGCCAGAGCGAGAGAAAGGCGTAAGGCCTGCGCCTTTTAAATGCACATCCCAATGCTCACCCGCACTGTTGCGCACTTCACCCAACAACAAGCCACGACCATCGCCTAAACGCGGAGTGTAGCCACCAAACTGATGTCCAGAATAGACCATCGCGCGTGGCGTTGCCTTCGGCCAATACCACTCACCGGTAGCCAGTTGTAATAAGCGTGGCGACTCTATTGTGCTCGGTGGTAAATCCAATAAAGCCAAAGCCGACTCACTGCAAATCACCATCTGCGGCTGCGCCACAATGGTGGGCTCAATAACCGCAGAAAATGCATTACCTAAACGGGCAAAGCGCGGATCTAACTCAAGGGTGTCTAAGCTTTTCATAGGCACTCCAGCACCGTACAGTGCTTAAGCTGTCGGTGCTTGATCATCAGCAAGCGGGTTGCTTTGTGTTTGTAGTAATTGCTGTTCTTGACCATTCATATTTTTGACAAAAACATCCAACTGATTGAAAGCCATTTCAATATTGTGCTCACGGAAGCTCAACACAATGCGGTTCAGCACTTCATCGGTAGACGGATTACGATCACCCAACTCACGCACATGAAAGCGCAGTTCATGGTCGAAAGTACTGGCACTGATACCTAAAAAAAGCACCAACGGCGCAGGCTCACGCATGATCCGTGAGTTTTCCTGCATGGCTTGTAGCATCAACTTACACGCCAGATCCAAATCAGTTTCATAGGCCAAACCAATCTTAATAATGACCCGTGTGATCGTGTCGGACAGCGACCAGTTAATCAGCTGATCGGTGACAAACACCTTATTGGGCACAATGATTTCTTTGCGATCAAAGTCAGTAATGGTAGTGGCGCGAATCCGAATCCGACTGACTGTGCCAGATAAACTACCAATGGTCACCACATCACCAATACGCACCGGACGCTCAAATAAGATAATCAAACCAGAAACAAAGTTGGCAAAAATCTCTTGTAAACCAAACCCTAATCCGACCGAGAGCGCCGCAACCAACCACTGCAGCTTATCCCAACTGACACCCAAAGCCGCTAAAGTAGCAACAAAGCCAGTTGCAGAAATGGCATAAGATAAAAGTGTTGTAGTGGCATACGCACTACCCTGTGCCAGCTGTAAGCGCGATAAAAACAGCACCTCCAATAAACCAGGTAAGTTACGTGCTAAGGCGATGGTAATCAAAATAATCACCCCAGCATCCAGCACATCACGCAGGCTGATCGGCACCGCAGAGCCATTACTGCCAATATTTTCATACAGAGTAATGTTGTCTAAATAAGCAAACAAAGATAATAAATCAGCCCAGACCCAATATAAGCTAATGAAGAACACGCCCAGCAGAATAAGACGCGCTAAGCGCAGCGACTGCTCATTGATTTGTGAGATATCCAAGAGCATATCTTCAGTCGCTACTTCACCATCCAGACCCTCTTTTGGCTGATTTTGCTTCGCATCTTGCGCACGTTTCCAAGCTAAACGGCGTGCGGCCAAGGCCAGACCGCGCACCAATACAGCTTCAAGCAGTATCCAAACCACCACCAGCGACAAGGTATCCAGTAACCGTCCACTGAGCTTGACTGCGGTGTAGTAATAACCAGAGACCAGCGCAGCAGCAAACAGTAAGGGTAACGACACCACGACCAAACCAATTAAGCGCCTAAACACCGAGGTCGTGTCGTTGTTGTAACGGTGGAACAATAAACGCCCCATAATCCAAGACAACAGCAGCAAACAACTCAGCAGCAAAACAATGCCAACCACATCTTCACTGAGCGCCGCAGGCTCAGCTTCGGCAATAGTCACCACCGCCGTTAATAATAGTGCGGTTAAACCCAAGGAACGAATATGCAGTTGTAAGAAAGTAACTTGCGCGCGCGGCCAACGAAAATGCAATAACGCCACGCCATTGGGCGCTAGAATTCGATAGGCAAAGTAAAACACCAACCACACCTGCGCCATGCTCCATAAAGCACGGCCAATCTCAACGTTATGCCCTTGTCCATCGGACTGCACCATTGCACCAAGGCTAGCTAAGACAATTGCGCCGGGCAGCGCCAGCAGCAGATTCAACAACAATGCACGCGGCGTATGCAGCTGGCTATCACGGCGAAAATGGCCAATATCAGTATGTAAGTTACGCAATGCTTGTAATATCGCTGCGCGTTTCCAAGCCGCCAGCAGCAGCATCACCACAAGGGGAATAAACGACCAAGCACGCTGCGCTAAACTCTGCCAGATCTGGCTGATTTCAGCGGTCCATAATACCGAGGTGAACTGGTACTGTAAGCGCGCGGGCACTGCTTTTAACCAATCCCAGTCCAGTGGTTTATTACTAGGGATCCAAAACATCTGCTCATCTAGAGTTAAGCGCAACGCTTCCGTCATACTTTGCAACTGCTTTTGATTCAGTTGTAGAGTGATCGATTCACTTAAATAGGCGTTAAGCTCACGGTTTAAACGATCCAATAACTCACCACGCGAACGTACTAAATCCAACAAACTTGAACGTAATGCAATTTGCTCATCGCCAGGTGGCGCATCTTTTAGAGCGCTTTGCACATACTCGGCAGGGCGACTGACAGTGTCACGCAACTGGCGTAGTTCAAACTGATACAAGCGCGTATCGGCAATTTGATCAGCAAGAGAACGATCAAATTTGACGTGCGGCAGTGATTGTTTTTGTTGATACAGAATTTTCGCCAACAATAAACTGCCTTGCAAAACATTGATCTGCTCTTCAAGCGCTTGATCGGTTTGCTGCACGCTATCGAGTTGCTGGCGCACCAACAGATTACGCTGAGTCAACTGGTTGCGGCGCTCAGTGATCGTCAACAGATAATCAGAAAGCTTTAAATTTAAGCCACTTTCACGCAATAACAAACTGTCAGTGCCCGCCTTACTGACCTCTAGCGATAACTCAGCGACGGTTTTCTCTGAATCAGCTTGACGCTTCTCATTCAGCAAGGATTGCAAGGCAAGAATATCCTGTTCTTGCAGGCGCACTTTAGTCAGTAAAAAGTCACGACGATTGCCGCCCAACTCCTGTAATACACTGTTACCCGCTAGCTCGGCACGACGTAAGTTGTTTTTGCTTTCTAGTGCCAGTAACTCTGCTTTCAGTGTGTCCATTTTCTCATTGCTAAAGACTTTACTCCCCTCTTTAGCATTTTTTAATGAGGCATTAATCTCTTGAATCCGAGCTTGATTGCTACTGATTTCTGCTTGCGCGCGTTCCGGTCGAGTTTGTGCAGTCACAATCAAACTATTGGCGTCACCCAGCTCTTTTTGTAACGCACGTAGCTGCTGGTTGCGCTCTGATAACAAGAACTCAAGCTCGCTCACCGATGCTTGCGCTAAACGTTTAGCCGGATCGTCTTGCACAGCAGACAAAAGTTTTTGCAGTGCGTGCTGCGCTTCATTGATTTGTTTGGGTGCATCGAGCAACTGTTGCTGTAACTGCTCCTGTGCCTGCTCTGTACGCTCGACAATATCCAGCCAAGCCAACGCCTGCTCTAGCGCTTGCTGAGCGGCTTGTTGCTCGGCCTCAGGTAATTTACGCGAGGGTAAATCGGTTAAGGCTTGTCGTACCTCAACTGCATTCAACTCAGCAAATACCTGCGTAGCAGGCAACCAAGCAATCAAGCTCAGACACAGCACTAATAACAGATTCGGTTTCATAGGCTTACAGTATTCCTGTTAATTAAAACCGCACAGCATGTGCCCCCTAAACTCAGTCGCGCGCGTGACCCTGTACACTCAAAAGAATGGCAGTTCTGGGCGTTTCCCCTCTGGGAATCTAACACCCACTTTACGTACTTTATTATTTTCCATCAGCGCCACCGCCCAGGTCAGACCTTGCCACTCAATATGGTCACCCAATACCGCTTCCCCACCGACCGCTTGCGTAATAAAATCGGCCAAACTCAAGGTTGGACTCAACTCGCCAAGCTGTAAACCGTAAACATCAGCCACGGCACTCAGCTGCGCATCGCCTTCAAGGACAAAGTCACCAAAGAAGCGCATATCCAAGCCGCGCTGCGGCGCTTTACTGAATAAACGCCCGAGCGCCGGCAAATCATCTTCATGGCCCACCACGCAAAGAATATCATCGGCTTTCAAGCGCGTACTACCGCTGGGATGAAGTAAGCAGTTACCCCTAAATAAAGCAGCAATTCGAGTACCTGCAGGCATTTTTAGTTCACGTAACTGCGCATTAATGCACCACTTTTGGCTACCTAAGCTATAAACAAACAGCTCCCATTGACTGGTCGGATGAATTTCCAAGCCCACACGAGAAATCGGTGCCGGTGCAGGCGGTAGGTCAACTTTTGCTTTGCGCGCGGCCCACGACAAGGTTGAGCCTTGCAGCAACAGCGAAACAAGCACAATAAAAAACGCCACATTAAAAAACAGCTGGGCATTGGGCAATCCAGCCACTAACGGAAACACCGCCAAAATAACGGGCACCGCTCCGCGCAAACCAATCCAAGAAATAAATATCCGCTCACGTGAATTAAAACCACGAAACGGCAAGAGACCTAAAAACACGGACAATGGCCGTGCAAACAAAATCATCCACAGTGATAACAATAAGGCCGGTAGCGCAATCGGTAACAGTTCATGCGGTGTCAGGAGCAACCCCAACACCAAGAACATCCCGATTTGACTGAGCCAAGCGAGACCATCAAACATATGCAAGATGCCATGACGGTTACGAATCGGTCGATTACCCAGCACCATGCCACACACATAAACAGCTAAAATGCCACTGCCTCCGACTTCGCCAGAGAAGGCATAAATCATAATACTGCCGCTCACTGCTAACAGTGGATACAAGCCATCCGCGACCGTGATGCGATTGATAATTTGCAATAATAACCAACCGCCACCCAAGCCTAAGACCGTACCCAAACCAAACTGGCGCAATAAGCTACTAAAGAAATCCATACTGAAGCTGGTTTCACCCGCTGCCAGCATGCCAATTAAGGTGACGGTTAAGAACATCGCCATCGGGTCATTGCTGCCTGATTCAATTTCTAAGGTTGAGCCGACCCGTTCGTTCAGAGACTTACCATTGAGTAAATTAAATACGGCCGCAGCATCGGTCGAACCAACAATCGAACCAATCAGCAAACCTTCCAGCAAGCTTAGGTTAAACAACCACGCCGCCGCCAAACCAGTTAAACCTGCCGTGACGACTACACCAAAAGTAGCTAAAGAGAGCGCAGGCCACAACGCCACACGGAAGGTTGCCACCCGAGTGCGCATCCCCCCATCCAGCAAAATCACGGCTAATGCGAGATTGCTGACCAAATACGTTAAGGAGTAATCATTAAAGACAATGCCGCCAACACCATCGGTGCCGGCCATCATGCCGACGCCCATAAAGATGACCAGAATGGGGATGCCAACACGCGAGGAGACTGAGCTGACCAGAATGCTGATAGCAACTAACAACCCACCAACAAAAAATATACTATTGGTTGCTACAGAATCCACAAGCGCCTCTCCTTTTTAAAAATAACAGTATCGTTTCGCACGTTTAACTCTAGTCTGTAGATAACAGCTTCGGTAATGATGCAGCTTTTCTGACGCTTTAAAATCAGCGTATGACACTAAATTTTAAGCTTAACACCAGCACAGTGACTGTTTTTTGCAGATTTGCGTCTTTGCTTACACTAACTTGTTTTAATGAGATCTTTTATGACAAACCCAAACTCCAGTAGCGCTTGTGCGCACCTCGGTGAGGTGTTCGCCCAAGATATTCCACTGACCACCGCGCTAGCAGTTCACGTTTGTGATTGGGATGGTCAAAGCTTGTCTCTTCAGTTGCCATTAGCGCAAAACCTTAACCATCAAAGTTCGATGTTTGGTGGCAGCCTTTACTGTGCTGGTGTGTTAGCCTGCTGGGGCTGGTTACATTTGCGTTTACGTGATGCTGGTATAAATACCACACATATTGTGGTTCAGGCAGGACAAATTGATTATCCATTGCCTGTATTGACGGACGCTGAGGTGATTTGTGCTGCGCCAGATGAGGCTGTGTGGGATCGTTTTCTCAAGATGTACCAACGCCACGGTAAAGCCCGCATCAGTTTATCCAGCCGTATCCTTACGCATGATGGCCAAGACGGCGCCTGCTTTGCTGGGCAGTTTGTTTTACATAGTTAAATTTTTAAAAGAACTGACAAAGCTATTAAAAATATATTTGCCTGACGTACCCCGCTAATACTGCTATTCCCTCAACGGGTCATCCTGACCCGATTCGGGCGCTCACCATCCCTGGCTCGTTCGCCGCAGTACTAGCGAGGTACTTCTTGACCATGTGCATTGCTAGCAACCCTGAAGCAGGTATCTTTTGAATTGTATTGATTGAGAGCAAATCTACTGCTGGCATGGTCTGCATGATTAAAACCGCGCTAATGCAAACAATACACAAGGTCACAGGAGTGTTTCGGGGTATGCGTGATCAGCGAGCCAAGGATGGCGAGCGCCGGAGTTGAACCCTGGATGGGTTCATCGACGGATAAACACTTACCCCGAAACACGACATGCGCGACCCATTCAGTAATTCTAAATCGTGTAGCAAGCCAAATGCGCGCCAGAAGCACCTCGCTAATACTGCTATTCCCTCGACGGGTCATCCTGACCCAACTCGGGCGCTACGCCATCCTTGGCTCGCTCGCCGCAGTACTAGCGAGCTACTTCTTGACCATATGTAAGCTCGGCAAGTCTGTAATACGCCAAACTCAAATAACAGCCAGTTCAAAGCAGAAAGCCGTTAAACTTCAGCTTTGATTTTCAGATGTCAGGTTGCGCTCATTGTGGATGTAATAATTATTGGTGCCGGTGCTGCCGGATTAATGTGCGCGTTAACTGCTGCGCAGCGTGGTCGTACCGTATTAGTGATAGATCATGCCAATAAAGCCGGCAAAAAAATCCTCATGTCCGGCGGTGGGCGCTGCAACTTCACCAATATGTATACAGATCCAAGCAACTTCCTCTCCAAGAACCTTCATTTTTGCAAATCAGCACTGGCACGTTACACCCAGTGGGATTTTCTCGAAATGGTACAGCGTCATCAAATCGCCTACCACGAGAAAAAACTTGGACAGCTATTTTGTGATAACAAAGCCAGCGATATCCTCGAGATGCTTTTGCAAGAGTGTGCCGATGCCGGTGCAACCATTCAACTCAACAGTTCCGTTGATAACATCCAAGCCACGCTCAATGGTTTTGAGCTGCAGTGCAATCAGACTACTTTAAACTGCAAATCCTTGGTGATTGCCAGCGGTGGTTTATCCATTCCAACCTTGGGCGCAACAGGCTTTGGCTATCAAGTCGCAGAACAGTTCGGTCATACAATTTTGCCCACCCGCGCCGGTTTGGTGCCCTTCACCATCACTGACCCACAACTCAAAGAATTCTGCAGCGTCTTATCTGGCACATCTATTGATGACTGCGTGGTGCAATGCAACGGCCAAAGCTTCAAAGAAGACCTGCTGTTTACCCACCGCGGCCTCAGCGGCCCAGTGATTTTGCAAATCTCATCTTATTGGCAGCCCAGCGATCGCATTGAAATTGATTTACTCAGCGATCGCAATGCCAGCGAATGGCTACTCGAGCAACAAGCTCAGCACCCCAATCTGGAGCTGAAAACCGTGCTCAGCGAGTGTTTTACTCGCAAAATGGCCCAATTACTGTGTGAACATTGGTTTAGCAATACCCCACTCAAGCAATACAGTAGCAAACAGCTCACCGCAATTGGCGATCAACTAAATAACTGGCAACTGACACCCTCCGGCACTGAGGGTTATCGCACCGCAGAAGTCACCTTGGGTGGCGTCGATACTCAAGAAATCTCGTCGAAAACCATGCAATCAGAAAAACAAGCCGGTCTGTATTTTATTGGTGAAGTGCTGGACGTCAGCGGACATTTAGGCGGGTTTAACTTCCAGTGGGCATGGGCCAGCGGACATGCTGCTGGCTCCGTGGTGTAGGTCGATCTGTTAAGGTCGACACCTCCAGCAAACACCACAAAGTGCGAATCAGCTAAATACTCATGTCGCCCATAAATGGACGACCGACTAAGTCCCAGGCTTTTACTTGGTTATTAATTGCCTTCAGCACTACGCTTGAACAGTTAATGGCTGATAGAATGCGCCAGTATTTTTTATTTTCTTGAGTTTTGCTATGTCGACCCCTTTTCGTCCCGAGCTGTTGTCACCTGCTGGCACCTTAAAAAACATGCGTTACGCTTTTGCTTATGGCGCTGACGCAGTCTATGCCGGTCAACCTCGCTACAGCTTGCGCGTGCGTAATAATGAATTTGACCATGCCAACCTAGCCATCGGTATCAATGAAGCCCATGCGCTGGGTAAGAAATTTTATGTGGTAGTCAATATTTCACCGCACAACGCCAAGCTAAAAACGTTTATTAAAGACTTAGAGCCTGTGATTGCCATGGGCCCTGACGCGTTAATTATGTCGGATCCTGGTCTGATTATGATGGTACGCGAGCATTTCCCACAGATGAATATTCACTTGTCAGTGCAAGCTAACGCGGTGAACTATGCCAGCGTGAAGTTTTGGCATAATCAGGGCTTAACTCGCGCCATTTTATCGCGTGAATTGTCACTGGACGAAATTGAACAGATTCGCCACGAAGTACCAGAAATGGAACTCGAAGTATTTGTCCACGGCGCATTGTGCATGGCCTATTCTGGTCGCTGCCTGCTCTCTGGCTATATCAATAAGCGTGACCCGAACCAAGGCTCGTGCACCAATGCATGCCGCTGGGAATATAAAACCCACGAAGCCAAAGAAAACGAACTCGGTGATATCGTGCATCAGTACGAGCCTATCGCAGCTGTTCAACAACACGCTGAGCCTGAGCCAATTCTAGGTGTTGGCGCGCCAACCAAAGAAGTCTTCCTGCTGGAAGAAGCTCAGCGGCCAGGCGAATATATGTCTGTCTCCGAAGATGAGCACGGCACTTACATCATGAACTCCAAAGATTTACGTGCCGTACAGCACGTCGAGCGCATGGTGCAGATGGGCTTGCACTCATTAAAAATCGAAGGCCGCACCAAGTCGCACTACTATGTCGCACGTACTGCACAGGTCTATCGCAAAGCGATTGATGATGCGGTGGCGGGCCGGCCGTTTGATAAATCGCTGATGGATACGCTGGAATCTTTGGCGCACCGTGGTTACACCGAAGGTTTCTTACGTCGCCATGTGCACGATGAATACCAGAACTACGAATACGGCTACTCAATTTCTGAGCGCCAGCAGTTTGTTGGTGAAATGACCGGTGAGCGTCGTGGCGATTTGGCTGAAGTGATTGTAAAAAACCGCTTTGCCGTTGGTGATTCCATTGAGTTAATGACACCCCAAGGCAATATCACTTTTGATCTAAAATACATCGAAGATAAAAAAGGCAAAAGCCGTGACGATGCACCTGGTGACGGCCATGTGCTATTCATCCCGATTCCAGAAAACGTCAATCTTGAGCATGCACTACTGATGCGTAACCTCACCAGCGGTAATACCCGGGGCGCCTAAGGAGCTCAGGCAAATCTCTTAGCCCGTCATTGAGGGCTAAGAGAGCGCCTCTATTTTGGTGTGCTCTCTTAAGAAATCAGTAAGCTGAGCTGCAGGCACAGGACGGCTAATCAGGTAGCCTTGAATCTCATCACACTGATGAGCTTTCAAGAAGTCCATTTGCGCTTGCGTTTCTACACCCTCAGCGATCACCAACAAATTCAAACCATGTGCCATCGTAATAATGGCGCGGGTAATTGCTGCATCTGCCTCACTCACAACAACCTCACGAATAAAGCTTTGATCAATTTTCACGCTGTTGGCTGGAAAACGCTTGAGATAACTCAGAGACGAGTAACCGGTGCCAAAATCATCAATCGCCAAATACACACCGATTTCTCGCAGCTGCTTGAACGTAGCAATCACACTTTCAGCATTCTCTAATAACTGGCTTTCGGTCAACTCAAGCTCTAATCGGGTAGCCGAGGGTTTCTAGCCCTCAGCCCCCACAACACCCTGCATGCGGCTCCGCACAGGGCGTTTCACTAAGAGTGATGAAGCTTAATCCAACCATCGCGTAATTCGTACAGACCCTGAG
>Ga0265295_1005893_pt1 | contig 15258 bp, 6 predicted proteins | sample Munlansysbiofilm_FD_192503 | JGI IMG/M metagenome (GOLD analysis project Ga0265295, IMG submission 192503) | Leachate microbial communities from a municipal landfill in Southern Ontario, Canada - Methane capture system biofilm | ecosystem: Engineered > Solid waste > Landfill > Unclassified ... | reverse complement strand
GCTTTCTTTTTGCAACAACAAAATTAAAAATAATTAAAATAAATACAAAATAAATGTAAAATAAATTTGGAATTGAACACAGTATCTAACGGGCTATAATACCAAAATGACACCAAAACACTCGATAGATTATTTATTTATTTTCGTTTTAATTCTCTTGAAATTTTAACCGTAACTGCTGCTATGCTTAAAATTTAAAGATTGTAAAAAAACATTGTAAATTTATTTCGGTCGTTTTGATATCAAATTGGTCTAATATATTTGCCCTCTTGGGCATAAACAATTATAAATATTTTTTCTATTTGCATTAAAATTAAAATATGCGTTTGCCCTAAGTAGAATCATTTTACTATTTTTGTATTTTTATAACTAATAATATGATTGACATTGACAATAAAATAGTTCATCGAGACATTATTGAGAAAAATTTCATCTGCGATTTGTGCAAGTGTAAAGGTGGATGTTGTGTAGATGGCATTTCTGGTGCTCCTTTAGAAGAACAAGAAGTAGAGGTTATTAAGCAATTATTACCCAAGATATATGAGCGTCTTACCTCAGCAGGAAAATCGGTAGTTGATGTAGAAGGTGTTTGGATGCTTGATGTGGATGGAGACCAGACAACAACAATATTGGCAAATTCGGGTGCTTGCGTTTTTACTCAATACGATGATAAAGGAATTGCTTATTGTGTTATCGAAAAAGCATGGGAAGAAGGCCTAGTGGATTTTAGAAAACCTATTTCGTGCCATCTTTACCCAATAAGAATTAAAAAATATAAAGATTTTGATGCTGTAAATTACAATGTTTGGAGTATTTGTAAAGATGCAATAAAACTTGGGAATGAAAAAAACATTAAAATTTATCAATTTTTAAAAGAACCTCTTATTAGAAAATATGGAGAACAATGGTATGAAGATTTGTGTGTTTGTGCAGAAATGTTGAAAGAAAATGGCAAAGATTAGCAAATAAATATTGCTAGTTTCTTATTATTGTTTTATATTTGAAATTATTATCTTAAAACTTACTGATATGAAAAACATTGCAATTATATGTTTGCTGCTAAGTCTTTGTGTGGTATCCTGCAAAAAGACACAAGAAATAAAGCCTGCTGTATATGATATTGAAGTTACAAGTTCAGTTGATATTGTTTTAGACGAAAATGACAGAGCATATATTCACCCTTTTGCACAATTTGTCGAAATAGATGGTGCAAATGTTCTTATAATAAATGTAGGTAATGGTAAATTGTCATTTTATGATATTGATACAGGTTTAAAAACAAATGAAATATATACAGATTCTACAAAACCATTCCATAATTATAGGTTTATAAACAAGGATAGTATTTTTGTGTCATATTATATTGGTAATAGGGACGAAGAACTGCAAAATCCGAGTAGTTTTCAATTGATGAATTATGAAGGTGAAACAGTAACAGTTTTTGGATATGACATTGATACGGCAGATGTTACAAATAAAGGATTCAATCTTGATTACATATTACCACCTTCTGCTTTTTTTACTATGCCAATATGCGAAAACAAAGTGCTTTTCCCAACTTATAGTATAAAGGTTGGAAATGTTGGCACATCTGAATTTATGGAAAACCCTATTCCATTTGCCCTAATGTATGATCTTGACAAACAAGAATATGTAATTTCTAAGCATCGAAACTTCCCTTATGTAACGGAAGGTGTTTATTATCCGACAAGTAAAAGCGTCATATATGCCTCTGTTTCAGGAAACAATAAGCCTTTGTATCGTTATAATTACTCTTCAAATGTTTTTGAGTGGGACTTTGAAAATGATGAAATAATTACTCATTCATTAAAATCTCGGCTTATAGACACTATTATGCCAACCGAAAAGCCTACACGATATTCCGAAAATACTCTTGAATATTATTATGGACTAATTCAATATGATAAATGTAATAAACTTTACTATGCCCAAATGTATTTCAACGATATTTTTTACGGAAGTCCGCAACATGGGATTATTATTGCCGATAAAAACTTTAATTATTTAGGCGAAATATATAACAATGTTCACTGGCCTTGTTTCTCAAATAATAATTTATTGTTTGATGTATATCCTAAAAATGATTCAGTAATAACTATTGATTATTTAAAAATTATAAAAACAAAACGGGATTATAACCAATATATAGACTCGTGTCGAAATGATTTGCAAGCAAAAAAGAAAGCAATAGATGATTATAAAGCACGTTTTAGTGCAGGTAACAATACAGTTGTAAATTTTTTAACGGCTAACGTAAAAATAGATGCCGATGATTATAAAATACTTACTTTTTATGTGAACGAAGGATGTTTAGGCTGTTCCGACGCTGTATATAATGAAATTCGAAATAATAGAGGTTTTTTTGAAGAAACTCAGTTTTACATAGTAGCTTCGGCAAGTAGCAAAAGCGAAGCAATGGCAGAGTTAAGCAAATACGACTTGCAAGATTTTAAAAATCTGGTAATTGATTCAACAAATGTATTAAAAAGACTTGCAGGCACAAACGGATTGCTAAACCCACGAATTACAGTAGTAAAAGATAAAATGGTAGTTCTGGATTCTATTTATTCGGCCAGAGACTTTGAAAAAGAATTAATACCCAATATGTACGATGCACCTCCTGTATTTTCAGGAGAAGTTGTTGTTATTATCGAGCAATAATCTAACCCGCTCATAAACAGCATATTACAAAAGTTTATGAGTAGTTTCAAGTTTTGAAACAACATTTTTCATATATTTGCTTAATAAAAATATTGCCCAATGAAATATATGTTGGTATTCATAATTGTTTTTTTTCTGTTTTCATCAATCCGCGCACAAGTAAAATGCTTATCGGGGGATTGCGAAAATGGTAAGGGTACCGCACAAATAAAAGAAGACAACAAAAAGATATACTATTTTGGCAGCTTTTCGAATGGAAAACTCGATGGTTATGGAGAGTGGGAAACAACTGAAAAATCTTTTAAAATCAAATACAAAGGTCAGTTTAAAAAAGGAAAATTTGAGGGACGAGGTGAATACACCAAAGAATCAAGTGAGTATTTATACAGATATTCAGGGAATTTTAAAGACTCAAAGTATCACGGTCAGGGAACTTATGAAACACATTACAAAAAGGCTAAAAATTTTGAAATTAAAGAAGGTGTTTTTCATAAGGATAGCTTAAACGGATTAGCCAAAGTTATCACACAAGATTTTACTTATATCGGTTATGTTAGTAATGGTATTAGACATGGATTAGGGCTTATTGCATTTAATGATGGCGAATCGTATAGCGGATATTTTGACAACAATATGTTTTCCGATTTTGGTTATGTAAGCTACAAAAACAGATTTAGAGTCGCTGGTCAGATTGTTGACGGAATGTGCTGTAGTGGATTTATTGTTTCATATACTTCAAAAGGAGATTGTTTTGTAGGACTAAGTTCAGATACAGTTTTCGGCAAACAAAAATACGCAAGCAGCAATGATTATTATGTTGGGCAACTCGAAGACGGAATTAAAAAGGGACCGGGTGTTTTATGGACAGGTGCATCAGGACAATTCAAATCATGGGAAACAGAAGACCCCGATTATCCTGACACATTTTTCTTTTCAAAAAAAGACACTGCTTGCCTTACTGGAGATTGTAATAATGGTATAAATTTAATGATAAATCAGGGAATTAAACATACTGGTTATTTTACTAATTCTATTGCAGATGGATATGGTGTTCGCGAATTTCCTGACAGTACCACATATTATGCTTATTTCGATAATGAAACCAGAAATATGCAAGACAGCACTTGTATAATCGAAAATCCCGACAGTTTCTATATAAGCGAATGGAAAGATTCATCACTTTTTGGCAAAGGAATAATAATTGAAAAATCTAATAAAAAAGTATATATTGGTGAAATATCTGGTAATAAACCCAATGGCGAGGGAATACTTGTAACTGAAAGAAATCAAATATTGAAAATTGGGCAATTTGAAAATGGCGATTTTATAGAGAATGAATAATTGGTTTTATTAACAGACAGTCTTTTTAAATGTATATATTTGTTGTTTAGATGAAAAAAACAAAGCTTATAATATTATTATTGTTTCTGCTCATAGCTTTTAAGTTACTTACTCAGGAGATTAATGACTGTGTAAACTCACATACTTTTGAATTTAATAGCAAAGATAACATCGCTCTTAAAGACACTTATGCCAAATATAGGTTTTTTATTTTAGGTGAATATCACTTCCAAGAAGAGAATTCCGAAATTTTTATGACTGCTTTAAAGAACCTTTATTATAATGCAAACGTTAGGATTATTTTTATGGAGACAGGCTTTGCTACTGGGTTAAACATAAACGAGTTTTTGAAAACAGGGGACAAAGATAATTTGGATTGTATTAGTTTATATCAACAATTTACATCAGAGCATTTTATAAAATTAAAAAAGTTTTATGACCAATTACCAACCGACCAAAAGTTTAAAGTCGTTGGTGTTGATCTTGAAACTTATGATATTAGTTCCAACTTTAAACCAGCAGTAGAAAGACTTTTTAAGGATAGTATTCCTAATTATTTGTCAGTTCTGTTTAATAAACTTACAGATAAATCCATAGCATATAACCAAAATGCTAAAACAAATATTTTTAATGAAATTTATTTCGACTGGAAAACAAATAAGCCTAAATATTCTGAAATTTTAGGAGAAAATTACGATATATATTCAGAATTGATGATAAAAACAAAGAAATCCTGTCGTTATGAATATTACGATTATAACAATAGCAATGATACGACAAAACTAAAGCGTCGCGAGTCATATATTTACCGTAACATCATTTCTGAGATAAACGAAAATCCTGACTGCAACTATTTTGCACAATTTGGAATTGCTCATATTGGGCTACAAAAAACTGTTGAGCAAAAGAAAAAATATGAAGTCAGCTCTTTTATAACGAAGCTCAATAAATATGAGAACTCTCCTATTAAAAACAGTGTCTGCTCCTTTGCAATTATATATTATAAAAAACAAAAAAAGCTGCAGCCTAACATACATTACGCTTTAAAAGAATTTCTTTATATGCTTGATCGAAACAAATACCTCTCAAACAAAATTTATAAAACACTCAAAGCAAATACTGAAGAGGGAAAGATATACGTTGTGGATATATCAGCAGATTGTTTAATTAAGGACAAACATGAGTTGCAAAATTTTCAATATTTAATTTTTAAGAAATAAATTCTATGAATAAAGTAAAAAATATAATATTTGATTTGGGAAATGTGATATTAGACATCAATACTAGTCGAAGCGAAACCGCATTTGCCAATTACGGGCTTAAAAACTTTGAAAATTTATATACTCTAGCAGCGCAATCTGAATTATTTGATAGACTAGAAGTTGGTAATATCACACCTAAAGAGTTTTACGCTGAATTTCGAGAACTAACAGGCACACATCTTTCTGATGATATTATTAAAGACTGCTGGAACGCCTTAATTTTAGATTATGAGCCAAAAAGAATTAAATTACTCAAACAAGTAAAACCAGAATACCGCACTTTCATTTTAAGTAACACAAACAAAATACATTACGATTTTTATACTGATTTAATCAAAAAAACGCAAAACATTGACGGATTAGAATCTTTAGTTGAGAAAGCTTATTTTTCTCATGAGTTAAACTTAAAAAAGCCAGGCAGAGAAATTTTCCATTATGTTTTACAAGACAGTAATTTAATTGCTAACGAAACTATCTTTATTGACGATAATAAACCTAATATCATTACAGCATACGAAATGGGTTTCAAAACAGTTTTATTAGAAGATACGCCTTTAGAAGAATTAGAAATATTTAGAAACATTTAAACAATTGATCTGTTAATTTTCATTAGTGTCCGATAAAAATGCGACAAGATTGATTAATGGGTAAAAAGAAGATGTATCGTCCCTAACGGGACTTTTTATTTTGTTGATTATTTTTTTACCAATGTTTAATGCCTACGGCATTACTAGATATTTTGCACTAATCGCAGTCCATAGGGCAAACTCGGCGTAGGCAAACTGCCACCTATAAATCAGAGTTGAAAACTGACAAAAAAATCCTGTTATTCTAACGGATATTGACCCCATTATTTTTTTACCAATGTTTAATGCCTACGGCATTAGTCCCGTTAGGGACGTGATATTGGTAAAAATCATAATCAGTGTTTTAAAAGTCCCGTTAGGGACGATACATTACAAATTTTGTATGAGTTTAAAAATAACATTATCAATTAATCTTATAATTGATAAAATTTCAGCAGTTTCTCTAACTTACCTGCCGAGTCATTTAAACCACCTTCACGATTTCTAATAATCCACAGATCTCGATGGTTTTTTATTAGAGGTTTTAGCTCATTATAAAGTTCTGTTTTAACTTCGGCAGGAATATTTCCAATTGCTTTATCTTTAGCTTTAAGTCTTGCTATGCCGAGATTTACGGAATGTAATGCTAAATTTGCCGCTTGTTTCAATTCGTTAATAACAATCGTAGAATCATTGCATTGAGGCTCAGCTAATTCCAAAATATTTAAAGCTGCTTTAATTTCATTTTTGGCATTTTCTAGTCCTTCGATACTTAGCTCTTTGGTTTGATAAAACCCATCGATTGTCCATTTATACCGATACAATAATAAATGAAAAGCATTTGCGTTTCCGTTTGGGATATTTATTTTTTTATGTGCATATCCAAGTTTTAAAATTGCTTTAGCAGTATTCCCAGTTTTATCTTGAAACACATAATTATTAAGCAAGAATTGAAGGTTTTCAAGCGATTTACTGGTGCAATTCCACGAATAAGCAGCTCCCAACATAATAGCGGGCATACTTACCGATAATGGCTGCCAATGTCCATAATCTCCCCAGCACGTATTAAGATATCCTTTTGCGCTATAATCTTTTCCTTTAATTGCTGCATTTCGCAAATTTTCAAACCCATTATCATTACGTCCAATTAACGAGTTCCACGATGAAGTTCCAGGACAAACATAAAAATCGAATCCCGCATCTTTAAATTTTTGCAAGTTTTTTCCTGCATTAAAATTTGCATCATATCCCCATACCATAGGAATCATATTTTTAGGTAATTCTGGAATAAGTTCAGGATGATTTACAATAATATCTCCCCAAAATTGAGCAGTTTTTCCATTTTCATTGACCGCCTTATTAAGTTTTACCAGATAATCAAGATAAACTCGCCCTTTGCCAAATTTTCGACATGTTTCCGAAGACCTGCCAAGTCCAAGTTCCATTGTTTCATCGCAGCCGATATTAAAAAACTCACTTGAAAAATTAGGTAATAATTCGCAATATAATTCCTGCATTAACTCAAACGATTTTGGATTTGTTGGATCGAGACTATGTTTTTTGCTAGGTCCCCAAATTGTTTGGCATGTAGTTGGACACTCAGCTAATTCTAGATAGTCATCATGCTTTAGCCAATTTTCCATGTGTCCAAATGAATTTTGATTAGGGACTAAATCTATATATTTCTTTTTACAATATTCATCAAGTTTTTGCATTTCTTCTGCTGTCATGGGGCTGCTGTTTTCCCAAACAATTTGATGATTTTTGTATGCAAAAGTATGCTCCGTATAAAGTTGGAATTCGTTTATCTTCCAATTTGCTAAAAAATCGACTATCTGATACAAAGTTTCTATTGTTGGAACTTTATCTCTGCTAATATCAAGCATAAAACCTCTACGCTCAAAATCAGGAAAATCGTTAATCATCAAACACGGAATTATTATTTTTTCGGATATTGAATAAGCGAGAATTTGCTTTAATGTTTGCCATGCAGTAAATAAAGCCGCCTCATCATAAGCTAAAATCGAAATCTTATTTTCATCAATTTTAAGACGATATCCACCCTTAGTTAGTTTTTCATTATTGAAGCCTGTTCTAATTCTGTTAATCCCATAAACAGGAGAAAAAAGCATAAAATTAACAGGCTTATTATTCTCTTCAAACTTATCAATAAGTTTAAGGAAGGTTTCAGATTTAAGACTGCAAACTTCTAAAGTATCAATCTTAATTTGCTGCGGAAATGGGATAAGATATTTATATAATTCATCTGCAAAAATCTTATTATTACAAAAACTCACACTTAAAATCATCAAAATAACAAGTCGTTTTCTCATAATATAACATATTAAATAAGTAAAGATAAGATTTTTTACTAAAATTAAACTTTTAGCGTAAAATTAGCAGAGCACCAAGAACAGTTAAACCGAGAATAGCTTATCTAATAATAGTTATAGTCCCCACTCTTGGGTCTTCATCAATATTTAGGATAATATTATATAGATAGGCACCTGTAGGTACTGGCTTTCCGTTATAGGTTCCATCCCAAAAGCCGTTAGTTCCAGGTTCTTCGTATAGCAGTTGTCCCCATCTATTAAAAATTTGCACAACAGCACGAGGATATAAATGTAGATTCTCTATAAAAAACTCATCATTATAACCGTCTCCATTAGGACTAAATGCGGCAGGAATTCTAAGGCAATCCTCGTCTGTATCGCCAACAGAAATAGGACCTAAATTAAATTCGCAATTATTTGTATCTATAACAGTTATATAGTATTCTCCGCGATACAAAGAATCGATAATATTTGAGTTCCATTGCGTACCCATTAAGTAATATGAGTATGGTTCTGTTCCACCCTCTGCATAGATTGCAATATAGCCATCATAATTACCGATACAGGATGTTTTTCCGACCTCCACAGTAGCAGTTAAAGAGTTTACTGTATAAATGTGAATTACTGTATCTTTAGTACATCCATTATTATCGCTTACCATAAGCGTATACAAACCAGGGTCAAGATTTCTGATTGTAGCACTATTAATTTCGATTCCATTTATATACCAAGTAAACCAATATGGAGGATTCCCACCACTTGCGAATGCGTTAATCTCACCGTCTTGAGCACCATAACAAGTAACTTGTTTAATATTTGTATTAATTGCAATTCCTGTTAATGGTTCTGATATAATCGAATGTCCACTTTCGGAACAATTATTAGCATCAGTAACTGTTACCCAAATTGGGCCAGCACCTAATCCTGTGGCAATGTAACCATTATCTCCATTTTGCCATTCAACCGAATAAGATGGTGTTCCACCCTGAATTGTCACATTTGCTATTCCTGTATGCTCGCCTTTACATCTAATATCTTGTGAGCTTACTTGTACAATTAGTTTTTCAGGCTCCGACACAATAATCGAATCTATTCCAGAACAGCCCCAGGCATCAGTAATAGTAACAAAATATTCATTAGCTGGCAAATTAGGATTTACAGAATCTATAACAAAATTAGACCAGTGATAACTAAGCGGCATAGCAGCAAGATTAGAAAAAGCGATAAGCTCAGCTATTTTATCACCATAACACAAATTGTGATTTGTTTGTGTAATATTTGCGTTTATACCACCTTCAGTAGGAACAAAAAATGACGTATCAATCGAACAAGCATTTGCATCTTCTACTGTTAAACCATAAGTTTGTGAAATCACATTATATAGTATCGACAATGTATCTCCGCTTGACCAATAATAATCATAAGGATAAGTTCCTCCATGTACTGTAATTACAACAGACCCTGTTTGCTGCGTACAAATTACAGGATTTATTATTGCTTGAAGATATAAAGAATCAGGTTGAGTAATTAAGATACTATCAGATATTTGACAATTATTAATATCGGTAATTGTAACAGAATAATATCCTGCCGAAAGATTAGAAACAGTAAAACCAGTTGTTGTATCGGCATCATTCCAAACAGCAGTATATGACGGAGTTCCTCCCTCTGGCACAACAGTAACTGTTCCATCGCTATACATAAAACAACTCGGATTTAAAATATCTGTAAAACTTAAAGACAAAATATCTGGCTCGACAATAAAAGCAGTATCCGTTGCCTGACACAAATTATGATCTGTTACAGTTACAATATAATTACCCACAGGTACATTTTCTAATAATGTAGAATCTGTTGATGGTGCGTCATCCCATAAAAACTGATATTCAGGAGTTCCTCCACTTGCACTTGCTAAAGCCCAAGCGTCTTGGTAGCCATAACAACTTGCACCAGAATAGCTTATTACATCCACAACTAACTCAGTTGGTTGGTCAACAAAAACACTATCAACAGTAATACAAGCAAGGCTATCTGTTACAGATAAATAATACCATCCTGATGAGACATCTGTGATATTATCAATAATAGTAGCACCAGAATCACTCCACAAATAGCTAAAAGGTGCAATTCCATCAGTAACATTTGCTATAACCGCTCCATTTGAATCTGCAAAACATAATGGTTGAGTAATATCAAATGTAATATTTGAATAATCTATAACACTTGTATTAATATAAGAGGTATCCGAACATCCATAAATATCTGTAAAATGATACATGAGCTCAAACTCTCCTGCACCTGCAAGATGTGGAATAAAAAGATTATTTAAAGTACCTTGCCCCACCAAAGTTCCGCCAAGAGGTAAAAGTACAGGATAAACTGTGTCTTCATAAATACAATAATAATCATCAATTCCTGAAATACTTGTAACTGGCATATCATGGACTTCAAGATTAAAATATGCAGTATCAGAACAGCCATTTATATCAGAATAAACATAAGTAATTTGATGAGTACCAACCCCTGCAATCTGTGGGTCAAACAAAGTACCAGCAATTGCACCGCCAGTTAAAACCCCACCAGTTGGAGAGATATTCACAATGTGAGCCTCATCATTTAAGCAGTAATGTTGATTAAGACCAGAAATTGTAACAACAGGTATATCGTGAACAGTTAATGTATCAAAATCTATTGAAGAACAGCCATTTACAGTAATTTCATAGACTATCAAAAAACTACCTGTACCTGATACGGCAGGATTAAAAGTACCCGCAACAACATCGGTTATTCCAGCACCCGACCAAGTTCCGCCACCATCAACGGCAGTATAATTAAAACTTGGATCATTCAAGCAGACATCGGAAGGACCACTAATTGTAGCATCAGGATTACTATTTACAGTAATTGTTTGAGTATCAGTATCGAAACACGCCCCGTTTGTAATTTCATAAGTAATTATATGATTACCAACATCAGCTAAAGCTGGAGAAAACAACCCGTCTAAATTAGTGCCAGCACCCGACCATACTCCGCCAGAATTAGTTGCAGACAAATAAAATGGTGTATCATTATAACAAAATGAACCAGTTGAGCTTATTTCGGCTTCAATAAATTCATTTACAGTAATATCAACTTGCTTGATAACAACGCAAGCACCTGCATTTAGTGTATATGTTATTGAATGAGTTCCAACAGCAGCAACACTGGGATTAAAGTTTCCCATAACATCTATTCCATTACCACTCCACGTACCTCCTGGAACATTTGCAGTAAAGAGTTGATTTCCTTGTGTTTCACAAAATGGACCCGTCGTTAAAATTGATACATCAGGAGCAGCCTCTACAAGTATAATTGTGTTATCTGTATCGCTACAAACACCATTTTGGACAGAATAAGTAATAGTGTTATTCCCAAGATTTGCGTTTGCCGGATTAAATAATCCTGTCGTTGAATTAACAATTCCATTACCCGACCATGTTCCTCCAGAACTAACAGCTACAAGATTTACAGCAGCATCTGTTTCACAAAATGGTCCAACATCAGTAATTTCGGCATTTACAGAGGAGTTAACAATAATATTGGTTGTTCCCACTGATGTACATACACCATTTACAACTGTATAAGTTATTTCATGTGTTCCACCACCAGCAACTGAGGGTCTAAAAATACCTGTAAATGTGTTGATAATACCGTTACCAGCCCACAAGCCACCTGGGGAAGGTTCAACAAAATCAACATCAGCATCTGTTTCACAAAATGGTCCTACTGGCAACAAATTAGTATTTGGATAAGCATCAACATGTATTGTTTCTGTATCACTAGCAGAGCATGCTCCATTAACAATAATGTAAGTAATAATATGATTTCCAGGAATAACAACAGACGCATCAAAAGTTCCATTAGTTGAATTAGTAATTCCATTACCAGACCAAACGCCACCACTTTGTGCAGCTGTCAAGTTAAATGGAGGTTCATTTGCACACAAGAATGGAACATGAGTAATAGTAGGATCTGGTTGAGCGTCAACATGTACAGTTTCGGTATCAACCGAATAACAAGCACCATTACTAATTTCGTAAGTAATCAAATGGTCTCCAACATCAGCAGTTGCAGGGTCGAAAGTACCCAATGCAGGAACAATTATACCATTCCCACTCCATAAACCACCTGGATTAGAGGCAATAAGATTTACAAAAGGATCCGTTTCACAATAATCACCAATTGGACTAATAACAGCGACAAAAAACTCATCAACATGGATACTTATACTATCTAAATCGCTACATAAACCGTTGCTAGTTTGATAGTGAATTACAAAATCGCCAGGTCCAGAAATGCCAGGATGAAAAGTTCCAGTTGATGGATTTGTAATTCCTGTTCCGCTCCACACCCCTCCAGTAGAAGCTGCACTTAAATTTACAGGCGGATTAGTATTACAAAACGGACCTGCTGGCGTAATTGTTGCGTCATAGAAATCATCAACAATTATATTTAATGTGCTAGAATTAAAACATGCACCATTTGTAATTTCATAAGTTATAATATGATTTCCACCACCAGCAATCACGGGATCAAATGTTCCAAGAAAAGATTCTGTAATGCCGTTACCCGACCAAAAACCACCAGGTGTTGCAGCAGTCAAGTTGATTGCAGGATCATTTTCACAAAACGGACCTGCTGGTGAGATTGTCGTATTTGGTAAAGCATCAACATGAATAATTTCTGTATCAGTATCAGAGCAAGTACCATTTACAATTGAATATGTTATGATATTATCCCCCACATTAGCCAAACCTGGATGAAATAATCCATCATTAATATTAACAATGCCATTACCTGACCAAGTGCCTCCAGCATCAACTGCATGCAAACTAATTATTGGTTGATTATTACAAAATGGACCTGCGGGCGTAATAGTAGCATCTACATCAGCGTCAACGTGCATTTCGAAACTATCAATATTTGTACAAGCACCCTGAGTTATAGTATAAGTAATTGTATGGATTCCTGCTCCAGCACCTATCGGATTAAAAGTTCCATTTGTTTGATTTGTAATTCCTGTTCCACTCCAAATCCCACCAGGATTAGCTGCTGTAAAATTAAATGCCGCATCGGTTTCACAAACAGGTAAAACAGGATTAATAATTGCACTTAAAGTATCATCAATTTGAATAATTTGTGTATCTGTATCAAAACACGCAAGATTTCCAACCTCATAAGTTACAGCATGTGTCCCTACACCAGCAATTTCTGCATCAAAAATTCCATTAATAGCATCAATAATACCATTACCCGACCAAACTCCGCCAGGACTAACTGCACTAAGTGTAATTTGTCCATCACTTATACAATAAGGACCTACACTTGTAATTGTAGCATCAACGGCAGCATCATAAACATATATTGTAATGTTTCCTACAGATGTACAATTTGCATTACTTACTGTATATAAAATATTGTTTCCACCATCGTTTGCCGCAGATGGGTCAAAAACTCCATTAACAGGATCAGTAATTCCAGAGCCCGACCAAATTCCACCTGGACTCGCTGCCGTAAGTGTAATTGGAGGGTCATCACTGCAAAATTCTCCAGGATCTGTAATAGTAGCATCGGGCGCATCAAAAATATCAATAATAATATTATCGGAATCTGAACAAAGTCCATTTACAATATTATAAGTAATATTAACCATCCCCACTCCAGCCACGGTAGGATTAAAAGTACCTTGATTAATATTGGTAATACCAGCACCTGACCAAACTCCACCAGATGAAGCAGCTACCAAATTAATTGCAGGATCGTATAAACAAAATGGTCCCGCAGGAGTAATTGTGGCATCAACGGCAGCATCAACATGAATAGTAATACTTGACGAATTTGCACATGAACCAATTGCTATATTATAAGTAATAATATGATTTCCTCCACCTGCAGCAGAAGGGTCAAAGATTCCAGTAGATGAATTTGTTATTCCTACTCCACTCCAAGAGCCACCAGGTGTTACAGCAACCAAAGTTACAGCGGGTTCATCAGAACAAAATGGACCAGCACCAAATATTGTAGGATCTGGATCAGCACTAACATCAATAATTATAAAATCAGTATCTGAACAAGTTCCATTTGTAATTGAATATGTTATCGTGTGTAATGCTATTCCTGCAATAGTTGGATCAAATGTTCCATTGATAACATCAGTTATACCTACTCCACTCCAAACGCCTCCTGGACTTGCAGCAACAAGGTTAAACGCAGGATCAAATTCGCATAATTGAGGAACAGGTATAATTGTTGCGTCAACTTCGGCATCAACATGAATTATTGTTGTCCCCTGCGATGAGCAAGCTCCATTAGTTAAATCGTAAGTAATAGTAAAATCGCCACTTCCAGCTACTGCTGGGTCAAATGTTCCATTGGTAGGATTAGTTATTCCACTACCCGACCAAGTTCCACCAGGGAACAAAGAAGATAAATTTACAGCAACATCTGTTTCACAAAACGGACCAGCAGGATTAACAGAAGCATCAGGAATAGAATCTATTTGGATATCAATAGTTGCGGTGTCCTCACATGCTCCAACTGCAAGTCCATAAGTTATTGTATGCAGACCTACACCAGCAATCGCTGGATTAAACGCACCTGTCGAAGTATTTGTTATTCCAGTTCCTGACCATGTTCCTCCAGGATCAACAGCAGTTAATATTAATTCGGTTTCATCTTCGCAAAATGGACCTACAGGGGTAATAGTTGCGTCAACAAGAGGGTCAACATCCAAGCGTCTTATTTTTACGGATGTACAATTTGCATTTGATAGAGTATAAGAAATCATGTGATGCCCAGCTCCAGCTACTGATGGGTCAAATGTTCCATTTACAGCATCAGTTATGCCTATTCCTGTCCATGTACCACCTGCGTTTACAGGAATCAAATCAAATGCTGGATCAGTTTCGCAAATGTCAAGTACAAGTGCAAAATTTGCATCAGGACTTAAATTAACCACAATTAAAGCTGTATCGCTATCGCTACAATTAGCATTACTAATGTTATAAACAATTTCGTGTATTCCAACACCCGCTA
>Ga0265295_1005892_pt1 | contig 15259 bp, 11 predicted proteins | sample Munlansysbiofilm_FD_192503 | JGI IMG/M metagenome (GOLD analysis project Ga0265295, IMG submission 192503) | Leachate microbial communities from a municipal landfill in Southern Ontario, Canada - Methane capture system biofilm | ecosystem: Engineered > Solid waste > Landfill > Unclassified ... | reverse complement strand
CCTTTGCCTTGATGTGGTACGTGTTCAAGGCCAATGCCGTCGAACATCAGACGCTTTTTCAATCGGGTTGGTTCGTCGTTGGTCTGCTGACACAGACGCTGATCGTGCACATGATCCGTACGCCCAAAATCCCCTTCCTCGAAAGCCGCGCCGCGTGGCCTCTGACTGCCATGACCCTGCTGATTATGGCCATAGGTGTGTTTCTGCCGATGGGTCCGTTTGCCGACTACTTTAAGCTGCAGGCGCTGCCTTGGACCTACTTTATATGGCTTGCCGGAATCTTGTTTGGCTACGCCATGCTGACCTCGCTCATGAAGCGCTACTACATCCGACGCTTTGGTTGGCAATGATGTAGCAAAGTGAAAACTGGGATGGGTTTGTGGGATGGTGAGTTCAAGGTCGAGATGCGCGGATATTACTATGCGCATGTAGCTGCTTCATATTGAGCTTTCGCCGAAGTTTAATCTTCCAGCAGTTTTGGCTAGCGTGGGCTCAGTCGCCCATGTAAAGTGGAACTACGCTTAGTTGGAACACCATGCAGAAAAGGAGGGTTTGATGCTGGAAAATAGCAAAACTAGTGCATTAATTCTGGGATTATGTATATTTATTGGCCTCGCTTCACTCGGGTATCTCTTGGGAAACGCCGCAATTAAGTTCAAAGAGTACGAGCGTACCGTCACAGTTAAAGGGCTGTCTGAAAGAGAATGCGCGGCAGATATTGTTATTTGGCCTATTCAGTTTACCGAGGCCAGCAATAAACTCGAAGAATTATATGGATCGATAGAACACAGCACCGAGAAAATAAAAACATTTCTCGAAAAAAATGGGGTTAGCAAAGAAGAAATTACATTTACCGCCCCTTCCATTACCGACAAATCAGCACAGCAGTATGGGGGACAAGAAAATGCAGAGTTTCGCTATACCGCTATACAGATAGTAACGGTTTACTCCAAAAGCATAGGTTCAGTTAGAAATATAATGGGTTCTTTGTCAGAGCTAGGCAAGCAAGGGATTGTTTTTACTGGTGGAACGTATGAATCACAAACGGAATATCTTTTTACCAGTCTAAACGATGTAAAGCCGGAAATGATTGAGGAAGCCACAACAAAAGCACGTGAAGTGGCAGAAAAATTTGCGTCTGACTCGAAGAGTACATTGGGTAAAATAAAAACAGCCTCACAGGGACAGTTTAGTATTGACGCACGGGATAAGAACAACCCGCACATTAAAAACGTAAGGGTTGTGTCTACAGTGACGTATTATTTGTCTGATTGAGAGGACACTACGGACAATGCAGTGCTGAAGCTTCGGTTGGATTCGGCTGTAAGTTACGTGTAACTTACAGCCGATAGCTTCAACCACTTTTTTAATGGTCTCGAACTTCGGAGCGCTTTCTGGAGTCAGAGCTTTATGCAGGTTCTGATGGCCAGGTTGGAAATGCTGGTTGTTTCTGACGTCCACTTGACTTTTTCTATATCCTTGCTTTGACTTGACTTGGCCACCACACTTAGCAGGTCGCTGCGCAGTTATTCTGCCGCATAGTTTTTTACCCATTCCCACCCATCCACGCCGAAAGTTATTTCCCCGTTCCATTCTGCTTTGTTAAGTTTCGCCAGACATACACCCAACTTTTTTCCCTGAATTTGAGGGTATTTGCGTTCGATGGCAGCACCAGAGAGCAGCGAGTAGATGCGCCCATCTTTGCTGCATACGGCGAAGGCGCGATGCAACTCTGCCAGTTGCTCGACTTCGTGTGAGGAGTTGCAGAAAAACGTCAAGGCAAAGAGGGCATGGGGCAGTGGAGCTTTGATGTGTGCTAGATACAGCAGGGCGCGGCGGGGATAACGCCGAGGATGTAGCTGTTCGAGTTGCGCCAGGATAGTGGCAGGGCAGTGTAAAAACCAGTTCAGCCATGCTTGCCCCTTATGGCTCAATTTGAGCGCCGGTGCAGCTTGAGTGGACATTTGCGCTGGCAGGGTTGTATCTGCTCCTTGCAGACTGGTAGAACTGCGCAGATAGGTAGCAAACAATCCAAGGCTGGCGTAACTGAATTCATCTCCGGCGGACCAGTGGATGCGTTGCGCCATATAGGGGATACGCGCGCATCGCTCCAGTGCTTTGAAGCCCTGTTCAAGAGCGGGAACAATTCGAGCCTGCAGGTGTTCTGCGCTACTGGGGGGCAAGTTCAGGGCGGCAGCGGCGCCACAGCGGTAGAGCGTATGCAGGGCATAGTCTAAAGCGGGCAGCTCTGGTGCGCTGAACATGGATGCGACTTCGCTGCGGATACGCTCGGGAGCCACGTCTTTTAACCCGGGAGCGGCTAGGGTCGCGGCTTTTGTGGTTTCGTCGCTGAATTGAAACCCGAGGACCGCACAGTGACGCAGTCCCTTAAGTACCCGTAGAGGGTCATCTTGCAGGACGGAGGCAGAGCACAGGTGCAGCCGCCGCTGGGTTAAATCCTGTTGTCCGCCCAGGGGATCAATAATGGTTAATTCAGGCTGTGGTGGAGAAAGATGTGGCGCATGGGATGTGGGGTTCTGCGGTTCAAACTCTTTCAGATCCACGGCCATGGCGTTGATAGTAAAATCACGCAACGCTAAGTCGGCGGTTAACGTGGGCGCACGCAGAGGGGAAAAATCAAACTGAATCAGGCGTGGCTTAGGGATTATCACTCGGCTGTAGCCGCGCTTTTGGTCGAGCCAGAACCAGTGCCCGTCGAATTCATGCGCCAGCATTTTGGCAAGAAGGGTTGGGTCCTGAGCGCTTGCAAGATCTATATCGGTGCAGGGACGTTTGAGCAGGTGATCGCGGATGCTCCCACCGACTATAAAAAGTTGCAGCTCTGCGGAGGCAGTATGTGCCAACCAGCGCAGAGCTGCATTGTCGAACAGAGGATGATGTGTACGGCTGGCTTCAGGGTTTGTCTGCACCAGTGGCCTCGTGTTTAGGCGCTAAAATCAATCGTGGCATCTTTTTTAAGCCCTTCAATCCATTCCTGCAGCAGTTTGGCACCGTTCTGCTCTTTCAAGAACTGAGCAATCTGTGGTTTGGCTTCTTCGTACTCCAGCTTATGTGCTTCCTTAGCGTCGGTGACCTTGATGAGATGCAGCCCAAACTGGGTCGGAACCACATCACTTATCTCGCCGGGCTTGAGGGCAAAAGCAGCATCTTCAAAGGACTTAACCATAGAACCGGGGCCAAAAAATCCCAGATCTCCCCCCTTGGCGCTGCTGGGGCAGACAGAGTGCTCCTGCGCCAGAATGGCAAAATCTTCGCCGTTGTTAAGTTTCTCCTTGAGTTCATCTATTGTAGCCGCAGCTTGGGTCGGGTTCTCTTTTTCAGCTTTAACTAGAATATGGCTGGCTTTCACCATGGCAGGTTTAATCATTTTGTCCGGATGTGCGGCATAAAACGCGGTGATCTCTTCTTCGCTGGGATCTTGAGCATCGGCGAGTTTCTGATCAGTAAACATATTGACGGATAGATCCTGGCGAATCATGCGATAGTACGCATCTTTATCTACTCCGGCTTTTTCCAGCGTAGCGTAGAACTCCTCTTCGCTGGGGAAATTCTGCATTACATTGGCGGTTTCCTGCTGAATTTGCGCATCGTTGGCCACAACTCCATCAGCTAGAGCCTGCTGAAAGATGAGTTCGCGGGCGATGATGCGTTCTACGGCTATCTCTTGCACCTTCTCTTGCTCTTCAGCACTAAGTTGGTCTGCGGTTTTACGGTACAACTCCATGGCGTAGCTCTGCATGGCGTTCATAAAATCGAAATGGCTGACAGGTGTTCCGTTTACGGTGAGCGTTTTTTCCTGCACTTATTTTCTCCTGAACATTAGGGCTTACGGTCAAATACATGTTGCCGTAAGGCGAGTGAGTGATGTTATGTGCCACAAAGGCAAATTCAAGCGGAATGTACGATTGTGTATAAGGTGTTCGTTAAAGCGGCAAATTCTGTTAGATCCAAGGTCTCACCACGGCGTTGCAGATCCAGGCCGATATGGCTGGCTGTCGCATCGAGGTCTGCTGTATCAAATCCCTGACTTTGCAGCGAGTTGCGCAGGGTTTTGCGCCGCTGGGCAAAAGCGGCCTTTACCACCTGAATAAAAAATAGTGGTTCAGTAACGACAGCACGCGGTTCAGCAAGGCGACGGAAGCGCAATACCTCTGAATCCACTTTTGGCTGCGGGGTGAATGCCTGCGGTCCTACTTGGATAACGGGGTCGACATCGAACCATAGTTGGCACAGCACTGTCAAGATCCCGTAATTTTTTGTTCCCGGTTGGGCGCGCAATCGCTGCGCCACTTCTTTCTGAAACATCAGCACCAAGGTAGAAAAAAGGTGGCGGTGCTCGATAACCTTGAACAATATCTGGCTGGAGATGTTGTAGGGCAGGTTCGCCACCAATTTATATGGCGGCGCGCTTAGCAGCGCGCCCCAATCCAGCTTGAGGGCGTCGGCGGTGTGGACATGTACGCCAGGATATTGCTGCGACTCCCATTTCGCCGCCAGATCTCGGTCGATCTCTATTAAGTGCATTTCGGCTACAGCCGGTGCGATGAGATGGGTAAGCGCACCGCGCCCAGGGCCGATTTCGAGCACTTTATCGTGTTGCTCCAGCTTTGCGGCCGTGACAATGGCACGGATAACATTCTGGTCGTGCAGAAAGTTCTGCCCGAAGCGTTTTCTGGGGCGATGTGATTGAGTCATATCTTATATATTTTCAACCTTCATATGCGCTTGGTAGCGTGGAGGTTGCCAACGAGGGAGACTTCCATCTGGAATTTACGCATCGTTTTCACTTTTCTTCTCCACCGCGGGCTTGGATGCTGCTGTTTCGCGCGGCGGTTGTGAGTTTTGCGCAGGCTTAGAAGCTTCTGCCGCCGGAGTGTTCTTCACAGCGGTATCTGCTTTGACTGTGCTTGTTTTGGCATCAGTCTTAGCAGCATCAGTCTTAGCAGCAGCTGGGGTGCGCCTGGTTGTGGTGCGGCGTGGGGCTCGCTTTACCGCCGTTTTTTCTTCCGTTGTTGCGCTTACTGCGGCAGTGGTTGTATCTGCAACGCTCACATCGGCTTTATCTGCTTCTGTTTTTGCCTTGCTCGTCGTTGTTTTACTCCGCGCGGAGGTGGTTCTGCGGCGAGGCGCCTTTTTCTCTTCTGCGGCTTTTGCTGCTTCGGGTTCTGTCGTTGCAGGGATGTCTGAGTCAGCCTCTTTTTTGCTTGTGCTTCGACTTGACGCACTTGCTTTGGCTGTGGTGCGCCGCTTGCGTTCTGGCGCGGTTTTCTCCGCTGGTGCGGATTCTGCTTTAGCCGCTAGCTTAGGTGCAGGCACTGCTTTAGGTGCAGGCTCTGCTTTAGGTGCGGATGCGGGCGCTGAATCGGACTTTGGCGCAGGTTTGGCTACCTCTGACGCAGCGCTGTCTGCCGCTTTGACTGTGGCGGGTTTGGCCGGTACCGCAACTGGTTTAGCTGTAGTTGGTGCAGGTGTGGGTTTAGCCGGCGCTGCAGCGGGTTTTGCTGGAGTTGCGGCGCTTGTTTGTGGCTTTTCCTCACTCGCGACATCAGTTTTCGTTACGGTTTTTGCCGCGGTTTTCGCTTCAGTTGTGGTTGTAGCTGCGTCAGCTTGTGGAGCCTCAGCCTCTTTTTTCTTTGCTGCGGGACGCCTGGGTGCACGCCTGCGTTTGGGTTTTTCTGCCTCGACATCCGTTGCGGCGCTTTCTGTTTGTGTCGCCTCAGTTTTTCTTGGCTGTGGTTTTGCGTCTACAGTGTCTGTACTGATCTTTCCCTCTGTGCTGGTGGCATTTCCGCCGCCATTGGGCGCAGCTGTGGTAGCGGTACTAGCTGCAATTTGTGTAGCCACAGGCTGGACGTTGGAAGAGGGGTTTGTGTTGTTCCCCTGCTGTGCACTCTTTGTTGTAGCTGTATCTGGGTGTTGGGTAGCGTCCTGGCTTGTGGCGTGCTTATCTGCATCTGAAGCTTGCGCCTGTCCTGCTTCGACCGGTGCGTCAGGCTGGGCAGATTGCTCGTTGTTTTCCTTGTTGCGTTCACCACTGCTGGTGCGCGGACGTCTATGCCGCGATGGTCTGGAGCGGCGGGGATGTTTCGGTTGTGTTGCCGCCTTTTGATCTTCGTCTGGGCTTTCGTCTGTCGAGTTTTCGGTAGAATCGGTGGAAGACGCTTTGGCGTCTGAGTCGGACCCAGGTAGTTTTTCTTCGTCGTTGTCGGTTTCAGCATCAACCCCGGTAGCAGTGTCGCTGAAGTCGAAATTTTTCCCGCGATCCGAGAAGTTTGAATCCACCAGCGCTTTTTGTTCACTGGCGCCAAGTTCTTGTTCGCCGGCATCCTTGATAAAGTCCAGTTCAACTTGGTCAGACAGGAAGTCGGGTCTGGGGTTGATAATAACTTTGATGTGCTGCTGTAGCTCCAAATCTCGCAGCTCTGAACGTTTTTCATTCAGCAGCGTGATACCAACATCGAGGGCTACGGTCGCGACAACTTTTTCTATTTTACCCTTGGCGGTGCCGGCTTGAATGCGGCGCAACAAGCTGATGGCGCGGGATTCACTGCTGCGCATCAGGCCAGTGCCGTTGCAGTGGGGGCAGTTGCTGTAGGAGGCTGCGCCCAGGTTTGGCTTTATGCGTTGTCGGCTCATCTCCAGCAGGCCAAACAGGGTGCTAATCCGCCCTTGGGTTACGCGGGCCTTATCCTGCTTCAGCGCTAATTCGAGGGTTTTTTCCACTTTACGCGCGTTCTTGCGTTGGCGCATATCGATGAAGTCGATGACGATCAGCCCGCCTAAGTCACGCAGGCGCAGTTGGCGTGCTATCTCGGTGGCGGCTTCTACGTTGACTAGGTACGCGGTCGCTTCAATGTTCTGTTCGCTTGAAACCTTGCCAGAGTTGACGTCGATGGCCACTAGCGCCTCGGTCTGATCTAGGACAATGGAGCCACCGGATGGCAGCGTGACCGAATTGCTTGTCAGTTGGGCAATCTGCTCTTCTATCTGATAGCGCGAGAAGATAGGGCGCCGTTCTTGATGTAGTTTAACCAGTTTAACTTGATCGGGCATTACGGTTTTGAAGAATTCGCGCGTTTGGATAAAGACATCTTTGTCATCGATAAGTACTTCGTCCATATCCGGAGTGAAGTAATCTCTGACGCTGCGCAGAACCAGGCTCGATTCTTGGTAGATAAGTGCTGGAGCGGTGGCGTTTTCTGCCTGAGCAATGATGTTTTTGTAGGTATTAAACAGGTAGTTGAAGTCGCGCTTGAGTTCTTCCGGTGGCTGATCTATGGCAGCGGTGCGGATGATATAGCCCATCTCATCGGGGAGATTGAGCCCCTTAAGGACTTCTTTTATTTTTTTTCTGGTGGAGTCTTTTTCGATTTTGCGTGAGATACCCCGGGACCTGCTGTTGGCCATCAAAACCATATAACGACCCGCAAGGGAGAGCTCCGTGGTTACCGCTGCTCCTTTGGTGCTGCGTTCTTCTTTTACTACCTGAACCAGGATCTTTTGCCCACGGCGGAGGATTTCATTGATGGGAGGACGCGGCTTGCTGTCGTCATTGCCTGCGGACCATAGATCGGGGTGGATGTCACCAATCTGTAAAAATCCGTGGCGTTGTGCCCCGTAATTTACAAAGGCTGCCTGTAATCCCGGTTCGATGCGGACCACTTCGGCTTTGTAGATATTCCCCTTGGTGTTTTCGCTTCCTGCTACCTCGATATCGAGTTCTGTGAGGAGGCCATCCTCAACAATGGCAACGCGCCCTTCACCGGAGAGCGTTGCGTTGATCAACATTTTTTTACCCATGCAATACCTTCTACAGTTGCAGCGAATTTCGCTCGACTGCATACGTCGTTCTGCATCTTCTTGAATACAGTACGGAAAATTGAATTGTTTAGCGCATAATTTAGCAGGAGTGCCTGTAGCTAGGCTAAAACTTCTGCGGTTGTGTGCGCTCTGCCTTGGTGCAACAGGCGGGTATGATTCACGCGCTGTTACTCCTGTTCTTGCTGCGATAAAACCTTTGTCAGTTTGAATCTCCGCTCTGCTACTTATGCGGCGCAGGTTCCGAGCTGACGCCTCTTCCCACGGTCTGGTCTGCATTTGCAGGGTCCAGCCCCGGAGAGAAAAACTTATATGCGGCCCCCTATGTGGGGGTAGATCAGCATGCAGATCGGCCTATTAATTTAGCCAGTTACTGGTTACTGCTCTTGGCTAAATTATAGCTACTTTATGCTTTTTGTCACCTGTGTTTGGGACTCATCTTTAGTTTTTTGTTATTCCGCCCTTGTGCGCGAGGCGCTCCCACGCTGGCATACTGCGCTCGATAATATCCAGATCGATACAGTATGCAATACGGAAATATCCCGGCGCTCCAAAACCACGCCCTGGAACGAGTAGGATTTTCTCTTCCTGGGCCATTTTTACAAAGGCGACATCATCGCTAAGCGGCGATTGTGGAAATAGATAAAACCCACCTTCGGGTTTGACCATTTTGAAGCCCATGTTGCTAAGACGGGAGTAGAGCAGGTCGCGTTTTTGGGCGTAGGCGGTAATATCCACACTTTCGTCCTGCAGTCCCGCTACCAGACGTTGCATCAGCGCTGGGGCATTTACAAACCCCAGAACGCGATTGCTGAAGACTGCTCCTTCGAAGAAGGTGTGAACATCTTTCATGGCTGGGTTCAGTGCTAAGTAGCCGATGCGCTCCCCTGGGAGGGCTAGATCCTTGGAGTGTGAGGTCGCAACCACCGAATTAGTTACGTGGTTGAAAATACATGGCACCGTAGAATTATCATATGCTAGTCTTGCGTAGGGCTCATCGGAGATCACATAGATGGTGGTGCCGAACTCACGCTGTTTTTCTTGCAGCACAGCATTTATCTGGTCCAGAACTTCGGCTGCATATATTACCCCAGTGGGGTTGTTGGGGGAGTTAAGAATAAGCGCCTTGGTGCGCGGGGTGATGGCGCGAGTTATCGCTTTTACGTCGGGCTGGAACGTGTCGACGCAGGTGTTTACCACCACCGGAATGCCGCCGTGATTGTCGATGTAAAACTTATACTCGACAAAGTATGGCGTCAGAATAAGCACTTCTTCGTCTGGGTTGAGGATGGTTTTTAACGCAACGTTCAGAGCGCCGCCAGCCCCGCAGGTCATGATGATGTGGTCTGCTTGCAGCGGTTGCGTGCTGGCTTTGTTCAGGTGTTGTGCCACTGCAGCTCTAGTTTCAGGGTAGCCGGCGTTGCTCATATAGCGATGCATCCCCTCGATGGGGTGGCTGGCCAGCTCCAGCAGGGCTGCTTTAAATGCAGCCGGGGGCTCGACTGCGGGGTTGCCGATGGTAAAGTCGAACACGTGCTGCGCCCCGAATTGTTGGCGCATGCGGTCGCCTTCTTCAAACATCTTGCGGATCCAGGAAGACTGTTCGATGCATGTCTGTATTTTTGTGGCTATGGCCATGAAATATACTCCGTTTGGTGTCTGCTCGCAGAAGCGGATGTGGAATGGGTTTTACGCCGATGGTTGTGGCGGAATTAAACGCGGTCCGATACTAGCCACGCGCAAGGGTGTGGTCAAGTTTAAACGCGCCCCTGCGAGGTGAAATGGCCCAAAATTGGCGCCGGTGTGGGCGTCTAGCATGCTGAGTGATGATTGAGTTTTAGTGCTTGTTTTGGCAATCAACGGTTGCCTGAAGGTATATTAAAGTCATGTGTTTGAGTATAAATCCTATGTTGCGCCCTGTCACTTCAGGTAGCCCTAGTCGACAATGTCCACTGGCATATTCACCGCCATATTTAGCGCTCAGAGCAGTTCTTCGCACGGGCATTTTTTTGCTTCTGGTGTTGCTGTGGGGCTGTTCTGTCCCTAAGGGAGGCGCTGATGCAAGGCTTACTGACGAAAAGGATAGTAGGGCGGCGTGTGAAGGTATTTTCATGTCACAGCAGAAATGTGAAGAAGCGCAGGCCGCATATAGAGAGTTTCTCCTAACCTGGCTTGGGCCCGAACAGGCTTCGCCCTATGTTTCTAACGCGCAGGATTGTACCAACTATGTCGAAAAGTGTGCTGAGCCTTCGGTGCAGGCATATCATCATGCTGCCCGCGCATGTATGAATTTGGTGGTGAGCGAATATCCACAGGCACATTCCCACATTGAACTTGCCTTGAAACTGCAACCGGAATATCTGCCCGCACGGTTACTCTTGGCGGAAGTTTTGCATACAGAGGGAAAACCTGCGGCGGCATTGACCCAGATAGAGGAGGTTTTTGCCGCACATCCGTACTTGGCACGGCTACATCTGCGTATGAGTATGCTGCATATGGAACAGCAAGACTACGCGCGCGCAGCCCGTGATCTACAGAGTTTTTTGCATGTGCAGCCAGAGGCAGAGACGGTGCTATTGCAACTGGGGCGGATTCAACAGCGCCAGCAGCTTTGGAGCGAGGCTGAAAAGACCTTCCAGACCTTGATAGATCTGGCTCCGGATGAACCCCTGGCATACTTTGAGCTCGGTCAGGTATTGGAGCAGCAGGAAAATTTCACCCGGGCCTTGAGCCTTTATCGCAGTGCAGCCGCGCAGCTAGGGGAAAATAGACTGGAGTTTGAGTATCTGCAGGCGCAGCTGTTGCTTAATTTGAAAAACTACGCTGCAGCGGCGGACGTCCTGCAAGCGGCGCTGACGCAGCAGGATGACACGCCCACGCTCTCATCTATCTGGCCATCCATACAGTTGTTGTACGGGTATTCTTTGCTACGCCAAGGCGAGTATGTCGAGGCAGTGCCCGAACTGCGCGCTGCGGCCGAAGGATTGGAATTTAACGGACTGGCTTGGCACTGGCTGGGAGAGGCGCACGAACATCAGGAACAATGGTACGCAGCTATGGCTGCGTTTCAGCAGATAGATTCAGAACAGCAGGAGTATGCGTCGGCGTTGTTGCATCTGGCAGGATTGTATCATGTGGTGGGATATAATCAGGATGCCAGTGCAGCCCTGGAGGCATTGCTCGAACACGGAATAAACACACCATCTAGTCCGCCATCTAGTCAGGCGGGTAGCTCAACCCCTAACCCCATTCAACGCAGTTCAATCATATATCAGAAGTTGGGCTATCTGTATCTATTGCAGCAAAACACCTTAGCCGCTGAAGATGCGCTGTTGCGGGGACTGGAGTTATACCCGGAGGATGAGAATCTTGCCTATCACCTAGGATTGCTGTATGCCGTTAGCGGAGATCACCCTGCCGCAATGCGCTATCTGGAACAGGTTGTTCGGGTGCAGCCTGAGCACGCCGAAGCTTTGAACAATCTGGCGTTTATCTATGCTCAGAGTGGAAAGCAGCTTGAGCGTGCCGCCGACATGGCGCAACGGGCGCTGCTGCTGGAACAGCGGGCGGCTTATTACGACACTCTGGGTTGGATTTATTTTAAACAGGAGCGCTATCCAGCAGCGCTAGAGCAGATACAGCAGGCGCATCTGCTGCAGCCAGACGATGTGCAGATACTTGAACATTTAGGCGACGTCCATGCGGCAATGCACCATCCGGAACTGGCCCGAGCCGCATATCTCGAAGCGTTGCATATTCAGCCTGATAACAATCAGTTAAGGCTAAAACTAAATCTTGAAAGTAGAGAAAGTGCTGCGTCATGCCAAGAGCCATAAGCCCTGTAATCGTTATGGTCGCAGAAAAGACACGACTCCAGTATACCCTTGCACGGTATTGCATGGGAGTGCTGCTGGCGCTGGTACTTTTTCTTACAGGCTGTAGTGGAACAACCCCGTACCCCACACCTGTCGTACCCAAGTACGAACTCAGCTTCGATCAGATGCACACAATTATGGAGCGTTCTTACCAGTACGAGAGTATGCAAGCTCTGGCGCAGGTGCGTTTCAGCAGTGGAAAAGAGCGCCAAAGTTCCACCCAAGCGCTCCATGTCCAGTCTCCCTATTTGCTGCGTGCCGAAGTGTATAATTTTATGGGCAGGATGATGGTGCTACTTGTGGCCGATGGTGCCTGGATGGAGGCCTATGTCCCGAGCCGCAATGCTCTGTATCGAGGCTTGGCCACGCGCGCTCGCATGGAGCGCTTTGCCTATGTACCTTTGGTGCCGGCGGATATGGTGGCGTTGCTGCTACAGCGCGTACCTCCGGGGGTTATGCCGTTGGCCGAAGTTGAAAAAGGGGCGGGCAACAGTTTGGTCTATACCCTCAGCACACAGGAAGATTATGTGGTCTGTTTTACCCCTGACGGGGTGGAGAGTATTGCGTATCGCCAACTGGAGCGCGAAGTTTTCAGGCTTGATTATTCGGATATCAAACCTATTAACCATAAATCCACGCCAGTAGACGAAACAGAAATTTTCCCGCATACCATGGTGCTCCGGATGCAGGATAAGGATCTCAGGCTTGAGCTCAAGTTTGAGGATGTACAGCTTAATTCTGCCATTGATCCTGAACTCTTTCGCATCGAACCGCGTACTGGAACCAAGACAATTCCCCTAGAGGAGATTTGATGAAGCTCGATTTTTTCAATATCGATACTACCAAGGATGCGCTCAAGTTGCTGCACAGGCTGTTGTCTCTACTGGTGCCTCGGCTGGTGCTTATCCTGTTCCTGACGCTGAGTGTGGGCGCTTGCCGCGAACACCGTCTCGTTGCGGTTGAAAGTGATACCGATACCGCTATAGCCTACGGTGATACCATTATTATGGGTACCATCGGCGATGCCACTAATTTGCTCGCCCCTCTGGCCTCTGATGCGTCATCTTCCGCCATAATTGGCCACGTGTACAACGGCCTAATTCGTTATGATAAGGATATGCAATTTGAGGGTGACCTAGCTGAGTCTTGGGATGTTTCTGCTGATGGTCGGGAGATCACCTTCCACCTGCGCCGCGGGGTGACCTGGCACGATGGAGAGCCCTTTACTGCAGCGGATGTGATGTTTACCTACCGTCTGATGATTGATCCTAAAACTCCAACGGCATATGCCGATCGTTACAAACAGGTGGAACATGCGAGCGCTCCTGACCCTTACACATTCAAGGTGCGTTACGCAGAGCCTCTGGCACCGGCACTGGTGAGCTGGGCCATGGGAATATGTCCGGCTCATTTGCTTGAGGGGGAAGATATTACAACCTCCCCGCTGGCGCGGAATCCAATCGGAACTGGACCATTTCGTTTTGTTAAATGGGAGCCAGGTGAAAAAATTGTGCTGGAACGCAACGAGGATTATTTTGGTGGCGCTCCGTATGTCAAGCGGGTTGTGTACCGCATAGTGCCGGATACCACCACCATGTTTCTGGAGCTTCAGTCTGGGGGGCTTGATTACATGGGGCTGACGCCGTTGCAATACGCGCGTCAGACTGATAGTCCTGCGTTTATGCGCCGCTTCAACAAGTTTCGTTATCCGGCCTTTGTCTACACCTATATGGGGTACAATCTGCGCAAACCGATGTTTCAGGATAAACGGGTGCGTCAGGCCATATCGTATGCCATCGATAAACAGGAAATCGTCGATGGGGTTCTGCTCGGACTTGGGCAACCGGCCACAGGGCCGTACAAACCTGGGAGCTGGCCGTACAACCCCGAGGTGCAGAGTTATTCCTATGCTCCGGATAAAGCCCGAGCTTTGTTGGATGCGGCAGGGTGGGAAATCACCGGTACGGACAAAGTCCGCCAGAAAGAGGGGGAGAAGCTGGCCTTTACCATTGTGACCAATCAGGGTAACGACCAGCGTATCAAGGCGGGTGAAATTATTCAGCGCCGTCTACAAGAGGTGGGGATCGAGGTCAAGCTACGGGTGATTGAGTGGGCTTCTTTTTTGAAGGAATTTATCCACCCAGGGAATTTCGATGCCACTATCCTGGGCTGGACTATACCCGTTGATCCGGATGGATATAATATCTGGCATTCAAGTAAAACTGGGGCGCAGGAGCTGAACTTTATCGCCTACCGCAACCCAGTGGTTGATGAGTTACTCGAACAGGGGCGGCGAGTCATCGACATAGAGCAGCGTAAGCCCATCTACGATAGGTTACAGCAGATACTTGCCGATGATGTCCCCTACACCTTTTTATATGTGCCGGATTCTTTGCCTGTTGTGGCGCGGCGATTTCACGGGATTGAAGAAGCTCCCGCAGGGATTATGCATAACTTTGAGAAGTGGTATGTGCCGCAGAGTCAGCAGAAGTATAAACGCTGAAGAGTTAAGTGTGGATCGATGCTAAAGCCTGAGGATCGGTATCAATGTTAATATATATATTTAAAAAACTGACCCAGATGGTGCCGCTGCTGCTGGGGATCACCCTGATTTCCTTTATGGTTATCCACCTTGCGCCAGGAGAACCAACCGACCTGCAGACCGAAATGAACCCCGAGGCGAGCACCGAATTGAAAGAGCGCCTGCGCACGGAGTATGGCTTGGATAAGCCACTGCTGGTGCAGTACACGACTTGGGTGAAGCGCCTGGTACAGCTCGACTTTGGGCGTTCTTTTTCACAGGATCGGCGCCCGGTGTGGGATAAAATAATCGAACGCCTGCCCATTACCCTCCTTATAAATCTTCTGTCTATGGGGTTGATTATTGTGACGGCAGTGCCGTTGGGGATAGCCGCAGCAGTCAATCGTGATAGCTGGTTTGATCGTATCGCCACCTTGCTGGTTTTTATCGGTTTTGCTGCTCCTTCGTTCTGGTTAGCGTTGTTGTTGATGGACTGGCTTGGAGTGTACCTCGGCATAGTGCCGGTTTCGGGGGTAAAATCCTTCGGCTATGAATATCTCTCTGGGATAGAGCAGGTGCTTGATGTCGGGCATCATCTCATTCTGCCGGTATTTATCTCCGCAGTAGGGGGGGTGGCTGGGTTTTCGCGCTACATGCGTTCCAATATGCTTGAAGTGATCCGGCAGGACTATATTCTCACAGCGCGTGCCAAGGGGCTTTCTGAGCGCGTCGTGATCGGCAAACACGCCCTGCGTAACGCCCTGTTGCCCTTGATAACAATCTTAGGCCTGGCAGTTCCGGGTTTGATAGGGGGGAGCGTAATCTTCGAAAGTATTTTCGCCATCCCTGGTATGGGCAAACTTTTTTACGATGGTGTTATGATGCGTGATTATCCGTTGATTATGGGGATTTTGGTCATTGGAGCAGCGATGACCTTGGTGGGTAATATGCTGGCGGATGTTGGTTATGCGCTGGCTGATCCCAGAATCCGCAGGCGGTAGCGCAGGCATTGTTGTCAGCCCAC
>Ga0265295_1005891_pt1 | contig 15260 bp, 14 predicted proteins | sample Munlansysbiofilm_FD_192503 | JGI IMG/M metagenome (GOLD analysis project Ga0265295, IMG submission 192503) | Leachate microbial communities from a municipal landfill in Southern Ontario, Canada - Methane capture system biofilm | ecosystem: Engineered > Solid waste > Landfill > Unclassified ... | reverse complement strand
TGCAGGGTGGTGGAGCGCTGGGTGCTTATCAGGCCGGGGTCTACCAGGGCCTGAATGAAGCGGGTATCAAGCCCAATCATATTTCCGGCATCTCTATTGGTGCCCTGAATACGGCCATTATTGCCGGGAACCCCCCTGAGGATCGCGTTGAAAAACTGCATCAATTCTGGGAAACCATCTGCCAGCCCAATCTGGGCCTGTCCATGTTGCCGTTTTTTGAGCAGGGTTTGTTCAATACGCATGACTGGTTCAAGATTGGTCTTGGCAATATGTATGGGTTAAGTGCCATTCTTGATGGTCAGAACGGCTTTTATAAACCCCGTATCCCGCCACCGGCCATGGTGGGGCATGGTACGCCTGAACAGGCCAGTTATTACGACGCTTCGGCCCTTAAGCAGACGCTTGAAAAATTCTGCGATTTTGACCGCATCAACAGCAACAAATGCGATACTCATGTGTCGGTGGGCGCAGTGAATGTCCGTACCGGCAACTTTGTTTATTTTGACAATGAATGCCACACACTGCGGGCCGAGCATTTCATGGCTTCGGGGGCACTGCCGCCGGCCTTTGCCCCAGTAGAAATTGATGGCGATTATTACTGGGACGGGGGCATTGTTTCCAACACGCCCTTAACCTACGTGCTGGGTGCAAAACCAAGCCGGGACACCCTGGTGTTCCAGGTTGACCTGTGGAGTGCCCGTGGACATGTTCCGAAAAACATGGGAGAGGTTAATGACCGGCAAAAAGAAATCCAGTATTCCAGCCGGACCCGTATGCTGACCGATTACTGGCAACAGGTTCAGGAAATGCGCCATGCCATTGGCAAGTTGCTTGAACTGGTGCCCCATGAAAAACTGGCCAAAAATGGTTCACTGGACCGGCTTAAAGAACTGGCTGACCGGCCCAATTACAATGTGATCCAGCTTATTTACCGTGACCGCCCCTACGAAAGCCATAATAAAGATTATCAGTTTGGCCTGGCCAGTATGAAAGACCATTGGCAATCGGGGCTGATTGATATCCGTGAGACCCTGGCCAAGCCCGAATTCCTGGCCATGCCAGACGATGAAATCGGTTTCGTGTCACATGACGTTCACCGGGATGAAGTGTATGTTCCCAAGGAGGCACAGTCTACATGAGCTCATCGCCTTATCGCAGCCTGCCCTATTTGCTGCTAACGGTGCGTGAAGCACTAATGGTGCATTTTCGGCCCCTTTTGCATGCAGAAGGCCTGACCGACCAGCAATGGCGGGTACTGCGTGCCTTGGGTGAACAGGAGCCCATGGCGCCTAACCAGCTTTCCAGTGTTTGCATGTTACTGGGCCCCAGCCTGACCCGAATGCTTACGGGCATGGAGCAGTCGGGCCTGATCAGCCGTAGTCGCTCGCGCCAGGACCAGCGGCGGCAGGAAGTTTACCTGACCGAAAAAGGGCAGGCTTTGCTGGCCCGGATCAAGCCGCTTATTGAAAACCAGCATAATGCGCTGGAAGAAAGCATTGGCAAGGATCTGATGGACAGGATTTATAAAGATCTTGACAGCCTGCAGGAAAAAATTCCACAGGAACCGCTTGTCAGGAAAAAAGACGCTTTATGATACGTAAGCAAAAATACTGTTTTACGCCGTATTTTTGCTTGTGCCATTTTTTAATATGACTATCGGTTTTTAACATGAGCTGGAGCGCTAAACTCAAACTGCATCACCTGAAAATTCTGGTGGCGCTGGCCGAACAGAAAAACCTGACTCGGGTGTCTGAACTCATGAATATGACCCAGCCAGCCCTGTCAAAATGGCTGTCGGGCCTGGAAGAGGAAATCGGCATGCCTCTGTTTGAACGGCACAGTAAAGGGATCCGGCCCACAGCAGGTGGTTTGCTGGTGGTCAAGCATGCACGTCGTTTACTTAATGAACTGGAACGATCCTCCAAGGATATCAAGCTTTTCAAGCAAGGCATTCAGGGGTCGCTCATGATTGGCAGTTCGCCGGTGGCCACCGATGTGGTTTCAAAGGCCGTGCTGGCCCTGCTTAAAGACTATCCCAATGTTCATGTGCGCATTCTGGAAAACGTCATGACGCCGTTACTGGAACAACTGGTGTCGGGGCATATTGATGCCGTTATTGGCCGCGTGGGCGGCAATGCCCTGCAATTGCCCCTGAATTATAAAGTGCTTTATACCGAACCCATCTGTTTTGTGGCCAGGCCGGGGCATCCCCTGGCAGCCCAGAAAAATATTGATTGGGCGCAGTTAAGCGATTATTACTGGATTGTCTGGCCTACCGGCACCCCCATCAGAAGCAGTATTGACCATGCGCTAGTTGACTTGGGCATGATGATGCCAGCCAATCATGTTGAATCGGGCTCGATGAGTGCCACCGTGCGCATGGTGCAGGCTAGCGATATGGTGGGTATTTTGTCGCAGCGTCTGGCTGAAAGCTTTGCCAGTGAACAGCAGCTGGTTATTCTGGATTTGCCTAAAATTGAGCAAAAGGGCAGTGTGGGTATTTTCTGGCGCCAGAACGAACCGCCATCAGATACGCTAGAGGCCTTTTTGGGGCATTTGGTAGAAGCAGCTCATTCATAAGAGGAAGCCTGCTTTTCCTTACGCCAACTGTGCCCACGCTGGGTTGTAAGCAGTAAAATTTCCCTCTGTGTGTCCACGCAGGGTGTAAGCAGTAAAATTCCCCTCTGTGGAGGGGTGGCAGGCGAAGCCTGACGGGGTGGTGCTTTCCTCATCCCGGTTCCAAACTCATGAACAGGTCCCAAAAAGTTGGACACCTATTCAACTTATTGGGATCAGTTCACGCCAGCGAGGGCACGGGATTCTTATTGATGCCGCATCAAGCAGTAGCTGGCGCGATGTAATCGGGCTGGTTTTCTGGTGCTGCTGCCTTGAAGGCAGGCATTGACGTGCAATGCTCATACACTTTCATGCAACGTGGATAGGCGCTCATATCGCATTTCATGCGAATGGCATTGGCCAGTTGTGGAATCAGGCAGCAATCGGCCAGGGTAGGCGTATCGCCAACGCAGAAATGGCCAGCACCTGCTTTTTCAAGCAAGGCCTCTATGCTTTGCAGGCCTGTTGCAATCCAGTGCGCGTACCAGGCCTGTTTTTGCTCTTCATTAAGCTGAAGGTCTTTGCTTAAGTATTTCAGGATACGCATATTGTTAACAGGGTGGATATCGCAAGCAATGCCATAGGCAATTTCCAGCACCAGGGCTCGCTGTGCCGCTGGCTCAGGAATAAGCGGGGCAACGGCGGGGTATTTCCGGTCCAGATAATCAATAATTGCCAGTGACTGGCCAATAGAACCTTCAGGAATATCCGCCAGTGCCGGAACCAGGCCCATTGGGTTCAGTTTGCAAAAATCAGGTTCGTTCTGTTCACCAACACGAATATTAATGCCTTCGGTTTCATACTGGACGCCTTTCAGGGCCAAAGCAATACGGACACGATAAGACGCGGAACTATTGAAAAAGCTGTAAAGTTTAGTCATTGTTTATCTTTCTTGATGGGTTAATGCCGTTTGGCTGATGCAGAAGATACCCCTGCAACAGGTGGTATCTTCCGGTTTTATAATGGTGCATTACGAATAAAAACAAAGCGTTTTACGATACATTGGCGGGGGTCGTAATCATTGAGGCATTAGCGCTTGCCCGTTTTTGTTTGGCCAGCGAGAAGGCGTACAGCACCAGGATGCACGAAGCGGTAATTAACGCGGGAAATGCCAGTGCCTTGAAAATAGTGGTAAATTCATAACCCCATGAAATCATGGTGCCGCCGGCAAACGCGCCAAAGATGGCACCGCAACGTCCGGCCGCATTGGCCCAGCTAACACCGGTTGCCCGGCACTCGGTGGGATACAAAATGGCAGACAAAGAGTTGAACCCAACCTGTGCGCCACTAATACCCACACCGGCACCAAAAATGCCCAGCACCAACAGCGGAATATTACTGGTAGAAAAGCCAATAAGCGCAATGAAACCGGCACCCAATATATAACTGGTAATTAATACTTTATAAGGGTTGCGTTTGTCCATCAGGCTGCCCAGGTAAATGGCGCCCAGCGTACCACCAATCTGGAAGGCAGCGGTAATCCAGGAAGCTTTGGACAGTTCGACGCCAATACTGCCAAGAAGGGTGGGTACCCAGCTGGAAAACAGGTAAATAATCAGGAAGCTCATGAAGAAAGCCAGCCATAATACCGCCGTTACCATGATCAGGCCGGGCTGGAACAGGGCGGTAACCGCACTTTTGCCGGTTTTGATCTCGTCTAAATGGAAGACCGTATTAGGGTAGGCTTTGCCGGTAATTTTGCCCATGAAAGCGGCAATGCTTTCAGCCGGTTCATTTTTGCTAACCCGATAGCGGGGAGACTCATCCAGGAAGAAGTAAAGCACAATAACCAGTGCCAGCGGCAGTACACCGCCCAGCACCAGAATACCGTGCCAGTCAACCAGGTGCAGCAATTGTGCGGTTAGTACCCCACCCAGGGCTGAACCCAGCGTAAACCCACAAAACATAATGGTAACCAGGGCCGAGCGACGACGGGTAGGCAGAAATTCGGACGTCATGGTAATGGCGGTAGGCATGGCGCCACCCAGGCCGATGCCGGTTAAAAACCGCAGGAAAGCCAGGGTTTCCATATTGGGAGAAAAGGCCGACAGCAGGCTCATCAGGCCAAAAAAGAAAACGCTGAATATCAGGATTTTTTTGCGTCCCAGGCGGTCTGCCAACGGGCCAAAAATAATAGCTCCAATGGTCAGGCCAATAAGACCGGAAATGAACAGGGGGGTTAGCTGGGGCTTGCTTAATCCCCAATCGGCCACAATGGCTGGCGCAATAAAGCCAATAGCCGCTGTATCAAGGCCATCGGTGGCCACAATTAAAAAGCACAGCAGGATGGTTTTCCACTGGTAACGGGAAATAGGGGCATCATCAAGCGCTTTTTGGACGCTTAATGATTGGGATATATTGGACATTGGAAAGTCTCCGGAAAGAAATGCCGGGTCATTTACAATAAGTGAGAGGGTTCCCGGCAGTCTGGTGAAAACAATGCATTTTCACGTATGCTGCCACTGTAACCTGATGTGGTATTGAAAATAAAATGATATTTATAGCCTTGTTATAACTTTTATATTATAACAAGGCGGTGATATTGGCCGGGTTTTAAACGCTTACCGGGCGCTGGCAAAGGTATCGCATTGCGCGATATTGCCGCTTTCCAGGCCCCGTTTAAACCAGGTCATGCGCTGTTGTGAGGTGCCATGGGTAAATGAATCGGGCACCACATAACCCTGCTGCTGTTTTTGCAGGCGGTCATCACCCACGGCGGCTGCCGCATTGATGGCCTCATCAATATCGCCGGGTTCAATAATGTCTCCCTGACGGCGTAACTCATTGGCCCAAATGCCGGCCAGGCAATCGGCCTGTAATTCGGACAGAACCGACATGGCATTGGCCTGGCGCTGGTTGCCACGGTTACGAACCTGGTCTACCTGTTTCAGGATACCCAGGCGGTTTTGCACATGATGGCCAATTTCGTGGGCAATCACATAACCCTGGGCAAAGTCGCCATGCGCACCCAGGCGCTGCCCCATTTCCCTGAAAAAGCTTAAATCCAGATAAACCTTTTCATCGGCCGGGCAATAAAAAGGTCCCATCGCAGCCTGACCCAGGCCACAGGCGCTACGCGTAGACCCACTGTACAAAACCAGCTTGGGCTCGGGGTAAGCCCCCCATCCCTGTTGTTGGAATATCTTGCCCCAGGCATCTTCAGTGGTTTTAAGCACCTTGGCCACAAATTTGCTTTCGGCATCGCTTAAACCCTGGGTTGAACTTGTTGAATAGGTGGTTTCTTCATATTGTGAAGGGGAGTCCGAACCGGTCATTTGCAATAGCATGTTGGGGTCAACCCCAAAATACATGGCAACCAAGATAAGCACGATGGTGCCAAGACCAAATTTTTTACCGCCACCACCACCACCGCCACGGCCAAACATGCCACCATCGCCTCTGCGGCCAAACATGCCACCGCCCATTCCCGTGCGGCTGCCCCGACGGTCTTCTATGTTTTTGCTTTCGTCAGATCCATCCAAACGCATTTTATTTTCCTTGAAACCAGGGGTACCGCACCGTGCTGTGCCGCTGCATAAAAGTTTTTGTCTCATTTTAAACATAATCAGGGCAAGTCCCTTAATTTGGGTGTAAACAACTGCAAGTTTTGCGTGCTTGCAACGACGTCTTTTTTTTCCACTTAACAAGTCTGCCAACAACTTGCTGTTAAAATGGGAATCAAAACAGGACATTGCATTAATAATGAGATTAATGGGCACAATCCCTGTGATGGCGTGTTTTACCTGCCCATTGGGGCCTTACAGATTTTCTGGAGTTGTTGTTGTGGATTTTGGTCAAATAGTTCAATCAATTAGTGTGTATGCGCTGCCCCTGCTTTTTGCAATCACCCTGCACGAGGCGGCCCATGGTTATGCCGCCCAAAAATTTGGTGACCACACCGCATTTATGCTGGGAAGAATCAGCCTGAACCCGGTTAAACATATTGATCCTGTAGGCACCATTATTGTGCCTTTGGCCATGGCCCTGCTTAATACCGGCTTTATTTTTGGCTGGGCCAAGCCGGTACCGGTTAACTTCAACAATTTGCGCAACCCTAAAAAGGACATGATCTGGGTGGCTGCTGCCGGGCCCGGTGCCAATCTGGGCATGGCTATTTTCTGGGCCATCATGGCCAGGGTGGCGCTTGAATTTGGTGGTTTTGGCGGCTTCTGGTGGCTCATGGCCATTGCCGGCATACAGGTAAACGTTATTTTAATGGTGTTTAACCTGTTTCCTTTGCTGCCACTGGATGGCGGGCGCGTGCTGTCGGGTTTATTACCGTCAAAGCTGGCCTGGGAATACAATAAAATTGAACCTTATGGCATGTTTATACTCATAGGATTAATAGTAACCGGAATCATCACCCCTATTATTTTTCCAATTATCCAAATGGTGGTTCAATGGCTGGTTACCCTGTTCATTCTTTAAGGAACAAGCAAAAACATGACAGTACTTAAAATTGTCAGTTATAACATTCACAAAGGGAAAACGGCGTTGGGGCGTCGCAGTTCACTGTTTGATCTTCGCGCTGGTCTGTTGGCCCTGAAGGCTGATCTGGTTTTCCTGCAAGAAATTCAGGGGCGCAACGAAAAAGAACACCATCAGCATGCCCAGCCCGCTTTATTGGCCGGGCATTTGCACATGGAAGTGGCCTACGGGTGCAATGCCGTCAGGAAAAAAACCGATCATGGCAACGCCTTGTTGTCCAAGTATGAAATTATTGACCATGAAAATGAAGATATTTCCGACCACAAACTGGAGCAGCGTGGTGTTTTGCATGCCCAGGTCAGTGTTGGAAACCAGCGAGTGCATTGTTTTGTGGTGCACCTGGGGCTGTTCAACGTTAGCCGGATTCGTCAGGTAACGGCCATTATCGAGCGTATCAAGCGCTTGGTTCCCGAAGACGAGCCCTTGATTATTGCCGGTGATTTTAACGACTGGAATGAAAAGCTGGCGCCTTATTTTGCCAAAGAACTGGGTGTGCACGAAGTGTTTGCCAATACACCGGTGCGGCTGGATGACGAACTGCCCCGAATGAAGGTTTCCTTCAAGCGCCTTTGGGACACGTTCAGTTTCAGAAAGCTGATGGAAACTGAAAAAATGCTGCGTTACCAGCGCCTTAAAATGCCCGAAATTTCCTTGAAAACCTTGCCCAAAGTGCTTAAGCATCTGCAAGACCCCGACGAATTGCCACCACCGCGCACGTTCCCGGCCGCTTTCCCGTGGTTAAGGCTGGACAGAATGTACCAGCGCGGTTTTGAAATCCGCTCGGCCCAAGTGTTAAAAGGCAAGCCCTGGAATAAAATATCCGACCATGCGCCTATTTGCGTGGAACTGGCGTTGGTGAAGCCTCAGGACGTTGCCAAGGCTGAGGTTTTAGAGGCTGGTGTAGCAGATGCTGATGCTTCAGCGACGCTGTGCGTGTAACTATTCTGTTCGGGGCTTTGCTTGGGAATGTGCCTGTTATGTAACCACCCCGTCGCTACGCGCCACCCCTCCGCAGAGGGGTGGCAGGCGAAGCCTGACGGGGTGGTTGAGTCAAAAGTCAAAGTCCCAAAACGAAGCCTGACAGAGGTCGCATAACAGGCCACAACTCCAAAACGAAGCCTCAAACAATTCCCCTCCTGCGGAGGGGTGGCGCGCAGCGACGGGGTGGTTGAGTCACAGGCCACAACTCCAAAACGAAGCCTCTGACAGGCTGGGGCCATAACCACCCGCTACCGCTGATCGTCCTGATGGATATCCAGCGCTTCAAGAAAGCGTGACACCATATTGTAGGCACCAATGGTGGCGGTTAATTCCACCAGTTGCGGGTTGTCATAATGCTTACGCACCGCTTCAAAAACTTCCTTGGGAACCTGAATTTTCCTGGTCATGGAATCGGTGTAGGCCAGTACGGCGCGGGTTTTGTCATCAAACAAATCACTGCTTTCCCAATTATCCAGGGCATCCAGCTGGGCCTGGGTGATGCCTTCTTGCAGGGCAATGGGGGCGTGCTGGTCGGCCTCATAAGGGGCACCATTCAATACCGCCACCCGCATAATAATTAACTCCCGGATATCGCCGGGCAGGCTGCTTTTCTGGCGTACTGCGGTTAAGTAATCTAACCAACCCTGCGCAATGGCGGGGCTGTGCAACAGCATTTGGTACAAATGAATCACGCTGCCGCGCTCGGCCACAATCTGGTCAACCAGGGGCTTGGTTTGCGGGGTGGTTAAATCGGCATAAGGTAAACGTGCCATTAAATAATATCTCCGGTTGTTATGTTAATTTGTGAATGTAAATTTCCCCGCCTGAAAACGGGGAAATCAGGTTGTTAATCATAAAAATAAACAAGGGTTTTAACAGGCATTTACCGGCCTATAAAACCTGCGACAACGTATCGCTTAGCCGGCTCACAATATCGCTAATATCTTCCTGGGTGCAAATAAAGGGAGGGGCCAGCAAAATGTGGTCGCCCAGGCGCCCGTCTATGGTGCCGCCCGATGGGTAGACCAGCAAACCGTTTTCCTTGGCCTGAACCTTGATTTTTGCATGGATTTTATCGGCAGGGTCCAGGGGTTTTTTGCTTTCCCGGTCTTGCACCAGCTCTATGCCTACAAAAAGCCCGCGCCCGCGAATATCACCAATATGCGGCTTATTGGCAAACGCCTGGTGCAATTCACTGCGTAACTGTTCACCCCGTTGCAGCACATTGTTCAGCAGGTTTTGTTCCTGAATGGTTTTTTGCACGGCCAGTGCCGCCGCGCAGGCCGTTGCGTGACCAATATAGGTATGGCCATGCTGGAAATAACCGCTGCCATTCACAATCACATCGTAAATTTTATCGGTGCACAAGGCGGCGCCAATGGGCTGGTAACCAGCCCCCAGACCTTTGGCAATGGTAACAATATCGGGCACCACCCCATCTTCTTCGCAGGCAAACAAGTGGCCGGTGCGGCCCATACCCGACATAATTTCATCAAGAATCAGCAAAACACCGTATTTGTCGCAAACCGCGCGAATTTTTGCCAGGTAGGTTTTTACCGGCGGTACCGCACCGGCAGTGGCACCCACCACGGTTTCGGCCACAAAAGCGGCCACCGTTGAAGGCCCCAGCTCAAGAATTTTATCTTCCAGCTCTTTTGCCAGGCGGGACGCGTATTGTTCTTCGGACTCGTTCTCGCGCTGGTCGCGGTAGGCATAGCAGGCAGACACGTGATGTGACTCTATAAGCAGGGGCAGGAAAGGCTGGCGCCGCCAGACATTGCCGCCAATGGCCAGAGCACCCAGCGTATTGCCATGATAGCTTTGGCGTCGGGCAATAAAATGCCTGCGTTCGGTTTGGTCAATTTCCACAAAATACTGGCGTGCCAGTTTCAGGGCTGTCTCTATCGCCTCGGAGCCACCCGATACAAAATACACATGGTTCAGGCTGCCAGGTGCTTTCTGTTGCAGAAAATCGGCCAGGTCTTCGGCCACCTGGGTGGTGAAAAATGACGTGTGCGCATAAGCAATCGTGTCAAGCTGCTGCTTGATGGCTTCAATCACTGCCGGATGGCCGTGACCAAGGCAGGAAACCGCCGCCCCGCCGCATGCATCTATATAGCTTTTTCCGTCAGAATCAAAAAGACGGATTCCTTTGCCGCTGACGGCTGTTTTCATGGATATTTTGGGGTTACGATGGAAAACATGAGTCATATTTCCAAACTCCGGGTAAATCCCTGCAATAATAGCGGGACAGGGCAAGCCAAAGGGAGCAAACACGGGCCGTGTGGCTTGAATTTGCCAGTTTGATACAGCAATGAATACGTTCGACTATTCTATACCGGAAGTGAAAATTTCAAAACTCTTAATATTAAAGTAAAATGCAAGAATCATACATATGGCAAAAATATGGCAAAATCCAGCAAAGGTGTTCTGTTTACTTTGACAAAAAAATAATATGACAACAAAAATTCTTATTGTTCGCTCTTCTTCGCTGGGCGATCTGGTGCACATGCTGCCGGCTATTTCCGATATTGCCAAACATGTGCCCAACGCCCAAATAGATTGGGTGGCCGAAGAGGCCTTTGCCGAAATCCCTTCCTGGCATCCCAGCGTGCACGACGTCATTAAAGTGGCGCACCGGCGCTGGCGCAAAACCTGGTGGTCGGCGCCAACAAGACAGGAAAGGGCCGCGCTTAAACGTAAACTTCACAGCACCCAATACGACATCGTGCTAGACATGCAAGCCTTAATGAAGTCCGCCTGGATCGTCCGTCAGGCCAAAGGGGTCAAGCACGGGTTAGACTGGAAATCCGCCCGTGAGCCCCTGGCTTCCCTGTTTTATGACGTTCGCCATACGGTGGCTTTCTGGCAACCCGCGGTTACCCGCCAACGCATGCTGGCAGCGGCCACGTTTAACTACCAGTACCAAGGCGAGCCCGATTTTGGCCTGCAAACCTTTACCAATCATGTCGCTATCCAGGATTACGCGGTTATCATGCCGTCGGCCAGCCGTGAAGATAAACTGTGGCCCGAAGCCGACTGGCACGCTGTGTTTCGTGAACTGAATGCCGCCGGGCTGGGCTTAAAATTGCTGGCTGGCAATGAAAAAGAAGCTGAACGCGCCAAAGCGTTGGTGAGCGATTTTCCTGATGCGGAAATTTTGCCTCGTATGTCCTTAACCGATGTTGCCCGGGTTATTGCGCCTGCCCGCATCATGATTGGTCTTGATAGCGGCCTGACGCACTTGTCTGCGGCGCTGGGCCGACCCACGATTGGCATTTACAGCGCCTCTACCCCGGTGCGCACGCCTCTGGTGGGTGCGGCCTTTACGGCCAGCCTGGGTGATCGCGGTATTCCACCCACCCGGGAAATGGTGTTGTCAAAACTAAAACAGGCGCTGGCAAGCTAACCATGAACCGATTCTTTTATACCAGCACGCTGCGTCTTATTGCTCCCCTTGCCCTGTGGCTGCTAGAGCGTCGTGCCCGCAAGGCAGGAGGCAAATGGGATATTCGCAGCGATGAGCGGTTTGGCCGTTATCCCCATCAGGCACCTGCTGGCAGCAACATTGCCCCGGGTGATGACGAAGGCTATGCCGAAACCATCTTCACGTTCAGGCGGCCGGTTTGGGTGCATGCCGTCAGCCTGGGCGAAACCCGGGCCGCACATCCGTTAATCCAGGCCCTGCTAGACCAGGGCTACCCCGTTTTGTTAACCCACATGACGGCTACCGGCAGGGCACAAGGGGCCCGCATGTTTGCCGAAGCGATAGGCCAGGGCATGTTATGCCAGGCCTGGGTACCCTACGATTTTCCCGAAGCGGTTAGCGGCTTTATAAACCACTGGAAACCCCGTTGTGGCATTTTGATAGAACGTGAAATATGGCCCAATATGGTGGCCGAGGCCAATCGCCAGAAAATGCCGCTGATTGTGGCCAGTGCCCGGTTTTCTGAATCGGCCTACAAACAGGCCCATTGGCTGGGCAGCGTCATGCGCAATGCCCTGGGCGGGCTAAACCTGGTACTTACCCAAAGCCGTGCCGATTCTGCCCGGCTTGATGCCTTGGGCGTTAAACGCATGCAGGTGGTGGGTAACCTGAAATTTGACCTTAATGTGTCCAGCAGCCAGGTGCATGCCGGGCAGGTGGTGCGGCAGGTTATTAACCGTCAGGTGGTGGCCATTGCCAGCACCCGCGATGGTGAAGAAGAATATTTTCTTAAAGCCATTAAGGCGTTGGTTAAAAATCGTGAGCGGCAGGTGCAAAACCAGGAGAACATGGCGCCTTTGCCCCTGTTCATGATTATTCCCCGTCATCCACAGCGCTTTCGGGAAGTAGAAACACTTATTCAGCAAAGCGGCCTTAACTACCAGTGCCGATCGCAAAATCCTGTCAATAGCGACCTGAAGACCATTGATATCCTGTTGTGTGATAGTGTCGGAGACATGTTCTTTTACTATGCCATGTCAGACTTGGCGATAGTTGCCGGCAGTTTTGGCGAGTATGGCGGTCAAAACCACATAGAAGCCTGTGCCGTGGGTGTGCCGGTTATTGTTGGCCCGCATACTGAAAATTTCCAGCAATCGGTGGAAGATGCCTTGTCAGAAGGGGCCGCCCGGCGTACCCAAAACGAGGAAGAAGCCATCAAACTGGCACTTAAAATTTTGAATAACGAAGAACAGCGGCTTGGCATGAGTAAGGCGGCCAAGCAATGGTTATCATTGCATGAAGGCGCAACCGACCGGATCATGAGTGCCCTGAAACCCTATCTTCGTTAATGTATTACCAGAGTTACCCATAATGACCCTATTGCCCAGTGCAGGCACGCTGCAGAAAACCCTGTTTTCCGCCTTGCCTGACTTTCCTTCCATTGCCTGGGTTGAGCAAATTGATTCAACCAATACTTTTCTTATGCAAGAAGCCCGCAACCCGCAAAGCCAGTGGGGGCGGCCCGCCCTAGTTGGTGCGCATCACCAGCAACAGGGCAAGGGGCGTGGCGGGCGCAAATGGGTAAACAGCAAAGCTGGCACCTTAATGTTTTCTTGTGCATACGATGTTTTCCTGCCGCCGGCACAACTGCCCATGCTGGCCCCGGTGGCTGGCATTGTAGCCTGTGAGCAGTTGCGTAAAATGGTGGGGCCTGCCGGCCAGGACCGGCTAAGCATGAAATGGCCCAACGACATCCAGTTTGACGACGGCAAGCTCTCGGGCCTGCTGGTTGAATCGGTCAGGCCCGGTAATGGCCGGGTTAGCGAGCGCCATCATGTGGTGGTGGTGGGCATGGGGATGAACCTTTCCCAGGCACAAGCCCTTAGCAAAGACCTGGACCGCAAAGTGGCCGACTGGACATCTGTTTTAATTAGCCTGAACCGGCAAGATGAGCAGGCTGAACATATTGGCCTGCTGGTTGCCCGTATTGCCCGCGCCTGGTCCGAGGCTTTTTCCCTTTACGAACAGGAAGGCTTCGCGCCGTTCCGGCAACGTCATGAAAGCCTGGATGCGCTTAAAACCTGTGAGGTAAATGTGCTGTCTGGTGATAAAATTGTATTAACAGGCACCGCCCGGGGCTTAAATGACCAGGCATGTCTGGTGGTTGAAAACGGGCAGGGCCGGCATCTTGTCACCAACGGTGATATCAGCATTCGTGCCCGTACCCAAACCTAGGAGCGCGCTATGCTCATGTTACTGATCGATTCGGGCAATACCCGAGTAAAAATCACTTATCTTATTAACCAGTTTCGGCAAACCGAAGACCTTCTGGTGCTGGAGCACGACCATCTGGAAAAACTGCACGAGTGGTGCAATGCCTTACCCGAAGTCCCGCTAAGGGCCATTGGTGTTAACGTGGCCGGAGAGGAAATCGCACAAAAAATCCAGCAGGCCCTGCCTGCCTCCTGTACGCTTCAATGGCTGGCCGCGCAGGCAAAAACCCTGCACCTGAAAAACAGCTATAAAATTCCCGAACAATTGGGGGCCGACCGCTGGATGGGGTTATTGGGGCTTTCCGAACATCGTCAAAACCCCGAACTGCCCGCCATGCTGGTGAGCTTTGGTACCGCCACGACCGTTGATGCCTTGGATGCCGACAATATATTCATGGGGGGGCTGATCTTTCCGGGCGTGATGCTAATGCGGGCCAGCCTGCATAAAGGCACCGCCAACCTGCCCGCCATCGACTTGCGTAAAAAAGAAGTGCCACCGGCCTTTCCACAAAATACCCAACAGGCCATTTTAAGTGGCATTCTTGCCGCCCAGGCGGGGGCAATTGTGCGGCAATGGAAAGCCGTGCTGGATACAACCGGACAGCAACCCAAAATATTTGTCACAGGCGGTGCCCGGCATGGCGTATTGCCAGAATTGCTTCGCTTGCTCAACGACATTGCCCGGGTAAAAGGATTTGATACAATCACTTTACAAGAAATTGAATCACCCGTGCTGGACGGCTTGCGTATTTATGCACGGGACGAATGGAATCACTAACAATGCGAACCTTGTTTTTTGTTATTTTGCTGGCCAATGGTTTTGTGTATGCGCACGGGCAGGGCTGGCTGGGCACGCCACCCAGTGAAATAAGCCCGGGGGTGGTCGTTAAACCACCGGTAGAATTCAAATCACACGCACTTAAAACAGGGCCGTTGGGCCAGTAATAGTAATGGCAATTAAAACAGAAAAAATCATCTTGAATGGCATGGCTGGCAATATAGATTGCGCCATCGACTGGCCCGATACCCCCATCAGGGGCTGGGCCCTGGTATTGCATCCGCACCCTTTGCATGAAGGCACGCGGGACAATAAAATCGTGACCACCGTGGCCCGTGCCTGCGCCCAAAATGGCCTGGTTGCGGTGCGTCCCAACTTCAGGGGTGTTGGTTTGTCTGAAGGCGAATTTGACAGGGCCCAGGGTGAAACCCGTGACATGCAAATGCTTATACAGCAAATAGAACAGTTTTATCCCGACGTAGGCCATAAGAAATGGGTGCTGGCCGGATTTTCATTTGGTACGGCCGTGGCGGCGCAACTTTATGCCGAACAAAAACAAGCCCAGCATAAGCTGCCCGATGCCATGATGCTGCTGGGGCCTGCGGTATGGCGGTTTCAATATCGCGATATTGAACTACCGGCCGACTTGCTGGTCGTACATGGTGAAAAAGATGAGGTTGTACCTTTGCAGGAAGTC
>Ga0265295_1005890_pt1 | contig 15263 bp, 9 predicted proteins | sample Munlansysbiofilm_FD_192503 | JGI IMG/M metagenome (GOLD analysis project Ga0265295, IMG submission 192503) | Leachate microbial communities from a municipal landfill in Southern Ontario, Canada - Methane capture system biofilm | ecosystem: Engineered > Solid waste > Landfill > Unclassified ... | reverse complement strand
ACCCTATGCAGGTCAGACTTTGACAGGGCATCAACAAACTGTCTGGCAGGCATCCGGCAAGCTTCAAAAGCAGTATGGAACTGCACCAGCCATTGTTTGTCCTCTGCTGATTGCAGTAAGGAGACAATTGCCAGCATTTCCTTTTCAAGGCTTTTGCCCCTGGTAAGCATCTGCTTTAGCAGCTCTTCACGTTCGTCCGGATCATTAACCAGATTGACCTGGTGCATATCATAGCCAAGCATATGCAGTTGCAGGCGGGTTTCATGCAGAAGCATTACAGCAGCCAGGTTCTGGCTATTTTTTTGCCTGATTATACTTTCAAGATTGTTAAAATAATAAAGGGCAGTACTGCCAACCAGCATCAAAGAGATTAGCATCAATGCCAAACCGCCAAGCAGTTTTACCTTAAGTGACAAACTTACAAGAAAAACGAAGATCCGTTTCATAGCTGATTTTCTCCGCTTTTCATGCTGATATCCCCTGCAAATGGCTCCAGATCAATGAAAGTCCCCACCATACCACCTGGTTGTTCATCTGCACCACCAAACCCTGATGCAAAGTAAAGAACCTTATGTACCTTGCCATCGGCAAAGGTAATAAAAGCGACCCGCCTTAACTTGCTGATATGAGCAATAATCTGCTCGCTTTCCTGTTGGCAGGTTATACGGTCTTCTTCTGTAAAAAAGTGCATATCAAGTATGCGCTTGCCGATCAGCTCATCACGATGCAGATTAAAGGTTTTTTCAAATTCCCGATTAACCCCCAGAATGCGGGAATCCGAACCGCAGTAAAAAAGCGGATTGGGGATTGTATCAAGCAATGTTTGCTGAAAATTAAGCTGTTCTGCCTTGCTAAGCTCGGCGTTTGCGACAGAAGACAGCATTTCGTTCATATACTCACTGCGCTGCACAACGGCAAAGTTCATTGCCAGAAGGTGGAAAAGCTCATCCAGCAGACTGCGCACTTCATTATCCGGCATATGCTGTAACGCCAGCTCCACCACACCGGCACAGGTATCATGCAAAACCACTGGTGCTATCACCAAAGCCCCTGGCTTTGTGCTGCCAAGCCCTGAAAGTATCTTCCACTCACTTTCCTGCGGCATCTCAATAATCCGCAATGTCTGATCCATCACTGTCTGTCCGATTAACCCCTCGCCTGCTGCCAGCATGGTTGGCGGTGCTTCTGCACAGGCATAACAGCCAACCAGTTGTAAAACCGGAACATTGCCACCATACTCTGCCACATAGATGGTACCCTGCAAAACCCCCAGAAGTTCGTGGGAACGCTTTAAAAATGTGTGGGCAAGCGCATCAACCGTCTGTTCCTGCTGTAACTGCATGGCAAACATTGCCACCTTTGATTTGCGCTCGGCTATTTTTTCCTGCTCAGTGGCAATTGCCTTAACCTTTTTACCAGCCTCCAGTTGATTATGCTGGCTGACAACCACCCGCAGCAACATCCCTCCCAGTAAAAAGGCAAGCACACCGCCAAGCATTCCATTTACAAGCAGTCCGGAAAAAGGAATTGAGCTGGCAAAATCCTCTGTCAGCACCAATGTCCATTTTCCAAGGGGATCGTGCCAATCAATATCAGCCGTAGCCACCGCCTGGTTACGCCCGTTTATTTTCTGAATACTGTTGGTAATTGTAAAAGGTAAACGTTGTGGTATCTGTTCATCAAACATGCCGGCAAACTGCTTTGCCTGCCGGATAGCCTTAATCAGATCAGGCCTGGGCTCCACTGCTATATGGTTTAAAAGCCCTTTGTTGTTGGCAGCAAAAACCAGTTGCTGTGGCGAAAGCAGTAAAGCAATACCTTTATGCCTTGCCAGCAGCTCATCAATCCCCTGCATACCCACCCTTGCCACCACAACGCCTATGGGGGTTCGGGATGTATCAGCCTGCACCGGCGCAGAAACATAGATGACCCGCTCTCCGGTTTTAGTGCCTATGGCTGCATAAACTGATCCTTTGCCGTTAATTGCGCTTTTAAAATATGGTCTGAATTTGATGTAGTTACCAAAGGAAGGCTTACCGCTGGCATACCAGGCGGAACCTATGTAGCCATCAGCACGGCATAAAAAAACGCCTGCCAGATTGAAAGAACGCCCAACGCTTTCCAGAGTTGCCAGGTTTTTCTCGCTTAAAGCTATGGTTTTATCCCCTGCTGTTACTAATTGTTCTCCGGGCTGGTCACCTTTTAACCTGCCCGAAACCTCAACCTTAAACTCCTGATCAACAACCCCCAAAACACCTAATGCACCCATAAAATCACTGTTAAGCGTGCTTGATATAACCTGTACAGCAAGCCTTTCCGCACTGATTTGCAACTGGCGTACCCGTTCATTTTGTTGTTGCGAGCGTGTAAACAATCCACTGAACAGACCGATTGCAACTGAAAGTATTAAAATCAGCAGCCAGGCTAGATGTTGTCTTTTTGCTGCCAGGCGCAGCAACATGGCAGTCATGCTTGCTCCTTTTCTGGCGGCAAAACAGCTTCAACTGCTTTTATAAATGCTGCAAGCATTGCGGACAGCTCTGACAACTGTTCATCAGCTTGCCCGTCCTTTAAGGTTTTTTTACGGATGGCAGCCTCCAGCGCTGAAGCTTTTTCCTGTATTGCTGTTGCGCCTACTGTGGCAGCCGTACCTTTTAAAGAGTGCGCAATCCGCTCTGCCGCAGGATAATCGTCAGCAGCCAAAGCTGCACTGATTTCAGCAGCACTATTACCTTGTCCAACAACAAACTTGTGCAGCATGGAAAGATATACAGATGCCAGGTTTGGTAACCCTGCCAGATATTGCAAACTTGTTGCCACATCCAGACCTTCAATATCAATCAATCCGGCAGGCAGCTCTTCAAGCTCCGGCATGGCAGCGGCATCAGGCTTATCCTGTGTCACCAAAGCTTGCTTTTGCGCTGGCTGATCATCCGGCAATGGCACAACGCCATCAGTGGCATTAGCTGCTGTCCAGCGGTGTAAAATGCTCCAAAGCTCTTCAGGCCTGAAAGGCTTGCTGATGAAATCCACCATACCGGCAGCAAGGCACCTTTCCTTATCCTGCTGCATGGCATTGGCAGTCATGGCAATAATCGGCAGTTTTTCGTATCCAACAAGCTTGCGGATATTTCTGGTGGCAGTCAAACCATCCATAACCGGCATCTGCATATCCATAAGTAGCAGATTCCAGTGGTCAGCTTTGTGTGCAGCCACCATATCCAGGGCTTCTTTGCCGTTTTCAGCTATATCCACAATCAGCCCGGCTTCACCTAAAATAGCTCCTGCCACTTCCTGATTAAGCTGATTATCTTCCACCAGCAGCACCCGCACACCCTGTAATCCGTCCAGATTTAAAGTTTGTGCCGTGTCTGCATAAAGATAATCACCGTCATCATCCAGACAGGTAACATGGCTGATACCAACCCGAGCAGTAAACCAGAAACTGCTGCCCTGCCCGTACACGCTTTTTACTCCAACCTCGCCCCCCATCAGCTCAGCCAGGTTTTTGGAGATGGCAAGCCCCAAACCGGTACCGCCATACTTGCGGGTGGTTGATGTATCTGCCTGCTGAAAGCTGCGGAAAAGCAGCTCTATCTGTTCATCAGTCAGCCCTATGCCGCTATCTTTTACTTCACAGTACAAAAGCAGGTCGGTTTCTGTTTTTTCAAGATAATCAAGGTAAACAGTAATACTGCCCTGCTCGGTAAACTTAATGGCGTTGTTGATATAGTTAATCAGAATCTGGCTGATACGCAAACGGTCACCAATCAGCTGTAAAGGCAGATCATTGGCAATACTAAAGCTTAGTTGCAAGCCTTTGGCATCTGCTTTTGCTGCCATCAGTGCTTCAATATCTTCCTGCAACCTTTCAATATTGAAACTGATCTGCTCTATATCCATCTTGCCTGCTTCTATTTTGGAAAGATCAAGAATATCATCAATAATCCCCAGCAGATGCTGCCCGCTGTTACGGATTTTCCTGATGTAATCCTGCTGTATGGGTGAAAGTTCTGTTTTAAGGGCAAGGTAAGCCATGCCGATGATGGTGTTCATCGGTGTACGAATTTCATGGCTCATGTTGGCAAGAAAATCGGTTTTGGTTCTGGCTGCATCTTCTGCAAGATGCTGTGCCCGCAGCATCGCCTCTTCAGCCAGCTTACGCTCCGTAATGTCGTACATCCAGGTAAGCAGCAAATGTTTGCCGTCCTGTTCCATCCAGCGGGTATTCAGCAAAACCCACAGGTTACTACCGTTTACACGCTTTAAATTGGCTTCATACTCACTGACACTTCCCTGCTTTTGCAGCTTGTCGTAGTAATGTTCCCAATCGTGGCTGTTGCCCCAGAAGTCTTTCAGGCGGAATTTTTTCAGGTTTTCACGGGGCATATGCAGCAGGTTTGCCAGGCGACGGTTTGCAAACAAAAACTCGCCATCTTCGGAAAGCATGGTAACGGCAGCAGGGCTGTCTTCCAGAATCTGCTTGGTGCGGGCTTCGTTTTGGGTAATCACTTCTTGTTGTGCTGCCAGCTCTTCAGCCTGTTTACGGCTTTCCTGCAAAAGCTGCGTAGTACGCAAACTGCGCTCAAGCACTTCAAGGCAAAGTGCTGTTGGCGGCAACATTTCGTTAACCAGGTTTAATTCTTCAGCAGTTACAGGTGCAAGCAGAGCCAGTTCAATCACGCCAAGCAGACGCTCATTGGCAAGGATGGGCAGAAAAAGCAGATTAGCCGGCGGGACTTCAGCAAGGGCACTGCTTATGTAAAGGTAGTTTGCCGGGGGCTTGTCCAGCAAAATCATCTTTTTTTGCAAGGCACACTCACCAACAAGCCCATCACCAGGATTTATAATCTCTGGTGGTGATACACCGCCAACCCTGGCAAAGCCGCTGCACAACTGCAATTTCTGTCCATCGCTGTCAAGGATGTAAAAACTGCCCTGACCTATTTTCAGATAACTTGCCAATCCGCACAGAAAACTGTCTGCAAGGGAGGTAAAATCTGTTGCTGCCTGCAACCTGGGAGCCAGCTCACCCACAGCAGAAGCAAGCTGAATTTTATAATTGAGTTTGCTGTTTGAATCCTCAAGTCCATCAAACAGCTGACCAAGGTTCTGATTAACCTCGCTTTGCAGATAGCGCGACAAAACCCCCTGCACAATAATTGCCGAAAACACAAGCAGCACAAAAAGAAAGGCAAGAAAACCGGAATGGGGCACAAAGTACATAACCAGTGCTAAAACCAGTGTTATTACAGCAGAAACAGCAAACAGCAGCCAGGAAAGCTGCTGCAGCATGATTGAAGCATGGTGAGTACCGGCCTTCAGACGGTGCCCATTATCAAACAATCCTGTTTTGGGCATGGATATTACTGTTCTCTCACTCCGAACATGGAAGATAATTGCAGCTCTGCCAGCAGTTCACGCAGGCGTATATCTCCGGCAATAATGGACAGGCTTACCTTGTCCCTGTTTACCAGCTTCATCAGATAACCGATTACGGCAGAGGGCATGGCAAAGGAATCAGGAATGCGTATCAAAATGGATGCTGCTCCGCCATCAACCATTGCTGAAATGGTTTCACGCAGTTTAATACTGTCATCAATGGTTTTAATAATACCGCCCACCACCAGCTCTGTTGTACTTTTGCGTTCAATGGTAATCATTTTTAATCTCCTTTTAGTGTAATCTTTCAAGCATCTGCAACAATAACAATCTGCCGCCCTGCGGGCTTACCCGCATCAGGTCAACAGAGCGTTTCATAAGAGCCAGCCCGCGTCCGCACGGTGCTGTGGCTGATCTGCGTGCCGTAAGCTGCTCTTGTAAAACTCCTGACCCGGGATCCGTAACTTCGAGCCAGCATTGCAGCCGTTCTCCCTTATCAGCAAGACCGACAGAAACCGTAATCTTTTCGCCATCTTTTGCCGTAGCCGACATTATCATGTCATCATATTCACCGGAAAGAAGCAGCTGCCGCTTGTTGGCACCCATTTGCAGGCAGCCATGTTCAAGTGCGTTCATCAGTGCCTCACCAATTGCCAGATCAAAGCTTTCAAGCCGGCTACCTGTTGCACCGTTAGCTTCCAGATGCTGCATAATACGACCTTGCAGGGCAGCCACATCAGATAATGTTCCAGAACAGGAAAACCGCACGGTTTTTTCTGGGTTATCAAAGCTGCTGCGCTGCAAATAGATTAAAGTTATGTCGTCATCATCATCCCTTGGCGGGCAACTGCTCCTGAACTGATCAAACAGTTCATTGGCTGTGCCGGAAACCGCCAGATCATCTGAAAGGCGATGAAAATATGAGCTGTCTTCCTTTGCAATCTGCGCATCTGGCAGACCATCAGTTGTTAACAATATGTCACTTATTCCGCCAAGCGATATTTTACTTATTTTCACAGCTCCGGAAAAAGCAGTGAGCGGCGGATTATCTCCCACAAGCTGTTCTACAAGGGAATTACGCATCTGGTACAAAGGTGGCATCCCGCAGGCTGCAATCTGCATCTGGTTATGCTCAGGATCAATTTCAAGCAAGGTACAGCTGAAAACCTCATCATCCAGTATGTTTTCAGTGATAAAGCAGGTCAGGTTATGTGCCATGGCAGCAAAATCACCGGACAAGGGACAATGATCCACAGCATGGTTAAAATATGCTGTTACCAGCATTGAGGTTACTGATGCCGAAAGCCCATGCCCCATTGCATCGGCAAGGTACACCAAAAGCTTGCCCTGCTCGGTAAGGCGGACAGAATAACTGTCTCCGGACATAACATCTTTGGGCTTATGTACCAGACTGACAACCCAGCCACTGCCATCTGCGCAGGGCAAAAAAAGTTCAGCCATGCCATTGTGCAGAATATGTTGTTCCTTGCGCCTTGCCAGCTCTTCCTGGCGGGAATGGTAACGGTCGCGGTAACGCAACAGCTCAATTTCTTTACTTCGTGCCTGTAAAACAATTTTTTCAAGTGATATCTCTTTGGCAATGGTCTGCAACGAACGTTGCACAACATCGTATGACAAAGGCTTGGCAAGAAACTTTGAAACCCCCAGGTTAATTGCATCAACCAGCAGTTCGTTATCCAGCGAAGCTGTCATCAGCACCACCGGAGTTTTCTGATCCATGGAACGTATGGCTCGCAACATTTCAATGCCATCCATCACCGGCATCATCAGATCACTTACCACTATTGAAGGGCGGTATTTTCTAAAAAGCTCAAGCCCTTCCTCACCGTTTACTGCGGCATAACGTACAGCAAAAAGCGGCTCCAGCATTTTATCAATAATAGCACGCCCCACCATGTCATCCTCAACATAAAGGATAGACATACCTTCAAAATATTTCTGATTACTCACATTTTCACCTGGTATTCTTGTTTTAATCAAAATCATTTACAATTAGATAATATGCAAATTACAAACTGTATACAACCCACAAAATAATACACAAAACAGGTTTGATTTTGATATATTACAAAACTTTCAACAATTATCGTAATCATATTGCAACAATACACGCAAAGGAGTAAAAAACATCATCGCAAAACAGCAAACATTAACAGGTTTTTGCCACAAACAAAACAAATTTTACCCTGGAAAAGGAGGCAGCAAGATAGCGTAAAAACCATCCGCATTACGCCCATCTCTGGAACAAGCCATGATATCATTACTGATCGACCAATATTACCGTCTCACCATCAGATCGCGCCTGTTTTTACTTTGCATCTGCTACTCGTTCTGCATAATCATCGCCTACTATGCCGCGCAAAACAGCAGTGTTTTAGTCCGCTTCGGTGTACTGGCAATTTCAATACTTGCCGGCTTTGTTTTCGGTTTTTTGAACATGATGGGCATTAAAAACTCAATTGAACGTACACTTAACAACGTAAAAACCCTGGCAGCAGGAGATATTTCAAAACCGATAATCGCTCTGCGTAACAACGAAATCAGTCATATTTTACAGGCACTTGAAGCGTTACGTCAGGCCACAAAAGAAAGCGTCTCACACTCCATTTCAACATCCCACGAAGCAACCGATGCCAGCCATAAACTGACTGATGTTGTTTTTAACCTGTCCCAGACAGTTCAGCAACAGGCGCAGATGATTGGAGAAAGCCATCACCTGACCCATGATGTTACCGTAAATCTGGATGTAACCGAAGAAATGGCAGTTTCCACCACTGAAACCATAGAGGAAACCCGTAAAACCCTGGCAAGGTTTGTGGAAGACCTGAACCGGGCAGGCAGCAGCATTATTACTGAATCAGAAAATCAGGCGATTTTAAATGCCGAAACCCAGCAGCTATCCGGCAAGGCTTCCGATATCCGTAATGTGTTAAGTATTATTTCTGATATTGCTGATCAGACAAACCTGCTGGCCTTAAACGCTTCCATTGAAGCAGCCAGGGCAGGTGAAGCAGGCAGGGGGTTTGCAGTTGTTGCCGATGAAGTGCGCGCACTGGCAGCCAAGACCCAAAGCTCGCTTAACCAGATAAACACTGAAGTACAAGCAGTTGTGCAGGGAGTGGAAAAGGTGTGTACAGCAAATGAACTTAGTGCTTCCCGTATGCGTACCATTGCAGATGAAACCCGTCAGCTGATTACAGATGTCGGGGAAACCGATGCCAAACTGCAAGGCGCAACCAACATCTCTTCAGATCTGGTCAAAAAATGCACGTTTATTGCCACCAGAACAAAGCAACTGTTTGAAGTAATGCAGCAGGTTATGGACCTGTCTGAGCAAAACGGTTCGGTTGTGGATGATGTAAAAATTATTGCCACAAGCCTGTCAGAAAAATCCACCAACCTGCAACAGGAGTTATCAAAATACAGGGTATAGTGCCTTGTTTCAAATCCTGCCAGACCTTTGCCCAAAAACAGGGGTAAATTGTATCCGCCCGTAAACCACTTGCAAAACAACGTATAAACAACAAAAAAGAGACGTACCATCTGGTACGTCTCTGAAGTCATAGCGGTTTTGTAGTTACCCTAAACTATCCCTGCATGATACTCCTGCAAACTCTTCACCGAATCCTTCCCAAGCTTGCGGGCAACAATCCCTTCTGCAGCAGCCACAGCAGCAGCAGTGGTGGTGATATACGGTATTTTATGCCTGATGGCTGCCTTGCGGATGTAAGAATCATCGTGCATACTTGCTTTTCCGGATGGCGTATTGATAATCAGATGCACTTCCCCGTTTTTAACACTGTCTGCAATATTGGGACGACCTTCATGTACTTTCTTCAGCACCTGGGCACTGATACCATGATGCACCAGGTAAGCTGCCGTACCTGCTGTAGCCATTACTTTAAAACCAAGCTGGGCAAAGCGTCTGACCGCTGGTAACACACCTTCCTTGTCCCGCTCAGCCACGGTAATCAGCACCGCACCTTCCAGCGGTAGCTGTCCGCCTGCCGCTTCCTGTGATTTGTAGAAAGCCAGCCCGTAATTGGTGGCAAGCCCAAGCACTTCACCGGTTGAACGCATCTCAGGTCCCAAAACCGGATCCACTTCCGGAAACATATTAAACGGGAAAACCGCTTCCTTTACGCCAAAGTGGGGCAATGGCTTGCGCACAAGCCCCATATCTTTCAGCTTGTTGCCCAACATCACCTGCACTGCCAGACGGGGCATCGGGATGTTGCATATCTTTGATACAAGCGGCACAGTACGGCTGGCGCGGGGGTTAGCTTCCAGAATGTATACTTTATTGTTGGCAATGGCGTACTGGATATTCATCAGACCAATCACGCCCATTTCAACCGCAATACGGCGGGTATATTCTTCAATGGTATCAATATGTTTTTGCGCAATATTAACCGGAGGTATCACACATGCCGAATCACCGGAATGCACACCAGCCATCTCAATATGCTCCATTACTGCCGGAACAAAGGCATCAATACCATCACTTACAGCATCTGCCTCGGCTTCAATGGCATCTTCAAGAAACTGGTCTATCAGTATCGGGCGTTCAGGAGTAACGTCAACCGCCTTATCCAGGTATTCACGCAGCATCTCTTCATTATGAACTACCTCCATCGCCCTGCCGCCCAATACATAGGATGGACGCACAATAAGCGGATAGCCTATCCTGTCGGCAATGGTAACTGCATCTTCCTGCGTACTGGCCATACCGGATTCTGGCTGCGGAATGGCAAGCTTGCGCATAATAATATTAAACTGCTCGCGGTCTTCTGCCAGGTCAATGGTATCAGGCTGTGTGCCGATAATTTTAACGCCAGCCTCCTGCAACTGGCGGGCAATGTTAAGGGGTGTCTGCCCACCAAACTGCACCAGTACCCCTTCGGGCTGTTCTTTAGCATAGATGGAAAGTACATCTTCCACAGTTAAAGGCTCAAAGTAGAGTTTATCGGATGTATCATAATCGGTTGATACGGTTTCCGGGTTGCAGTTAACCATGATGGTCTCATAGCCTGCATCTTTAAGGGCAAAGGCAGTATGCACACAGCAGTAATCAAATTCGATACCCTGACCTATCCTGTTGGGACCGCCCCCAAGCACCATAATCTTTTTGCGGTCAGATACCGCAACAGTATCTTTGGTGTTATAGCTGGAAAAATAATAGGCAGCGTTTTCTACGCCACTTACCGGCACTGCTTCCCAGGCTTCGTTGATGTCAAGTGATATACGCCGTTCACGGATCTGGTCTTCGGTGGTGTGCAGTAGTTTGGCAAGATAGCGGTCAGCAAAGCCGTCTTTTTTAGCCTGTATCAGCAGTTCATCGGGCAACCGTTTCCATTTGTGTGCCAGAATCTGCTCCTCAAGCTCCACCAGCTCTTTCATCTGCTGCAAAAACCAGGGCTTGATATGGGTACGATTACAAAGCGTATCAATATCCGCACCTTTACGTATGGCTTCATAAAGCACAAAGTGACGTTCACTGGAAGGTTCAGCCAAAAGTTCCAGCAGCTCCTGCAAACTGCGTTTGTTGAAATCCTTGTAAAAACCAAAGCCGTAGCAGCCGTTTTCCAGAGAACGGATCGCTTTTTGCATCGCTTCCTTGTAGTTTTTACCGATGCTCATCACCTCGCCAACTGCCCGCATCTGGGTACCAAGTTTATCCTCAACGCCTTTAAACTTCTCAAATGCCCAGCGGGCAAACTTGACCACAACGTAATCACCTGACGGGGTGTATTTCTCAAGTGACCCATCACGCCAGTAAGGTATTTCATCCAGTGTAAGCCCCACAGCCAGCATGGCTGACACCAGCGCAATGGGAAAACCGGTTGCCTTGGAAGCAAGGGCAGAAGAGCGGGAAGTACGGGGATTTATTTCAATAACCACCACACGGTCTGATTTGGGATCATAGGCAAACTGCACGTTGGTACCGCCGATTACTTCAATGGCATCCACTATTCTGTAGGCCTGCTCCTGCAATCGCTCTTGCAGCTCCTGACTGATGGTCAGCATCGGGGCAGTGCAGAATGAATCACCGGTATGCACCCCCACTGCATCAACGTTTTCAATCATGCAGACCGTAATCTTCTGGTTTTTGGCATCACGCACAACTTCAACTTCCAGCTCTTCCCAACCCAGAATGGATTCTTCAATAAGCACCTGCCGAACCGGACTGGCAGAAAGACCACGGCTTACTATGGTTTCAAACTCTTCCATGTTGTAGGCAAAGCCGCCGCCGGTTCCCCCCATTGTAAATGCCGGACGGATTACCACCGGAAAGCCGATTTCATCAAGCACAGCCCTGGCTTCATCAATACTGTGGGCAATATCGCTGCGTGCGGTTTCTATACCAAGCTCGGTCATGGTGTTTTTAAAGGTTTCCCGATCTTCGCCCCGCTTGATCGCCTCCAGATTCACCCCGATGACCTGCACATTGTATTCATCCAGCACACCGGCTTCAGCCAAAGCCATGGCAAGGTTAAGACCTGTTTGCCCCCCAAGGTTCGGCAGCAGAGCGCAAGGACGCTCTTTGGCGATAATTTCAGTTAAAACCGGCAGATTTAATGGTTCAATATAGGTTGCATCAGCCAGCCCGGGATCTGTCATAATGGTGGCAGGGTTGGAGTTTGCCAGCACAACCTGATAACCCTGGGCACGTAATGCCTTGCAGGCCTGGGTGCCTGAATAATCAAACTCGCAAGCCTGGCCGATGATAATCGGACCTGAACCGATAATCAGAATCTTATTGATGTCAGTACGTTTTGGCATTTAACTGATGCTCCTTTTGTCTTTGATATACTTACCGCTGATTTACACAAATAAAATTGAATATAATAAAAACTGCCACCTTTTTAAACCGCCTGTCTTTCCTCTTCCAACTCCTGCACCCAGCCATTTTCAAGCCCTGCATCCTTAAGTGCCTGCATTGCTTCTTCATACTCACTGCTTGTAAGCCCGCGGTTCATACCTGCCATCTGGATAGCTTTGTAAGCAGGGAAATACTGGCTCATCAGTGCAATATGGGTTTCTTTCCCCAGATGCTGTGCTATCCAGGACAAGGTTTCAGCAGAACCAGCCCTTTGCTCAGGCAGCACCAGATGGCGAATTATCAGACCTTGCGTGGCAATTCCGTCACCATCTTGTTGCAGATGCCCCACCTGACGCAGCATTTCCTGCACAGCCAACCGGTTTACTTCCTGATATTTTGGTGCTGATGACAGTAAAACAGCCTGCTTTTCATCACTGTACTTCATATCCGGCAGATAAATATCAACCAGACCATCAAGCAGCTGCAATGCAGATTTTGTGTCATAACCACTGGAATTCCAGACCAGCGGCAGGCTGAAGCCTTGTGGTACAGCCAGCCACAGTGCTGCCAGAATCTGGGGCAGCCAATGTCCCGCAGTAACCAGATTTATGTTGTGGGCACCTCGCTTTTGCAGCAACAGCATCCGCTTTGCCAGCTGGGAGATACTGATGGTTTCACCGTTATTTTGCTGGCTTATGGGGTAATTCTGGCAGAAAACGCAGCCAAGGGTACAGCCTGAGAAAAAAATTGTACCAGAACCTTTACTGCCACTTATGGGCGGTTCTTCGCCACGGTGCAGATTGGCAGAAGCAATACGCGGTTTCAGGCCGCTTTTACACCTACCCTGCTCACTTTTAATTCTGTTAACCCCGCAACAGTGGGGGCAAAGATCACATGCAGCCAACCTGCGGTAGCCTTTGGCAACCCGCTTTTGCAGTTCACCGCTTTTGTAAAGGGCAAGGTATCGCAATGGTTTAGGTTAGTGCAGCAGCTTAAATTGCAGGATATAGGCAGCAATCCCGGCAAAATAACCGAGCAGTGCCAGCCAGCTTATCTTTCGTACATACCAGAAGAAGTCTATCTTCTCCAGCCCCATTGCTGCAACACCGGCAGCAGAACCGATAATCAGCATGGAACCACCGGTACCGGCAGCATAAGCCATAAACTCCCACAAAAAGCTGTCTGGCGGATGGTTTGCCATGCTGTACATCCCCATGGAGGCAGCCACAAGCGGTACGTTATCCACAACAGCACTTGCCATACCGATAAGCGTTACAATCAGATCAAGCCTGCCCACAGTCTGGTTCAGCCAGGTTGCCAGATTGCCCAGCACATGGGTATGTTCCAGAGTGGCAACTGCCAGCAAAATCCCGATAAAAAACACAATGGAACTCATATCAATCTGCTTAAGGGCGCGTACCAGCGTAAGCGGCTCTTTATATTGATCATCTTTGTTGCTGTGCAAAAGTTCACCAACAAGCCAGAGTACACCAAGACCAAACAAAATACCCATAAAAGGCGGCAGATGGGTTACTGTTTTAAAAATCGGGACTGAAATCAAAATCCCTATACCCATGCAGAACATAAACTTTTTTTCAAAATCAGATGTATGTACACCATTACTTGCGCAGGCAGATTTTTGAGGTGCAACCACCTCACGACCTTTAAGCATAAAACTGACCACTATCAGCGGAATCAGCAGGTTAATGGCTGAGGGGATAAACACACCTTTAATGATCGCCAAAGCAGTTATCTGACCGCCAATCCAGAGCATGGTGGTGGTTACATCACCAATAGGCGACCAGGCACCGCCGGCATTAGCTGCAATAACTATCATACCGGCAAAAAACAACCGGTCTTCATGATTATCCAGCAGCTTTTTCACCAAAGAAATCATCACAATGGTGGTGGTCAGGTTATCAAGCACAGCACTTAAGAAAAAGGTAACCAGACCGATCAGCCAGATGAGGCTTGATTGTTTGGTGGTTTTAATGCGAGAGGTAATAACCTCAAAACCATGGTGGGCATCCACAACCTCCACAATGGTCATGGCACCCATCAGGAAAAACACAATCTGGGCTGTGGTAGCCAATGATTCATTTAACTGCTCGCCAACCAGCTGATGATCACCGGTTGCCAGGGCGTATATTGTCCAGAGCAGACCGGCACCCAAAAGTGCGGAGGCAGATTTGTTGACTTTTAAGGGATGTTCAAAAGCAATTGCCAGGTAAGCAAGCACAAAAACTGCTACGAGCAAAGTCAGCATCTGTTGTTTCTCCAGTCTGCCTGGTGTAAAGTGGAAAGGTAAAACGAAACGGTTAAAAATACATTGCAGTTAACGGCATCGCAAGGTATTTCATGGTCTGCTGAGCTGAAAAATCATTAAATTTTTTAGAAGGATGAACAAAGTGAAAATTGACAAGAAGGATTATTGGTTTATCGGTCTGATAGTAGTGGTTCTTGGTGTTTTTCTGGCTATTTCCGGCAAGGAAAAAACAAAAATTGTACCAAACAACGAAACCCACAAAGAGGTTTATGAAACAGCCTACCGCAATGCCCCCAAGCCGGATGATTCTGCATTTAAGCGGGCTTTTTTCAAGCCAGACAAAAAGGAAGCAGAAAAAAACTGTGAAGCCTGCCACGATGCCAACGGCATTAAACTGCCACCTGACCATCCACCAAAACACCGCTGCCTTTTTTGCCACAAACTGGTGCCGTAACAGTACAAAAGATACAAAAAATCAGTTGCTAAGGAGTTCATCATGAACTGTCTGAACATACGACGTCTGCATATCGGGGGACTTGAGCGGAAAGAGGGCTGGGAGGTGCTGAACATATTTCCCTCGGATGTGGTGGATCATGTTGGAAACGCACGGGATTTGTCACGGTTCAAAGATGCAACCTTTCACGAACTGTACGCATCACACGTTCTTGAACATTTTGACTTCAGGGAAGAACTGGTTAACGTTCTCAAGGAATGGCTGCGGGTACTGGTACCTGGAGGCAGGCTGTATCTAAGTGTGCCGGATATGGATGT
>Ga0265295_1005888_pt1 | contig 15273 bp, 11 predicted proteins | sample Munlansysbiofilm_FD_192503 | JGI IMG/M metagenome (GOLD analysis project Ga0265295, IMG submission 192503) | Leachate microbial communities from a municipal landfill in Southern Ontario, Canada - Methane capture system biofilm | ecosystem: Engineered > Solid waste > Landfill > Unclassified ... | reverse complement strand
AGTGGTACCCATCGGTGAAGGTAGAGCCTATGGATTGGAATTTCTTATTCGCCACAATGATCTGTGGGGCTTTAACCTTATTACCAGTTTATCGTTGGTACGAAGCGAATTTGAAAACTTTGCCGGTGAATATATTCCCACAGCATGGGACAATAAAATATTGTTTAACGTTACCGCCACACGAAAACTTCCCCACAATTGGGACGTGGGATTCAAATGGCGATTTGTAGGTGGAGCGCCTTATACCCCTGTGGACTTAGAAAGATCACGAATGCGAACTGCCTACGATGTTACCGGAACTACGTATCTCGATTATACCAACTTTAACTCCGAGAGACTAACCGCATTCCATCAACTCGATTTACGAATCGATAAGCAATTTTTCTTCAAAAAGTGGTCCTTGATGCTCTATTTTGATGTTCAAAACGCATACGGATTTAAAAGTCAACGCCCCGATCAGTACATAAATGAAGACCCCAATGGAAATGTAATTATCGAAAATCCTTCAGCACCCCTCGAACAACAACGCTATGTTTTACGTAAGCTGGAGAACACCGGACAGGGAACAACCTTACCATCGGTAGGAATTATGATCGAGTTTTAACTTTTTATATACCCCACAACCATTTTAATAAACACAATAACACAAAAGAGATATGAAACTGAATATAAAAATCATAGCGATATTACTCCTCACAATGCCACTATTCACAAAGGCTCAAAACGGAGGGAAAAACATTGAAATAACATTCACAAATGGAAAATCGCACAATCATCCAACATTTGCCATTTGGTTGGAAACAATGGAGGGAAAATTCGTGCAACCGCTATTTGTAACCCAGTCGCTGGCAACGGGAACCTATTTGCATGCCGATGCGGGAAACAAACAGTGGAGTCGTGATTCTGGCGAGGCACGTCGTCCAGCAACGCTGCCCTACTTTTTGCACAAACGAAACATTAAAGCACCCGACGGAACCTACCTCCCAACCCCAAAGAAACCAATTCCAGATACCTATACGGGAGCAACTCCAAAACAATCGCAGAATCTTACGTTAACGACCGACAAACCACTGTCAGGACGCTACAAACTGCTGATTGAAATAAATCAACCCTGGGATTTTAACGAAATTTGGCACAACAATTTGTATGTTGACAATGTAAACTACCTCACCTCAGCGCAACCTTCGTTAATATATCTGGTTGAAATTGATTTCGACGCACCATCGGAAATCTACACGCTAAACCCCATTGGACATGGAAATCCAATTGGCGAGGACGGAAAGCTCTACACCGATATTTCTGGATTTACTACGGCTTTACAAATCTTTAAAAGTATAAAAGCAACGGTGAAATAGGAAATGGTGATTGGTGAACGGTAATCTGTGAATGGTGATCGGTGAATAGTGATCAGTGATGGGTAATCAGTGTGTCAATGCCTAAATAACACTATAAGTCAATTGATTGTTTCGCGACAGGTGAAAATATTGGGATATATTTCAACTAACAAATCAACGACTCTACAACTATACATCTCTACGATTCAACAACTATTTCATTGGACTCTTCGCCGCAAACACTGTAGGAATGAATAATTCGTAGCAATACAAACTATAGAATACCCTACAATAATGACAATTGTAGCCATTTGCCAGCAATCTTTTTTATAACTTTGTACTTTAAATTTAACCGTAAAACTTTTCGATTATGAGTACAAAATCGTTTAAAGAACTTATACTGGAAGGCATTCCCGAAATATTGCCGGAGCCAAAAGCGTACGATCCAAACGTTAATCACGCTCCAAAGCGTAAAGAGATTTTAACTACCGAAGAAAAAAAACTAGCCCTTCGCAATGCACTTCGATATTTTGCCCCAAAACATCATGATGTTTTAGCCCCTGAATTTGCGAAAGAACTTACCACGTTCGGTCGAATATACATGTATCGATTTAAACCCGAATATAAAATCTATGCTCGTCCCATTCAAGAATATCCCGGAAAATGCGAGCAGGCAAAAGCACTTATGGTGATGATCCAAAACAATTTGGACAATGCTGTTGCTCAGCATCCCGACGAATTAATCACCTACGGAGGGAATGGTGCTGTATTTCAGAATTGGGCTCAATATCTGCTCACCATGAAGTATTTAGCCGAAATGACCGAAGATCAAACCTTGGCCATGTATTCGGGACATCCAATGGGACTTTTTCCATCGCATAAGGACGCACCACGAGTTGTTGTAACCAATGGAATGATGATTCCAAACCACTCAAAACCAGATGACTGGGAACGATACAATGCTCTTGGTGTTACCCAATATGGCCAAATGACAGCCGGTTCGTTTATGTATATCGGACCACAAGGAATTGTACACGGAACCACCATTACCGTTTTAAATGCCGGACGTAAAATTGCCAAAAACAACGAATCGTTGGCAGGAAAACTGTTTGTAACATCCGGTCTTGGGGGAATGAGTGGCGCACAGCCAAAAGCAGGAAACATCGCCGGAGTTATTTCAGTGGTAGCCGAAGTGAACCCCAAAGCCACCAACACCAGACATACCCAAGGTTGGGTTGATGAGGTGATCGATAACCTCGATCAACTTGTGACGCGTGTGCGTGCCGCTAAAAAGAATAAAGAGGTGGTCTCCATTGCTTATCAAGGCAACATTGTTGATGTTTGGGAACGTTTCGACAACGAAAACATTTATGTTGATTTGGGATCCGACCAAACCTCACTTCACAATCCATATGCGGGAGGCTACTACCCGGTAGGATTATCGCTTGAAGAGTCGAACGAGATGATGGTAAGCAATCCGGCACTATTCCAAGAAAAGGTATTTGAATCTTTGCGTAGGCATACTGCTGCAATTAATAAACACGCCGCAAAAGGAACCTACTGGTTCGATTACGGAAACGCCTTCCTACTAATGGCAAGTCGTGCTGGTGCAGACATTATGGCTACCGATGGCATTAACTTCCGATATCCTTCTTATGTTCAAGACATTATGGGTCCTATGTGTTTCGACTACGGTTTCGGACCATTCCGTTGGGTTTGTTGTAGTGGCGATCCCAAAGATTTGCAGAAAACCGACAAAATTGCCGCCGACGTATTAAGCCAAATGAGCAAAACATCGCCTGTCGAAATATCGCAACAAATGGCAGACAATATTCAATGGATAAAAGGTGCCCAAGAAAACAAACTTGTTGTTGGTTCGCAAGCCCGCATCCTCTACGCCGATGCCGAAGGACGAATCCGCATTGCCGAAGCATTTAACCAAGCTATAAAAGAGGGCAAAATTGGTCCCGTTGTTCTAGGTCGCGATCATCACGACGTTTCGGGAACCGACTCGCCCTACCGCGAAACATCAAACATTTACGATGGTTCTCAATTCACTGCCGATATGGCGATTCAAAACGTCATTGGCGACGCATTCCGCGGTGCAACCTGGGTATCGATTCACAACGGTGGCGGAGTTGGCTGGGGCGAAGTTATTAACGGAGGTTTTGGATTGCTCCTCGATGGCACTGCCGATGCCGACCGACGAATGAAAAGCATGCTCTTTTGGGATGTAAACAACGGAATTTCGCGCCGTTCATGGGCTAGAAATAGCGAGGCTGTATTCGCCATTAAACGTGCCATGGAGAAAGAACCCCTTTTAAAAGTTACACTCCCGCAATTGGCCGACGATACAATTATCGACCAGTTATTCTAATTCTACGTTAACAATTTATAATCGACAATAAAATCAATCCAAATTTTCCCGTCCCTAAAGGGAGTTTGGATTGATTTTTTAACATTTTCACCCCGATTCCTACAAGGCGAATGCTGAAAATGATATCTGGTAAAGAGAAACGAGAAGGTCGAATCATAAAAAACAACAAAACAAAGCTAGCCCTACATGGAGTTAGCTTTGTTGTTTTATTTCAATTATGCCGTAAATTATTTAAAATTGTTGGTAATTATTGCCAATTGCCAACTTTGCCAAAGTTTTAAACTTTGGCAAAGGTTTATTCAACCATCGATGTCTCTTGAAGCAACACCGATGGTAACCAGATGGAAAGCTATAAAAAACCGGTTCGTCCACACATAAAATTCTGATACTAAAACAGAACCTATAATTCCATATGGAAAACAGAAAATATTGATCCAATCGATTCTTGCAAGCGCTAATTAAAATATCTATATTTGCATAAAAGCGGCAAAATGGAAAGCTATATTGTTTCGGCACGGAAATATCGTCCACAGACATTTAATTCGGTTGTAGGCCAATTGAGCATTACTCAAACCTTAAAAAGTGCCGTAAAAAACAAGCAATTAGCGCATGCATACCTCTTTTGTGGTCCTCGTGGCGTTGGTAAAACAACTTGCGCCCGAATCTTTGCCAAAACCATAAACTGTTTCTCCCCCACCGACGATAACGAACCCTGCAACGAATGCGAGAGTTGTCTGGCTTTTAACAGCAATCGATCGTACAATATTCACGAACTGGATGCCGCATCCAACAACTCAGTTGAAGATATCCGTAACCTGATTGAGCAAGTACGTATTCCGCCACGTTTGGGAAAATACAGTGTCTATATTATCGACGAGGTTCACATGTTGTCGTCGGCAGCTTTTAATGCCTTTCTGAAAACATTGGAAGAGCCTCCTGCCCACGCTGTTTTTGTGTTGGCAACCACCGAAAAACATAAAATCCTGGCAACCATTCTTTCGCGATGTCAAGTCTTTGATTTTAACCGAATTAGAATAGAAGACACCGTTGATCATCTTCGATATGTTGCTAAAAGTGAGAATATTATCACCGAAGATCAGGCATTACGCATCATCGCACAAAAAGCCGACGGAGGAATGCGCGATGCACTCTCCATTTTCGATCAATTGGTGAGTTTTACCGATGGTGAAATTACATACCAAAAAGCAATTGATAACCTCAATATACTCGATTACGAATTCTATTTCAAAACCGTCGATAATATTTTGGCAAACCAAATTTCAGAGCTCATGCTCATTTTCGATGATGTTATTCGCAAAGGATTTGATGGTTTAATGTTTGTGAGCGGACTATCGGGACATTTCCGAAATCTACTGATGAGTAAAAACCCAAAAACTGCGCGTTTGGTTGATTCCGGTGCCGACATGGAACAGCGTTACCTACAACAAGCCACATCGTGCTCCACAAACTTACTCTTTGGAGCCCTTCAAAAACTGAGGGAGTGCGAATTGAACTATAAAATCAGCAAAAATCAGCGACTCCACGTGGAGTTAACTTTAATGGACATTGGCTTTTATCAATTCAACATTGATAACAAAAAAAAAAATCCGGGCAAGCAAGTAACCCCTAGTGCTCACAAAAGTGCATCAATTCCGGAAAAGAAAACACTTCCCATAAAACCTCAAACTCAGGTTAACATCAAAAAAATGATGGGCGATGAGGATGAAACCAAAACTCCAACTCAAGAATCAAAACCCGACAATAATTCAATTATTGCCGAACCTGTTCCTGAAACAGAAGAATCGCCAACAACCGTATTCGACATCGCTACCCTAGCCGATTCGTGGATTGATGTGATACAACCTTTTGAACCTAAAACTCGACTCTACATCGCTCTTAAAGCATCAAATCCACAATTTGAAGCCCCCGGAAATTTCAAATTGACCCTAAAAAGCGAAGGACAAGCCGAGATTATTGAAGAGAACAAGAAGAACATTCTCAGTTGCATCAGTAAGGGATATCAAATACCATCGGTAACGCTTAAATATGAAATAACAGCACAAATCGATATCCCAAAAAATATGATCGTTAAAAAGCCAAACGAGGTGCTTTCGATCTTTATTGAGAAAAACCCAGCCATTAATTTGCTTATCGAGAAATTCAACTTAGAAGTAAAATAATCTGTTGCTATTCACCCTCAGATTGTAAACATCCCCCCTTACCGCCCACAGTATGGGAAATCATCGATAGAAAGAACAATACAACAATGATTTGGCGCGCTGGAGGTGCGCAACAAACCCATTTTAACAATTACAAACACCATTTTACTTCGCAACCATGAACTATGGTCGAGGAAAACAATTGTAGAAATTCTTTAATTTGATATCACAAACACGCCCGATGATCTCGTGGACTAAGGTGGTGTCAGGAAAAAAGAGGATATCTCCGTTTAGTATGGCTTATGATGAACATCACAATGGCTGTAAAAAAAGAGCTGAAGAGTACCAATATGAATTTCTAATCTGTATAACCGCTCCAAAAAGGGATTTCTCTTGGATTCTCGAGTCTTAGTTCATTGGCGATCTCGAAACTAAATTCATTTGAGAAATAAGTTGCTAAATTATATCCGTAGTAAATTATGTCCATTTGAAATATGGAAAAAACCGGATTTCCACGTTCTAAAGGATCCATGGGAATATATCGATGACCATAAATAGGCACTAATTTTGGGTAAGTAAGGTATTTCTCGATGGCAATTATCGCTTTTTCCGCAAAAGAAGCGGGCATTGATCCCCATGATGCATCCCAAAAATCATTTTTCTCGACTTCAAACAAAATCCCTTCCAAAGGCCAATTAATACGCTCTTTGATTTCATTCTCTGCATCTTTCGATTGTATCCCTTTACGCCAATTAATAAAGCTCTCAGAAACAGGCAATCCCAATTGATAAAACTCTTTTAAATCAGGTGGAAATTGAATGTCGAATTTCTCTCCTATTTGATCAATTTCGCTATTGGTTAAACCACTTTCAAATTCAACTCCAATCTCTCTTAATTGTTTCTGCAACGTATCCATAGGTCTAGTGTATGAAAAACTTACTATATTCAATACAAAACATGGTCAAAAAGAAATTTAAACTCAATTCCAGTCCGTATCACCGAAATACAAACATAGCCGTTTTAGATGAAAAAACCAACGCTTGCAATCCACATATTGACAAGATAACAAAAACAATATTTGTTTCTTTATTTGAATATTCATTACGATCTGTTAAATCTACGAAATGTTGGGTTGACTCACATCAGGGCGGTGCAAATTTACGTAATCACAATCGGCAACACCACGCAGGAAATCCAAACCCAATTGATCATGCAAATTATTTGTCACTATTTTTGCTGCTTCTAATGTATCTGTTTTTCGAATAACCGCCACTACATCGCCATTTGGGTAACATAACACAATCCGATAATCTTTTTTAGAAACATTTAGCATTTTACTATTTTGGTTATTCCGCCGCCATGTGCGACTGTTTTTTTTAACTCCAAGACGCATCTCTTTTTTAATCTCATGCCATTTTCCAATGGGGATAATTCCAAATATATTCGTAGTCGATTTAATCCGTTTGACATGAAAGTCAACATAAGTGCAGTCTTGAGTAAAACCAATAAAAGCACCAAATAAACCCAAAACAATACCTCCTAAAGAGAACCAAATTACAATCAGACCAACAACAAACATTAAATAACCCGATGATGCGCCAATGGGTCCAAAAACTTTATCTAATTTATACTTCGTTACCATATCATTACTCACTATAAAACAGATACTTAGCATTCAAAAGCATGGTATCAATGGTTAAATTCATGTTAAATATTTATAATTAAAACAGGTGTTTATACTCTATCTAATCTTTTATACGTTTAGTAACTTAGCTGAACCTTTAAAAGCATAAAGCTATGTTAGAACACCAAAAATTGCTGCTGGCAAACTTACAAAATTACCCTGATTTGTTTGCCAAAGAATTACAAAAATCAGTTAAGTGGCTTTCGCCCGAGCAAGTTGATGAATTGTATATTTGGTTAAAGAAAAATTTCAATCAGTCATTTCATCAAGATGCTATCAAAGTGTTTATTGATTATAGTAGAGCGACAGCCTAAGGATTTGTTCTTTTCATTTTTAAGGCCCGTGTTTTTATGAACACGGGCTTTTTTTATCCATCCAACTACAGTTTCACAAAACGAAGCACACTTTGTGCCGACCTATTGAAGCGAATATAATAAATTCCGGGCTCCAAGCCATGAATATCAATAGAATATTTTGAGGAGGAGATCGTTTTTCTCAAAACAACACTCCCAACAATATTAACAATTTCAATATAGCCCAATACCGATGAAGAATGCTCAACATACAAAACATTTTCAACCGGATTGGGATATAGCCTAGTTTTATTCATTTCTGATTGCGGTAATACCACATGAGTCATTGATACCTCAACATTTTCAGATGCTCCGTTAATGGCAAAACTATTTTCAACAGTGTGGAAATCAGTAAACCGAGCAATGTAGGTATAAGTTCCATTTTTTAGCAATATATCAGCAGTTCCTACTATGTCGGTATAAATAATCGAGTTGTTTACCTCTATTTCAACATTTTGTAGAGGAATCGAATTGTTATGTGCAACAAAACGAACCATGAATAACCTGTGTAATATAATATTTAAGGTTAAATCATCATCTAAAACCTGAGCCGAACCGTAAATGGGCGCATATCCCTCACATTCAACCTTGTACGAATGATATCCCGACTGGATATTCGGAAATTCATGGTGTCCTGGATCGTATTGAATATTATCAAATTGAATTCGAGCACCATTAACAACATTTCCGCTATCGTCAACGATATTAAAATCAACCAAATAATAGACAACCGATGTGTACAAAACAGGGAACACAATGGGATTTCCAAAATCAAAAGTTATGTAGAAATCAATGTAAAACTCCGCTTTAGTATTTGTTTTTGGGCGTTTGTTCGTCATGAAAAGGGTTAACAACGATGTGTCATCATCGATGTATGTAATTGAGTAATCAACTCCCTCTTCAATGGGAACTTCTTGATCGTTGTCAATTCTAACAATAGTTGTTACCGACGAAGCGTCGTTCCATACGATTGTAGTTGTGGGGTTAGCTGGAGATTCTTCATCAAAATAACCAAAATCGGGAATTAATTCCGCAGATTGTATGGGAGCAAAAGTGGCGGTTATTGAAACATTTGACTCTATAAGTAGTTCTATTTCAGTGTTTTCGGAAATAAAATCACCGTTCCAACCTATGAATTTCCATCCTTGTCCTGCCGTGGCAACAATAGAAACTACGGTATCTGGATCAAATTGTAAGGTTTCGACATAATCAATTCCATTTACAGCAACTGAACCCATGCCTATTTGAGAAATATTGAGCGAAAATTGGGGCGACGATATTTCCACAAAAGTAGCCGTAAGGATCATATTTGCGGAAATAACGAATGTTTGAAACGGAACTATGGAGACTATATCACCACTCCACGACTCAAATTCCCAATTGGAATCCGAAACAACCTCTAAAATCACAGTTGAACCCGATTCTACGGTAACCGGCTCAACGTACAACACTTCATTTACTAGAACAACCCCATTGCCTTCAATATGAATGGTTACAGTAAGTTGATTTTTGTTCGATTCAACTGCTGAACTAGCATTTGCATACATCGTGCAGGCAAATAAGGCGAAAATCCAAATAAAAAGGAATAGTCGTTGATGTTTCATCTCTTTAATTTCTTACAAAAAGTAAAATTAAACCTATTGTTTATAAAAAACAAAACAATCTCTCAATACATAGCACAGAGAGATTGTTCAGTAACGCTATCTTCATAACAAAGATAGTTATTTAAAAATCGATCGCTTTACATCTATCCGATGTTGGGATTCTTTTCTAATTCTTTATAAATTTAGACATTTCAATTTCTTGGTCTGTAACCAATCGAATATAATAGATTCCCACCGGTAAAGCATGAACATCGATGTCGATTTTCTCACTATTCCAACGAATTGAGGATAATTTACTTCCGTCGATGGAGATAATTTCAATCAAGGCAGGTGTTGATTCGCTACGTTCAATTGACAATTGCTGACGAGCTGGATTGGGGTATAAAAACATTGGAACACCCGCAATTTGATTCATTCCTACCGTCTCTTCAAACTCAACAAAAACCGAGGTTGTTGCACCTAATTGTGTCAAAACAAAGGAACTATCGTTAGAGTCAGAAACTAAATTTCCATTAACTTTCCAAGATTTAACTTTATATCCTTGGTTGGGGGTGGCCTCGAAATTTATATTTTTACCAGCCAAAATGCCGGCCCCACTAGTAAATGTAACATTATCGACTTTAGCTTTTAATCGACCATTGACATCCAAAGCTGCATAAAACACGCGGTGAACAGGATTTGGATTTTGATCTATCTTCACATAGTTTATTCTAGTTTTCGACAAACTATCATCTACGGTAAGTGTAATGGTTTTAAACCCCGGTGTAAAATAGATCACCGAATGAGGCCCAACTCCCGTTGCAAGGTTAGGCTCGGCATCTTGACCAAAATCCCACTCCCACTGTTCAAATTCAGCCCCGTCGGAAGCATCTGTGAAATTAACAACTACTCCTGTTAAACTATTTCTGCTATCGGCAATAAAATTAGCATATGGCCCAAGGGGTTGACCCTCAACCAATAAACCATCGACACAAACACCATTTCCACCTCCACTAATGGCAAGTAAAGAGAGGTGAAAATCGCTGGTGATCGATTCTTGTGGAATTTCTACAACGATCTCTGTCCATGTATTCATTGAAGTTGAGAAGGTTTGTAATGCAACCCATTCGCCATTGAATGCGTTTTTAAACATCACCACAAGCGTGTCCTGACTACCAGAATATCCTTTGTTGTATAACTGGAAAGTCAACTCAATATTCATATATGGAGTAAGATCATATTGGGGTGAAACTAGGCGGGTTTTCTTTCCGTCGTCGTAATAGGATCCTTTAAAATAAGCATTTTTAAAGCCTTCGTAGGCCGATTCAGAACTAGAATTGCCATTCCCGCTACCAAATTCCCAATCAATATTACCTTCAACATACTCCTGTTCCCAGCACACGGGTAATCCGGTCTCAAATCCCTGATAATAGGGTAATTCAAATGGAGCACAAAAGGTAATTGCATTTACACTTCTCCCTGTTGAGTACTCATTATCAACGCTATAAGAATGTGCTCGATAAAAATAGTGTGTTGCCGGATCTAAGTCCATATGATTAAAACTTGTTTCGCTGCCGCGATAAAGTACAATGCCACCATCAGCTAAGGCATCGCCAACGGTATAAACAGCTCCGGAATCGGGGATTCCAAATGTTGATGAGGTTGAATAAACGATCATTACATTGTGGGTTTCGCTATTTTTTGTCCAGGTCAAATCTACTTGAGACGAACTTGTGGCTATCGCCGCGAAGGTTTGTGGATTCATTATTCCACTCAATATATCTTGTAGTGCATTCAGCGAGTTTAATGCATTAAGTCGTCCGCTTCCCAGTTTTCCAATATAACCTAGATTCGATCCATAGTGATTTTCGACATTATCGACCAACAGATCCCAAATATCTTGGGAAGAAAGGATTTCACCATTTCGAAATGCATTGGAAACCAATAGAGCAGCTACTCCAGAAACATGTGGACATGCCATTGAAGTACCTTGGTAATAATCATAACCATTTCCGGCTATAGAGCTTAATACACCGCGGGCAGTTACCGAATTAGTCTCGCCACCGGGCGCAGAAATCTCTATCCAGTCAGCGTAATTTGAATACCACGAACGCTGATCTTGATTATTTGTAGCTGCTACAGAAAAGGCTGCAGAGTAACATCCAGGATAATACAATGCGTCGTCATTACTATTTCCAGCTGCGAAAATGGTAATTCCTTGGTTTAAAACATTGCCACCTCCATTGGCATTAAAATAATCAATGGCATCCAAAGAGGGTTGGTCGTAAACATTGGGAGATTGATATCCCCAACTATTTTGAGATATTGCAGCTCCATTGTCGGCTGCATAAATAGGAGCTTGGCCAAACCCTCCACTGCTTGAAGCGGTGAAAACCTGACATGACATCAGCCGCACACCGTCGCCAAGACCTGTTCCTCCGGCAATGCCCGACACCCCAGCTCCATTATTAGAACTTGCAGCAATAGTACCCGCAACGTGTGTTCCGTGATTGTGAGGTACAATGGTTGTTGAGTTGGCAACAAAGTTATACCCAACTCCGGACCAAATATTCGATTGCAAATCAGGGTGATTAATCTGAATACCACCATCTATAATGGCAACGATTACGCTAGAGTGACCGGTTTCAATTTCCCAAGCTTCAGGCAAATCAATATCTTTATTCACAATTCCATTCATCTGACCTGTATTATGATAATGCCACTGATCGTTGAATCGTGGATCGTTGGGAGTCCACTTAACTTGTTGGTCTTGAATACTACTAGCATTCACTGTTTGAGCACCTGTGGTGGTTTTCACACCATCGTATAACACTTTTTTGTAAACTGGTTCGGCCATTTCCACCTCATCGAGGGCAGCATATGCACGCACCACTTCTTTCACATCAGCTTTTGCATCAATTTCGATTTCAAACCATAAATGAAAACCCCATGCGCGGTGTTTTTCCCTATTTTTAGTCATAACCGGCAACTTATCGTACAGCCCATTCATAAGGGGGATATATTGAGTTGCTTTATATTGTTGATTCAAACGGTTTACGGACTCAATATTAGTTTCAACATATCCATTAATTGTTGCCGTATGTACCACATCAGCAATGGTTTGTTTGGTATCTGGTCGCAATTTAATTTGAATTTTCCCTTTCTCATATGCATCGCTAGAAATCTTGTCGAGATTTATTTGTGGACGTTCGCCTTTCACAATTCTATAACCATTGACATAGGTAATGGTCTTTTGTTTTACACTCTCGGCATTCTGATTACTAGTAGAATAACCGTTTGAGCCGATTAACAGAAAAAATAAAAGCGACCCAAAAATCATCAGTTTGTTCATAGTCAACGTGTTTTAAGTATTAGCTTGATTCTAATTATTGTTAATATTATATCTTAATGAAAACCGCATTTTCAACCGCAAAAACGAATCCAATAATATACAAATGAAATAAAAAAATGCTCTTTTAACAACATTTTCAATCAAATAGAGCATAAAATTTGCTTTTCAACTAAAAAACGAACTTAATAAAAATCTGCTATCTTTGTATGCTAGGTAAAAATCATTTGAAAACATGACGCAATTAGGGAAGCGTTCCATCGAGCAGATTATTGTGATAAATAATCAGGTTTTAATACAATCAAAAAATCTGCAACAACAAACGCAATCGGAATTATATGTTCAGCCCACAGTAGATGAAAGTGAAGTTGATTTACTGGACTCTGTGCATAAAATTGGTCTCGTTTTATCGATTCACTAATATGTTAAAGAGTGAAGAATTGAGAAGACTATCGACAAACAAAGAGAAAAATATCCCATCATTGGGTAAAGAGCCTGATTTGGCAATATATAGTGCTAAAAGCGGGGACAAACCGAGATGAAAAACAGATCATTGTCCCACAATACTAACGCTAGGTTGTGACCATGAATAATTCTAACAATTTTCTTTAAACACTTTATTTGACAAAGTGTTTAAAGAAAATACGTAGTACAAATTTTAGATAAAGAAGATGAGAAATATTGATTTGCAACACCCCGCTTTCTACTCCTTATCGTTGACCGATAAAGAACAATTGTTGCGAAATAGTGCCATATTGCACTTTAATAAAAATGAAATTATCATTAAACAAGGATCTTTTATTACGCATATATACTACTTACTATCGGGAATGGCAAAGGTAGATTACGCTATTCGAAACCAAAACAACACCATACGTGTTGTTCCTGAACAGCGTTTTATTGGATTAATGTACAGTTTTCCGGGCAAACACTTTGAAATAAGAGCTACAGCCATTACCAGCTCCGAAGTTCTTCTTATTGATATTGAAACGTTTAAAACAGTTTTGCGTACCAATGGTAATTTTGCTTTAGGCATTCTTGATACGGTTTCATTAACAGGTTCACGTATTGTAGGTCGATTATTAACATACCACAACAAAAACATTGAAGGCAGTCTAGCTGCGTTCCTTTTACAACTTTACGAATTATACAATAAAAACACTTTTGTGCTTCCGCTTAGTCGGAAAGAGGTGGCCGAAACCATTGGATATACACGTGAAAGCGTGGTACACTCATTCTCCCGATTTATAAAACACGGTTTAATATCGCAAGAAGGCAAAATAATCACGCTCCACAACATTGAGATGCTGAACGAGATCATGAATAAAAGCTAATAATCTCAATTTTACGCACAATACAATATTGCTTTCAATTGATTTTATATATCAAATCGTGCCAGCTACACACTGTTTTGTCTTGTAAAATAAGGATTCGGAAAAAAAATGTTGTTTTTTATTTCATCAATACAAATTGATTTCCAACACGTTAATGAAATAGATCAAAAAAAACAAAACTATTTACAATATCTTTTTGGTATAATATAAAAAAACATCTACTTTTGTCCCCGGAGAGATGGCAGAGTGGTCGAATGCGGCGGTCTTGAAAACCGTTGATCTTCACGGGTCCGGGGGTTCGAATCCCTCTCTCTCCGCCACCAAAAATTGAACCCGATGTAAAATCGGGTTTTATTTTATCACTTTATTAACAATGTTCAATGCGAATATTTCAAAGCAACGCTTCTATATCACTTTTTCGCATAAGTACACTGCTTCTAATTGCTAGTTATTACGCAAAAAAATCCTATATTTGAATTCGGATTAGTAACAATATATCCATGTATTCTAAAATACAACTTGCCATAAATAAAGAAATTACAATGAGCCCGGTATACTACTCCCCATTTGCAAGAGCACAAATGTAGGATTTCGTTGTTAATTTAATGGTCGGTGTACAACAAAACTTCAAGGCGTAGTTATTAAAAGTCGGCAGGTTTATGAAATACCATCTTTTGCTTGGTTACAGGATGGACAAACTCTAAGGTATCGGCATGCAGATAGAGCCTATTGGATTTCGTTCCATACAATTCGTCACCAACAATGGGGATATTTAGCCCCAACGTGTGGGAGGCGTGCACCCGCAATTGATGTGTTCGTCCCGTAATTGGATAGAAATGGACTTTCGTTTTTCCATTCTTCCGCTCAACAACTTCCCATTTTGTTTCGGCCAATTTCCCATGTTCAAAACAGACCAATTGTCGCGGAGTGTCGTCAAAATCGACACGCAGTGGCAAGCGAACTGTTCCGCTATAGGAATCTACAATGCCATCCAAGAGGGCGGTATATCTTTTCTTTATCCTTTTGGTAATAAACTGACTTTGCAGATCTTTGTGCACCTTCTTGTTTTTTGCCAACACCAGCAATCCAGAAGTAGCCAT